>Ga0105251_10000769_pt1 | contig 29167 bp, 27 predicted proteins | sample KBSS64metaG_FD_80424 | JGI IMG/M metagenome (GOLD analysis project Ga0105251, IMG submission 80424) | Switchgrass rhizosphere microbial communities from Kellogg Biological Station, Michigan, USA - KBS S6-4 metaG | ecosystem: Host-associated > Plants > Roots > Rhizosphere > Soil | place...
CCAGCTCGGCGCCCAGCTTATAGATGAGGCCAACCGTGGTGAGCATGGCGATGCCCATGCCGATCATGCCGAACAGGTTGCCGCGCCGTGACGTGGTTGGATGCGACAGGCCCTTGAGCGCCTGGATGAAACAGATCGAGGCGACGAGGTAGAGAAGTGTTACCAGATTCATGCTCATGCTTGTTTCTGCGCCTCGTTCTTAGTTTTCTTCTTGAACATTTCCAACATACGACGGGTGACTAGGAAACCACCGAATACGTTGACTGCAGCTAGAGCCACCGCCAGAGTGCCCATCACCTTGCCGGCCGGGGTCACGGTCAGGGCGGCGGCCAGTATGGCGCCGACGATTACGATCGCGGAAATGGCGTTGGTGACTGCCATCAGCGGCGTGTGTAGGGCCGGAGTGACGTTCCAGACCACGTGGTAGCCCACATAGATGGCCAGCACGAAGATGATCAGGTTGTAGATGCCATGGGAAATCAGCATGTCTTCCATTGTCGTGCTCCTTAGCCGTTCTTGCGCATGACCTGGCCGTCGCGGCACATCAGGCACGCGGCGACGATGTCGTCTTCGAGGTTGATGACCAGCGCGCCGTCTTTGTCGAACAGCAGCTTCATGAAGTCCAGCAGGTTGCGTGCGTACAGCGCCGAGGCATCGGCACCCAACTGGGCTGGCAGGTTGGTCGGGCCGACGATGGTCACGCCGTTCTCCATCACCACCTGATCGGCGACGGTCAGCGGGCAGTTGCCGCCTTGGGCCGCAGCTAGGTCGATGACCACCGAGCCAGGCTTCATCTGCGCCACGGTTTCGGCGCTGAGCAGGGTCGGAGCCTTACGACCTGGGATCAGCGCCGTGGTGATGACGATATCCGCTTGCCTGGCGCGCTCGTGCACGGCCTGGGCCTGGCGTTGCATCCAGCTGGCAGGCATCGGTCGTGCATAACCACCGACACCTTCGGCGCATTCACGCTCTTCGTCGGTCTCGTAGGGCACGTCGATGAACTTGGCGCCCAGCGACTCGATCTGCTCCCTCACCGCCGGACGTACGTCCGACGCCTCGATCACTGCACCCAGGCGCTTGGCCGTGGCGATGGCCTGCAGGCCGGCAACGCCAGCGCCGAGGATCAACACGCGGGCAGCCTTTACGGTACCGGCGGCGGTCATCAGCATAGGCATGAACCGGGGGTAATGATGAACAGCCAGCAGTACGGCCTTGTAGCCAGCGATGTTGGCCTGGGAGGAGAGTACGTCGAGGCTTTGAGCGCGCGAGGTGCGCGGCGCGGCTTCCAGGGCGAAGGCGGTGATACCGCGTTCGGCCATCTTGCCGATCAGTTCGCTGTTGAACGGGTTGAGCATGCCCACCAGCAGGCTGCCACTATTGATCAGGGCCAACTCCTGCTCATTTGGCGCGACTACCTTTAGAACCAGTTGAGCACCGAAAGCATCCGCAGCAGTACCAATGGAGGCTCCAACCGCCTCATAGGCGCTATCTGGGATGCTAGCCTTAACCCCTGCGCCCCGTTCAATGACTACCTGGTGCCCTAACGAACATAATTTTTTGACGATTTCGGGCGTAGTGGCGACGCGTGTTTCGTTCGTTTGTGTTTCTGCGGGTATACCGATATGCAAGGCACACACTCCTTTTGAGCCACAGTTCATCGCCACGGCGAATTGAGATCACCGTGACGACAGGTGTAGCGATTTATTGTTTGAAGAGGAACGTAACCCGAGCGTGAATTAGCATGCCCGGTTGAGGAAAATTATTTGTCTGCAGCAATAACAGCAATTTCTACTAAGGTGTCGGGTGTCCCTAGCAGAGCTTGCACAGTGGCGCGGGCAGGAGCTTCTCCCGAAGCTGCCCATTCGTCCCAAACTTGATTCATACCGTCTAGGTGGTTTTCAATATCTTTGAGCCAGATTTGGGCGCTGAGAATTCGAGTTTTGTCTATCCCAGCTTTATCTAGCCATCCGTCGATTTTTGCCAGCACTTGAAGAGTTTGACCCTTAATGTCCTCAGAACGCTCATTGGCGACTTGCCCGCCTACAAAGACCAATCCGTTATAGCGGACTACTCGGCTCATGCGCTGGTTGGTTTCAATACGTTGAATATCACTCATGACTCGTCTCCTTGTTGATGAATGGACACACGTATGCCACCTGACGCAATAAACGCAGGGGCAGAGTTTAAGTCTATTTTTTTTGGACGGCATCCTTGCCTTATCTGTATCCTTTAATCCAAATGGTGACCTTTAAGTATCGCCTTAAGATCAATGCCGTGTTTTTTAACTTTTCGGTACAGAGTCGCCTTGTTTAACGATAGAGCGCTTGCTGCTAGCTCAATGTTGGAGTCGTACCGAATTAGTATATCGATGAGAGCAAGTTTTTCTGCCTCGGCCAGTGCACACCCACTGCGCTCTTCTGTTCCAGCAGCAGGTGGTGGCAATGTAGCTTGAAGTTTTCGGCCGGTCGGAAGTAGCAGATCCTCCACTCGGATCACGCCTGCATCTGCAATGTGGACGGCTCTTTGTAATACATTCCGAAGCTCACGGATGTTTCCTGGCCACGAGTGACCCATCAATGCGAGCTTTGCTTGCTCCGATAGCGCCACCTTGTCGGAGCACTTGTGCAGGATTGATTCGATGAGGTGCTCCAGATCGGCTCGCTCACGCAACGCCGGCAACTCGACGACCAGACCTGCAAGCCGGTAGTACAAATCGGAGCGAAACTCTCCACGTTCGATTTTTTCGTGAACGTTGCGGTTGGTGGCCGCGATGATTTGTAGGTCGACCCTGATAGCTTTGCCAGCACCTAAAGGTGAGACTTCGCCGGACTCGAGTACCCGTAGTAAGCGGGTCTGAAGCGCCAGCGGCATGTCCCCAATTTCGTCAAGGAACAGCGTGCCTCCGTTGGCCTCTAACAGCCGCCCCTTATTGCCTTCACGATTCGCCCCCGTGAAGGCCCCTTTGCCATATCCGAAAAGCTCACTGTCGATCAGGGACTCAGGTACCGCAGCGCAGTTAAAAGCCACATAGGGCTTATCGCGCCGATCACTATTGGCGTGAATGGCTTTAGCCAAGGTGTCCTTACCTACTCCCGTCTCACCTAGCAGCAAGTATGGGAGACCTTTGTCCGTGAGCTTTCGAACCAACCCTACCTGCTTGGCAATTTTCGCATCACGACCGGCGATACTGTCTAGGTCGACGCTGGCAGCGTAAGACGGCGTCAGCGCATCATGGGTCTTGGTATTCTTGCTTGGTTGAATGAACGAGGTAAGAAGCCTGTCAGGTTGCTGTACCTTGGCGGTCATCAAGGTGCCGTCGCGCAGCAGCCTAAGTTGCACGCGCCCAGCCGAGGCACTGGCGATTCCAGATGAGCTGTCTTTCTCAAAGACGTCCCAGAACGACAGCTGAGACTCTCTAGGATCTAAGCCAAAATGCGCTTGAGCTGAATGGTTGGCGCCTACGATGTAGCCCTGATCGTTGATGGCCAGGTGTAAAGCCCTACCTTCACCGCTACGGATGCTAAACACATACTCATTGCAAAAATCTTCAAAAAAGAAACGCTTTTCCAGACGTGCAGCACTCTGTTGAGTAACGTGGTAAATGACGCGATGCGTTTCTTCGAGAATGCGGGGATTGCGAGTGGTCAGGTTGATCACCCCCAGCACGTTTCCGTACGCGTCTCGGAATGGCGCCGCGACGCAAGCCTGGTGGGCGAATTCTTCAAAGAAATGATCCTCCCTAAATACGGCGACTGGCCGCTGCTCAATCAGGCAGGTGCCCACGCCATTGGTGCCACCAAAGTTCTCGAGCCACACAGAGCCCATTCTTTCGTTGTCACACCGGAACTCGGGAATGGCTGCAACCTCGCCTAGTAGAATCCCATCATTATCAGCTAGTGCTGCACCGTACCCGGCGTTCGATGCGATCTGCATAACCGCTTCGAGCTCTTCCATGGCGTACACCAGGGTTCGCTCTCCAAGTTTTTCTCGGGCGATGCGCCATTGGGTCTGCTGTAAGACGGGGATCTCCATGGCCTGCTCAGGGTTTAGACCAAATTCCTCAATGCACCGTTTCCATGACTTGAGATACGGTCGCCACGAGGTTGCGTCACGCTGCACGCCTTCATCGGCAACACTGACGAGAATCCGGGAACTGTGCTCACTGGGCATTGCGTCTCCTCCAGGCCATGCATACTTACAGGTAGGCCTCCGTGCATTCTCACAATCTCAATCGAAAAGCAATTTATGCACCGGTTTTTACCAGCATCCAGCTACGTTCGGCAGGAGGTAGGGCCTGGGCAGGATAAAATCCATTCGAGGATTTCACGCCGCCGGCAGATCCTGCCTCTGACTACCCTAAGCGCTCGAATGACAGAGGGGCTAAATCTGGGACTGCTTTTTTCTGCTTTATCGAAGCACAGAGCAGCTTGCCCGTATTTACTGCTCCAGTGAGACCTAAATGTCCGTGACCTGTGGCATACCACAAGCCGGGCAAGCCCGGTGGCGTACCTATCAACGGTATCGAGTCAGGGCTACAAGGCCTATTGCCCATCCAGCGCGTGGAATGTGCCACATTGACCCCTTTCAATGCGTCAGCTAGGTGATTGGCCAGATGTGCTGCGCGCTGATCATTTGGGGCCTTGTCCGGATCCTGAAACTCAACCGTGCCCGCGATTCGTACGCTGTCTCCCATTGGGCAGACGAACGCCTTACGGTCTGCAAGAGCGATGATACGATTGACCTTAACGTTGGGGCTCCAGGAATGCACGTGATAACCACGCTGGCTGATCAGTGGGAGCTTCACTCCCAGTGGTTGCAGAAGTCTACGTGAGGCAACCCCAGCAGCGATGATTACGTCTTCGGCATAAACTACTGTTCCAGCCCCAACATCTACCTTCCACGAGCCATCAACTTTTTGAAGTTGCTTGACCTCTGCCTGGAGGTAGTGAGTGCCAGAAGTCAGCAACGCTTTGAATATTCTCTGGCAATACTCATACGGATCAGCCAGCCAGCTCTGCTGGGGTAGAAACATGGCAGCCTGGTAGCGATCACTGAGCGCTGGTTCCAGTTCTTGCATTTCACCTCGACCCAGCGCTTCGCATACGAGCCCGCGCTCCATTCGCAGTCGCCAGGTGAGGGCGTCGGACTCCAGGCTTCGACGTGATGTGTAAACGTGAAGCTGTCCTCCGGAGCGCAGTAGATCCAGCGCGCTGATCTCCTTCATCAGCTGCGTGTGATTGTCCAGTGAACCTGCCAGGAATTTTGATAAAACGTCGGCAGTACGCGTGACGTTCGGCTCATTGGCTGAGCGGAGGAATGAGAGTAACCACGGTGCTGCCTTGTGCATGTAGCTCAGCGGTACCGACAAGGGGCTCTGGGAATTCAAGAGCATGCCGGGTGCCTGTCGCAAAACCCCAGGCATTCCAATTGGAGTCACAGAATTCTCCGAGAGCGCACCTGAATTCCCGAAAGAGCAGCCAGTTCCAGGAAGAGAGGGATCAACTAGGAGTACCTGTTTGCCTTCTTTACGCAAAAAGTAAGCGCAGCACAGGCCCACAATGCCCGCCCCGACAACTACAACGGGACGATCAGTAAAACTCATCATTGCCGTGCTCCGATCAAGCCGTACGAGCCAATTCAGCCATTGGTACAGCGCAGTGCAAGCCTTTGCCCTTCCAAAGCAGACAACCTTCGCTGTCCGCGTCCCGAAGCCGAATCTCCTTGATTACACCGATCATGATGCTGTGGCTAAAGCCATCCAAGGCTTCTTTTAGCTCGCAGTGGATCGCCGCTACAGCACCTTCAAGCATTGGGACGCCGGTGTCGAAAGACCAATCATGGCTGGCAAAGCGATCTGTTCCTTTCAGGCGCGTGAAGGCTTCTACGACCTCACACTGGCTGGGATGCAGGAGATTCACAGCAAACGCCCTGTTGCGCAGAATGACGTCATGGGCGGAAGCTGACCGGTTCACGCATACCAGTACTGATGGAGGCTCAGCAGAAAGGCTGCAAACAGCTGTCGCGATTAGTCCGACGGGTTGGCCATTTTCCTGGGTGGTAATGGCATTTACAGCACCAGCGAACTGGCCCATTGCTTTACGGAAGTCGTCTACTAGGCACATGGCAAACCCCTTTATCTTTGTTTTGGGGCTGCCCGCCGGTGCGGGCAGCATGTATTGCGATATTGAGCGGTTAGGCTGGATCCATCTGGGTGACAAACTTGCTGTTCAGGTAGGCTTCGATTGCCTCAAGGCCACCTTCTGAACCGATACCAGAGTCCTTGATTCCACCATAGGGAGTCTCTGGAATGGCCAAGCCAAAGTGGTTTGTGCTGATCATTCCGGATTCAACGCTACGGGATATTTTGTTGGCAGCTCGCAGATCTGCAGTCCACGCGTAGGCTGCTAAGCCAAACGGCAGGCGATTGGCTTCATCAATCGCTTCGTCCAAGGAGTCGAATGGCACCATTAGGGCTAGCGGGCCGAATGGCTCCTCGTTCATCACTCGCATGTCAGGTGTAACGCCGCTGAGGATAGTGGGTTCGAGGAAGAACCCTTTGGTACCAACTCGGCGTCCGCCATGTTCGAGAGTGGCGCCTTTCGAAACGGCGTCCTCAATCAGCGATTGCAAGGTGGCCAGTCGACGCTCACTGTTGAGCGGGCCCAGGGTGGTCGCAGGATCACGCCCGTCACCGATGATCAAGTTTTCGCAACGCGCTTTGTACAGCTGGATGAATTTGCTGTAGACGGATCGTTCGATCAAAAAGCGGGTAGGGGCTACGCACGCCTGGCCGGCATGTCGGAACTTCGTAGTCAGCAGCACATCGGCTGCCAGTTCCAGGTTCGCGTCTGCACAGATAATCACGGGCGCATGACCCCCCAGCTCCATGGTCGCCCGCTTCATATGCGCACCGGCCACGGAGGCGAGGTGCTTGCCGACGGGTACCGAGCCGGTGAAGCTGACCTTGCGAATGGTAGGGTGCGGAACCAGGTAGCCGGAAATCTCCGCTGGAGTACCGAAGAGCAGCCCGACAACACCTGCCGGTACGCCTGCATCATGTAGGCAACGGAAAAATTCAACTGGTGCTGCTGGAGCTTCTTCAGGGCCTTTGATGATAATGGAGCAACCCGCAGCAAGCGCTGGGCCTACTTTCCTAACAATCTGCGCTACAGGGAAGTTCCAAGGTGTAAAACCTACAGCGGGGCCGATCGGTTCTTTAATAACTTGCTGGCTCACTGCACTGGAGCGTGGAGATATCACCCGACCATAGGCTCTGCGTGCCTCCTCTGAAAACCAGTCCAGGACGTCGGCTGCTGAAGCTAGCTCCAGTCGAGCCTCTGCGAGTGGTTTGCCTGCCTGCGCTACGAGCAAGGTCGCGATTTCCTCGCTACGCTGGCGGAGCAAGGTTGCTGCACCCCGCATGATTTTGCTGCGCTCGAAGACGGAGGTTTCTTTCCAAACTTTGAAGCCCCGCTCAGCTGCGGCCAATGCTCGATCCATGTCATAGCGGCTAGCATGAGCGACTCTGCCCTCGACCTCTCCGTTTGCCGGATTGATCACATCCAGATAGCGCTCTTCAGAGCCTGGGATCCAATGGCCATCAATGAACAAGTGAGATTGAAGCATCATCATCCTCTCTAGAACTTTGCCGTCATGCATTGATTGCAAGTTCACTGCTGTTGTTTTAGTCGTGAAAGAAGGTGCAGCCTAATATTCAAGTTAGCAAGTGCCGTGCCAGTGCAGTTAATGCGCTCTGGGCGGGAGATATGCTAGGTTTTTGCGAAAGTTTTCGCATGCGTGCGATAGGTTTTCGCGTTGATGCGAAAAAAAGATGGGTATTTAATCTCGGCTATAGATCGCTAGCTGTGTGGGGGCTGAATTGTTCCGCTTTATTGAGAGACTTTTTGCATTGAAGCGAATTCAGAACGAAAAAGGGGATTTTCAATCCCCTTTTTCAACTGACAAAAAGATCATTTGCCTCGAATGAACGCCGCCAGTCTTTCCCCAATCATGACTGAAGGCGCCGTGGTATTGCCGGACACCAGCCTTGGCATGATCGAGGTATCAGCTACCCGAAGGCCTTCAACGCCCCGCACTCGCAGCTCAGAGTCGACAACGGCTAGTGCGTCGTTGCCCATCTTGCAGGTGCCGCTAGGGTGCAGCGCACCCTGGGCGGTTGTGCGGACAAAGTGCCGACGTGCCTCCTGGTTTACGAATGCAGCTCGTGGCCGATGGATACGATTGATGTAACGTGAGATGGAGGGCTGTTGCATGATTTCCTCCGCAAGACGTACACCTTCGGCGAGGCAATCAAGGTCGTAAGGGTCGGCGAGATAGTTGGGATCAATAGCGGGGTGATCCTCATGACTGGCCGATTTCAGGCGAACAGTGCCGGAAGAGCGGGGGCGTGTCTGACAAATATTTATTGTACAGCCGTTACCGCTGGGAGCTCCGTCAGTGCCTTGCTCTACGCCTGCGCCAGGTAGGAAGTGGTACTGCAGGTTTGGCTCTGGATCGTTCGGATCACCGTGCCAAAAAAGGGCCCCTTCGCATAGATTGGAGGCTGCTGGGCCGCCCCTGAACATCGCATATTGCAGACCGGCTTGAGCCTGCCAGTGGAGTTGCTTGTACTTATCGTAGCTGTGTTGACCATTCAGGTCATAGATGAGAAAGACATCCATGTGGTCTTGTAGGTTTTTCCCTACTCCCGGGAGGTCATGAACCACGGGTACACCTACAGCTTTGAGCTCTTCAGATGCGCCTATACCTGACAGCATCAAGAGGTGGGGTGATCCAATTGCCCCCGCGCTCAGAATAATCTCTCTGCGGGCAGATACAGATTTGAGCTCCCCGTCTTCGAGATACTCAACCCCTACCGCACGCTTGCCCTCCATAATTATTCGAGTGACTTTTCGATCGGTTAACACCTGCAGGTTCTTACGCTTGCGGGCGGGCGTTAGGTACGCGGCGGCCGCACTGCAGCGTCGGCCATCTTTCATAGCCACTTGATAGAGGCCGGCGCCGGCTTGATGTCCAGAGTTGAAGTCGGGGTTGTAGGGGATGCCTTGCTCCTGGCAAGCCTGAACCCATGCTTTGGCAAGGTAATGCGTAGTGCGCTGGGACGATGTGTGGGCAGGGCCACCCGTGCCATGCGTCTCACCCGAAAATGTGTCGTTGTGTTCTGCTTTGCGAAAGTAAGGCAACACATCGTCATACGACCAGCCGCTGCAGCCTAGACGCTCCCATTCATCATAGTCCCGAGGAATGCCGCGAATTGAGACCATGGCGTTGACCGAGCTGCCACCACCAAGGACACGCCCCTGAATGATGTCGTGCACCATGCCTTGTTGGTGCGATTGCGGCTCAGTGCGGTAGTGGGTCAGAAACTGTCCCTTGCACGTTTTGTAGTATGTGGCGGGGATGTGTATGTATGGATTGCTGTCCTTAGGCCCCTGCTCAAACAGCAGGACGGATACCTCAGGATCCTCACTCAGACGCCCAGCCGCCACACAACCGGCGGGGCCTGCGCCCACTATGATGTAATCGATCATATTCAACCTCAAATGCACGCTTGAGGAAGCCTGCTGGGCCGTCGCCCAACAGGCATACGCCAGCGGTCGCACCCTTTCAAAATGCGACGCTGGCTTGTCATTATTCGGCTTGCCCTTAGGCTCAGTCCTTGAACTTCGAGCAGTAGTCGTTGAGTTTGGGCATCACCTCAGTTGCCAGAAGCTCCATGGAACGTTTGTGAAGCTGTGGCACGTCCCATTCGGTATGGGTCATCAGCAAGGTGCCAAACGGCCCTCCCAAATAGTCGACAAAGGCCACCATCCGGTCAAGGACGGTTTTCGGGGAGCCGGACATGACCATCCAGTCCAGGCACTTCGCCACAGTGATTTCTGAGTCTGGCGTGTTCTCAGACGGTGCCAGGATGTGGCGCATTTTGAAGCTGTCCATGTCGTCGATGATGTAATCGTAGTATTGGTAGTAGCTCGAGCGTTGCTGCTCCAGGTACTCCTGCGCTTGAGAGTCGGACTCACCAACGAACACCGATCTGGCGACACGCCATTGATTACGATCGGCCGGCCGGCCGGCTTTCTCGCAACCAATTACGTATTGTTCCCAGTGAGATTTTACGACTCGATCAGCAATGAAATTCGCGGATACAACGCTCCAGCCGCGTTCGCCAGCTTGGCGTGCCGTGGAGGAGGAGGGGCTCATCACCGAAATCCCAACCGGTGGGTGCGGCTGCTGCAAAGGTTTCAGAATGGGGCCAAAGCCAAGCCGTTTGTTCACGGTTTGCTCAACCTTTACATCCCAATATTTGCCGGTGATGTTGTATGGAGGGTCGCTCGCCCAGATTTTGTGAATGATCTCCAGCGAGTCCACAGTCATCTCAGCACGATTTTTATCGCGCAGACCAAACAGCTCCATGTCGGACACCAGCCCGCCAGGGCCTACACCCATGATGAATCGACCATTCGACAGGTAGTCAAACTGGGCCACGTCACCCGCAATCGTTGCAGGGTGATGTTGAGGTAGATTCAATACGCCAGTCGCGAATTTAATTTGCTTGGTCTGGTGAATGAGGGTGGCCATAAACTGCAACGGATTGGGAATAGGCTCAATGTTGGACGTGTAGTGTTCGCCAACCCAAGCCTCAGAAAAGCCCAATTGATCGGCCAAAATGATCGCTTCGCGATCCTGGGCCAGCATGTCTGCAATAGGAGTTTCTGGACTATGCAGGGGCATCATGAACATTCCGAGTTTCATACTCACTCCTCAAATGGACTCACTAGGGATTTGTTTTTTTACTAGCTGTCCGTATCTAGCAACCCTTATGCCAAAAACAAACTCCTATAGAATATGGAGTTTTGGTCGGGGTTTTTCGCGTATTTGCGAAATTAGTGACACGGTTGTTATTTAATTGTGCGTAAATGCGACTGCTGTTGGATGGTTCGGTTCGGTTGCAGGGGGCGCAGATTCAAGAGACGACATTTCGCGCTTGGCCATTTGCATAATCGCGAATATTGCAGGTGATTACAGTGCACAAATTTTGAATGCTGCTTGTACTTGCCCACGCTACGTGCGGAGTGATGAGTAAATTGGGATGTTGAATCTTCAGCAAAGGATGATCTGCGCGAGGAGGTTCTCCATCCAGTACATCAAGCGCTGCACCGCCTAATGTTCCGCAGCTAAGAGCTTCGAATAGAGCCTGTTCGTCTATCAGGGCACCGCGCGCTGTGTTGATCAGCAGAGCGCCACGCTTCATTCTCCGGAGCTGGGATGGCCCTATCAACTTCGCTGTTTGTGGGGTCAGTGGGCAGTGCAGCGAAACTACGTCGGCATGCGCAAGCACCTCATCAAAGGCGACATATCCCTCCCTGACTTCACGGGCATGAGCATGTTCTGCGTAGATCACAGTCATCCCGAGAGCCTGGGCAAGGCGCGCTGTTGCGGTGCCAATGGCACCTCGTCCTACGATGCCCATCACAGAGCCCTCAACATCCTTAATAGGTTGCTTGTGGACGCAGAAGTGGCTGGAGGCTGGCCATTCACGGGCCGCAACAAGGTATGACGTGAGGTGGCGTCGGAGCGCAAACATCGACCCAATCACAGCTTCAGATACGCTGCGAGTCGAGTAAGCCGGGACATTGCACACTACAACACCTCGATCGCGACAGGCTGCAATGTCGATGCAGTCGTAGCCGGTTGCAGCGACGCATATCAGTTTGAGATCAGGGAGTTGCTCCAGATGCTCGCGACGTATGGCGACCTTGTTGGTTATCGCAACATCCGCTCCTGCAAGCGCACTCACGACTTCGCTCGCCATAGTGCTGGGCCGTTCAAGCCATGAAGTGGCTTCTTCTGGTCGCGGGAAAGGAGTGGGCAAGCTGTCGCTGTCCAGGAATACGACTTTCATGGTGTTCACCGTATATTTAGTGGCTAATCGCTGTTTCAGAGCATTTGTTTGTGACTTTTATGACGTGGGCTGCCCTTTCACCGATCATGATGCAGGCTGCGTTTGTATTGCCGGAGGGTAGGGTGGGCATTACTGATGCATCGGCTACCCGGAGGCCCTCCACGCCGTATACACGAAGTTGTGGATCGACGACGGCCTCATCGTCGGTGCCCATCCGGCATGTGCCTACGGGGTGTAACGCTCCTTGGGCGTAACGCCTCACATAGCTGGCGATTTCTGCATCGTTGGCGAAGGGCTTGCTTGGCTGATGCAGCGAGCTGATGTGCTGAGAGATGCTGGGCTGCGCCATGATCTCCAAGCCAACCCTCATGCCTTCAATCATTCGCAGCATGTCCTGTTCGTGCGACAGGAAGTTGGGTGTGATGACCGATTTACCCGATGGGTTATGTACATTCAGGCGTAGTGAACCGCGAGAGTCAGGCTGAGTGAGGCATACGTTCAGCGTACAGCCATCGGCACCGTGTAACGGGGTAACCCCAGACTCAACGCCAGTACCAGGTAAGAAGCAGTACTGTATGGTCGGTCGGGTGTCATCCTTGCGCGCCCACCAAAAAGCCCCGCCTTCAATGATGTTCGATGCTGCTGGGCCATTTCGGAAGAGGGCATACTCTGTGCCTGCTGCAAGCTTCATGGGGAGGGACTTGTAGCGATCGTAGCTGCGAGTCGCGCCGAGCTTGTAGATAAGGTATACGTCCATGTGATCCTGCAGATTCTCTCCCTCGCCAGGAGCATCAGAGACCACTTCAACGCCTGCCTGGCGCAGGTGATCAGCAGGGCCTATGCCTGACAACATGAGAAGTCGCGGAGTATTGAAGGCGCCGGCACTCAGTACTATTTCGTGTCGAGCTCGTAGAACCTCCTGGCGCCCGTCACGGGTGACAGCTACACCAGCAGCTTTCTTTCCCCCAAAAATAACTTTCTCAACGCGGCAGTTCGTCAAAACTGTCAGGCCGTGCTGTTTCACAGCGGGGTGAATATAGGCACGAGCTACGCTGCTGCGGCGTCCATTATGGGTGGCTGTTTGATAGAAGCCGCATCCGAGCTGCTCCCCAGAATTAAAGTCAGGGTTGAAAGGCATCCCGGCTTCTTGACATGCCTGAACCCAGGCCCGGCTCAGCGGGTGTAAAACCCGGGGATTGGAAACCTTTAGTGGCCCGTTCCCCTGATGAACGGCACTGCGATAGGTGTCATTGCCTTCAGCGCGAAGAAAAAAGGGCAGCACATTCTGGAAGCTCCAGCCCACAGCACCTTGGGCTTCCCAGTGATCATAGTCCTGCGGCACACCGCGTACGTGAACCATGCCGTTAACCGAGCTTCCACCACCCAGCACTTGACCTTGCACTGTTGTGGTGGCCGCAGAGCTTGACTCATCCGATCGGTTGTAATCCAAGTGCCGAAGAAGCCCCCCAGTGGCGGTTTTGTAAAGCATGCCTGGGATGTGAACCCACGGATACCAGTCGCTCGGCCCTTCCTCAAGCAGTGCTACTGAAACATTGGGGTTTTCCGCAAGACGCGCGGCAACTACTCCGCCTGTAGATCCACCCCCGACCACGATAAAGTCAAATTCACGCATTTTTAGGCTGCCCAAAAACTTGTTGTTATTGACTGAGAGATAAAGCAAGTCATGTGCCAGTTGTAAGGCGTTGACAAACTGCCGAGAAATCTGGGTGTTGCTGAGTTTTATCTAATTTCGAGTGGCAGGTTTGCGAAATATTATGCGTATTTGCGATTTTTCTGTCTTGGTGCGAGAAGGGTTTGATAATTGCGCCTATGGGTTTGCGCCAATGGAGATGATGGTCTAGGAAGTAATATCAGGTATTCAGCGTTGTGGTGGTTTGGCTTGATGCTTGCGAGTTGGCTTTTTAATATGTTCAAGGATTTGGAGGTGCTAAGATGAAATCGGTTAAGTCGGTGTTTTTCATGTTGCTGTTTTTATTGGGCGGTATGGCGCAAGCTGAGGTATCAAAAAAACCGCTTCCTCCAATAAAAAGGGTGATTTCATTTGGAGATAGTTTGACGGATGCAGGAACTTACGGGTTTCGATTTACGACTAATCCTGGTTTTACTTGGGCGCAGCATGTGGCTCTTCACTTCGGGCAGGAGCCACTTCCGAATCAGCATGTGATTTCATACAGTCAAGTTTACAAAGGGCTGCCCGGATTGGATGGGCCAGGTGGATATAACTATGCTCAGGGTGGGGCCAGAGCCAATAGTGCGTACTCTCAGGTGTCACAGAATCCAGAAGGGGTTCCGATTTCTACGAAGGTTCAAGTTCAGAGATTCATTAAGCAGCACCATAGATTTGAGTCGGAAGATTTGGTGACGTTATTCGTCGGCACTAATGATGTGGCTTATAACTATGATTTGTCCAATGATGCTGTGTTGGCTAAGCAGCTCAGGGATAATGTTCTTCCAAGTGAAGAGGTGATGAAGGCGGAAAGAAGTCGTGTAATTACAGCGGCAAAGGACACTGCACATGTTGCACGGGATATCCTAGACAACGGTGCGGAGCGCTTGATGATTCTGAAACTGGTCGACATGGGGGGCATGCCTTGGTTTAGATCACAAGCAAGCCAAACCTTTATGTCTGATCTGAGTGCTCTATTCAATAAAGAGTTGGTGGGTTCTCTTCCGAAGGATTCTCGAATATTGATCGTTGATGCGCCTGATTTTATTGGCCGTTTGGTGAAGGATGCCGGCGTGTTAGGGTTTAAATATGGCCTGCATGAAGATGCTTGCAAGGAGCTTGATCAGGATTATTGTTATCCTGATTCTTTGAAGAGTCCTGATGCAGATAAGACATATATTTATGCGGCAGGAGAGCATATGGCAACTAAGACTAATGAATTGCTGGCTGAATATGTTTTGGAGAAGCTGTCACTGAGCGATCTGAAATAGATCCGCAATACGGCAAGATCGTTAGGGACGAACTGGATAGCTGGATCTAATGACTCGAGCCTGCACCTGAGCGTAGGCTCGAATTTGTAGCAGTAATCAGAAACCTTCCAGAACAATCTTGCCCTGAGCTTTACCGCTTTCGATGACCGCGTGAGCGCGTTTGAGGTTCTCAGCACTGATCGCACCGAAATGGTCACCCATGGTGGTCTTGAGAACACCGTCATCAACCAGCTGCGAAACACGCTCAAGCAGCTGGTGCTGTTTGATCATGTCTTCGGTCTTGTACAGCGAACGCGTGAACATGAGCTCCCAGTGCAGCGACAGTGATTTGCGTTTGAGCGGCATGACATCCAGCTGCGCGGGATCATCGATCAGCGCAAGCTTGCCCTGAGGGCGCAGCACCTCTACCAACTGGGCCAAGTAGGTATCGGTGTGCGTCAGGCTGATCACATAATCAACCGGATTAAGCTTGAGCTCTTCCAACTGAAGTGGGATCGATTGCGAGTGGTCGATGACATGATGCGCCCCCAGTTGCTTGACCCACCCCTGCGTTTCAGGCCTTGACGCAGTGCCGATGACCGTAAGTTGGGTAAGCTTGCTGGCGAGCTGAACCAAGATTGAACCTACTCCACCGGCAGCGCCTATGACCAAAAGACGCTGACCTTTACCGCCGTTCTGTTCGACGGCCAGACGATCAAACAGCAGCTCCCAAGCGGTTATGGAGGTAAGGGGCAGGGCGGCGGTGCTGGCGTTATCCAGGCTGCGAGGCTTGTGGCCCACGATGCGCTCATCTACCACGTGAAGCTCGCTGTAGGTGCCAGGACGATCAATGGCACCGGCGTAGAACACCTCATCGCCTGGTTGAAATAATGTCACTTCACCGCCGACCTCGCGGACAACGCCGACTGCGTCCCAGCCGAGAACCTTTGGCTGCTCACCACCACGGCTTGCCCGGATCTTCGTATCAACTGGATTGACTGCGATAGCCTTGACCTCAACAAGCAGATCGCGGGCGCCAGGTTTCGGCGTGGGTAGCTCCGCATCGTACAGCGATTTTGGGTCTTGTATCGGCAAACCGGGTTGGGTGTAAACGACTGCCTTCATTTGGCTCAACCTCACACTTGATGTGGGCTCAGGCTATTCGTTTCGATTCACTGAACAAACAGTCCGAGTGGAGTAAGACTTTCTTGCTGGCGATGAAAATAGGGTGTGAAGCGGCCTTATCCGAACCTGTTCGCTTCACACGCCACTTCATTTGCCACTGGGAGGGAAATCAATGTCTGTCTTGGCCACATTGTTGAGGTAGTTGGTCAAGGTCAGCAGGGAAACCTGGGCGATGACATCGACGATTTTAGCTTCGTCCAGGCCAGCCTCCCTTGCCGCTGCCAATTGGGCATCGCTCACTTGGCCCCGGCTCAACGTAACGGCCCTGGCCAGTGCAGCCACGCCATCGAGTGTGCCGGCGCGGGCTGCCAAGAGGTCATCCGCCTGGAGGCCTACCTTGTTACCAAAAAAGCTGTGTGCGGCAACACAGTAGTCACAGCCATTGACCTCAGATGCTGCCAGTGCCGCAATCTCGCGTTCGGCGGGTGTCAGGCTGTTCTTGTTCAGCGCTTGCGACAGAGCCAGATAGCCGCTCAGCGCTGCTGGCGAATGGGCGAGGGTGGCAAACGCGTTCGGGATGAAGCCCAGGCCTTTCTCTACGCCTTGCAGGGCGGTGCGGGCAGCGGCAGGGGCCTGGTCGAGCGACAGAGCGGTGATGCGAGTCATGAGTCAGTTCCTTGAAAGATTGGGGTTCAGGCAACGGGGATCGGATTTTCAACCAGCGACTGGTTGAACTGGTGAATCAGGTCGTGCTCGTTCGCCCCTTGGTTGGCGCGCAGCGGGATGACCCGATCCACCAATACTTCCGTGGTAGCGAATTCAAGCTTGGCCAGGGTCTCATGGATGAAGTCACCTAATGGCATGGCCCGCAGGTCACCGCTCTTGTGAATCAGGTCGGTGTCGACCCATGGCGGTGCGATTTCCAATACCTTGACGCTGGTGTCACGCAGGCTGAATCGTTGCGATAGCGAGTAGGAGTGGATGGCCGCCTTGGTCGCCGAATACAGCGCGGTGGCCGCCAGAGGCAGATAGGCCAGCACCGAACTGTTGTTGATGATGTAGGCATCCGGTTGAAGCTTGAGGTGCTCGACGAAGGCAGCGCTGACACGTACCGGGCCGAGCAGATTGGTTTGCAGCAGGCTCACCGCCTGTTCGTCGTCGTAGTTGCCTGAAGCCGGATTGTCGAACGGCATGACGCCCGCATTGTTGATGATCACGTTCAGTGCTGGATGGCGGCGGATCACCTCTTGGGCCACCTCCTTGATTTGCTGCGGATCATTGATATCCATGCGCACGGTATCGATGCCTGGGTTGGCTTGGGCGATTTCATCCAGCAGTGCCTGCCGGCGCCCTGCCACGATCACTTTGTTGCCACGTTGATGGAATGCCTCGGCCAGGGCACGGCCAATGCCTGAAGTACCGCCGGTAATGAAAATGGTGTTCGCGCTGAGTTTCATGATTCGTGTCCTTTTAAGAGATCAATTGGCGTTGTAACGCGGAGCGAGCTGATTGCTGGACAGCTGGCTGAACAACGCCTGCCGGCTGGTTTCGTAGCGTTCAAAAGACTGCAGGTCATGCATCGAGGGGATGGAGATCAGCACCTCGTCGTCGAAGTCCTGCAGGGCACCGTCCACCAGATCCTGGGCCGACATCACGATGCCTGGATCGAGGTTCTCGACCGGTAAGCCACCGATTTGCCAAAAGTCGGTTGCGGTGGCTCCTGGAAGAACCGCCTGAATTCTGATGCCCTTGTCCGCCAGCTCCTTGTGCAGGGACTGGGTAAAGGCAGTGACATAAGCCTTGCTGCCGCCGTACACGCCGTTGAGTAGCTCTGGCGCCAGGCTCACGATGGACGAGATGTTGATCACGGCGCCTTGTTTGCGCGCCACGAACCCCGGGATGGCTGCGTAGGTGAGGCGGGTGAGGGCGGTAACATTGAGGGTGATCATTTCGGCCATGCGCTCGACGTCACTGTCCAGGAGGCTGGTGTGGGTGCCGATCCCTGCGTTGTTTACCAACAAGCTGATGCTGGCGTCTTCACGCAACTTGCGTTCTACCTTGGCGAGGTCAGCCGGGTTGGCGAGATCTGCCGGAAAAACCTCCACGTTCTGGCGGGTTTCGGTCGTAAGCCTGCTTGCCAGGGTGTTGAGGCGATCCCGGTTCCGGGCGACCAGCACTAGGTCGTATCCCCGACGTGCCAAGCGTTCCGCGTAGATGGAACCGATGCCGGTGGAGGCGCCGGTGATGAGGGCAGTACCTTTGAATTGCTGCGTCATGGTCGTGCTCCGGTGTTTGAATGTGGAGCCATGATGCAGCGGGGGGCTTTCGTCTTAAACGACGCATATGGTACGTTTTAAGGACATTGAATAACGGAGCCTCCACCATGCACCGAGTGGGCTATCTGATTACCGAAGGTTTTCAGGTCATGTCGCTAGCGACGCAGGCCGTGTTCGAGTTCGCGAACATCGTTGCGGGCGAAGCGGTTTACAAGATCCAGAACTTTTCCATCGAGGGCGGCACGGTGCGCTCTTCGCTGGGGATGTACATGGACACGCTTCCTCTCGGCGCACCTGGTTTGGCCGACACCTGGATGATCACGGGGACATTGACTCCGCTGACGCCGCCGAGCGAGGAAGTGCTGGCCAGCGTGCGAGGCTTTGTCGACGGCGCTCGCCGCACCGCAGGTCTGTGTACCGGCTGTTTCATCCTGGCTCAGGCGGGCGTCCTGGATAATCGGCGAGCCACGACGCACTGGGCCTTCTCGAAAAAGCTGCGTGAGCTGCATCCGAAAATTGAAGTCGAGGAAGATCGGATCTTCATCGTCGATGGGCAGATCTGGACGTCCGCAGGAATGACCGCCGCCCTGGATATGGCGTTGGGCATGGTGGAAAAGGATCTGGGAACCGAGATGGCCAGGTCAGTCGCTCGAAAGCTGGTGATGCATCAGCGCCGCTCCGGTGGACAGTCCCAACATTCCGAGTTGCTGACGCTTTCTCCGAAGTCGGATCGCATACAGAGCGCGTTGGACTATGCCCGCAAAAACCTGAGTCGCCCACTGAGTGTTGAAGAGCTCGCCGAAGCCGTGCACCTGAGTCCCCGACAATTCACCCGCGTATTCACTGCCGAGACAGGGCAGTCACCGGCCAAGGCCGTGGAGAGTCTGCGTCTCGAGGCTGCCCGTTTGATGATCGAGCAGAGCCGGCACAGCCTCGACGTTGTGGCGAAGGAGGCGGGGTTCAGGGATCGCCGGCACATGCGAGAGGTATTTATTCGTGGATATGGCGTACCGCCACAAGCTGTACGGAGGGATGCGAGGCGGGTGGTATCTGCTTGATGATAGGGGCACTGTTGTGGCCCCCTGCAACCCACCCAGCCCGTACCTCATGAAGCAGAGGAATGCCCTTCATTAGCGAGGCATGGCGTCAGTGACAAGCGGCCACGCTCCGGAGAGTTAAACATCGACTGAAGATTTTTCTCGATATTTCGGCAGAGCTCATCGGTACGAATGCTGTGCTGGATATGCCCGAATGGTGCTTGTAGGTCTGTGCCGATCCGCTCCATGGCCAGCAGCATGCAACCTACCACCGTAGAGACGATCGGGGTGAACCAGCCCAAAGAGGGCACCAGGCTGAGCGGCATGATCACGCAAAACAGGGTGCTGAATATCCTAGGGAAATAGGTGTAAGGGTAGGGAAGTGGAGTATTGGCAATCCGCTCCATTCCGCCTTGCCAGTTCGAAATATCGACCAGCGTGGACTCGAGGCGGGCAAGGCGGATGCTGTCGAGGTGGCCTTCCTGAAACTCCTTGGCGATGATCTCTGCGGAGCCGCTAAGGATGTCGTTTGGCAAATTGCTTGCTGTGGTGAGCAACTGCAGGTCGTGGTTGGGGAGCAGCGGCGTCAATGCAGAGATGTCCCGTTCCCCTTGCAGATGCATTCGCAAGGCCTGGAGGTAAGCCAAGTGACGCTGAATGAGCCGAGCCTTGACCGGATTGGCGTGCTGGTCATCGTCGATCAGCGTCAGCACCTGGCGGCCATAGCTTCTAGAACTGTTGACCATCGAACCCCACAATGTTCGTGCTTCCCACCAGCGGTTGTAAGCACTGGAATTACGAAAACTGATCAGCACCACCAGCGCCGAGCACAGCAATGTCAGGGGCATCAACGGCAGCTCAAACCCGTATCCCGCCACGAGCATCGCATCCAGCGTGACGGCAACGTCCCACAGCAATAGCCAGAACAGGGCCCATCCTACATACGTGATTGTCCGAGCCAGACATTTCCATTTCTTCGCCAGTGCAGCTTCCATATCGCATCTCTCCTCATCAACCGGGCGCCGGGGCTCATTGCGTGATTGAGGAGACTACGGCGTGATCCTTAACAGGAACTTAATGCCTGAGTGTTCGTCACGAACCCGAAAACACCCAGTGCGCCTGTGGCTGCCACTCCAACGCATCAGCAAAGACTTCAGCGAGAAGCTGGATTACACGCCGGGCGTGTTTACCGTAGAGCAACATTTGCGTGGCCAATGGGCCTACCGTCAGTGCGAAACACTGATCCAGGCGACTGTGCCGGCGCAGGTGATCGACAAAGGTATCCCGACCGCAGGCTTGCTGGCCCACGTCATGGTGGCCAAGTTTGCCGATCACTTGCCGCTGTACCGGCAGGATAAGATCTTTGGCCGCGCCGGGCTGGCCATTGCTCGCTCGACCTTGGGCCAGTGGGTAGGACAAACCGGTGTGCGGCTCCAGCCGCTGGTCGATGCACTGCGTGAAGCGGTGCTGAATCAGGGCGTGATTCACGCCGATGAAACACCCGTGCAAATGCTTGCGTCAGGCGAGAAGAAAACCCACCAGGCCTACGTCTGGGCTTATAGCACTACACCGTTTTCGGCGCTCAATGCGGTGGTTTACGACTTCAGCCCAAGCCGTGCCGGAGCACATGCACGCAACTTCTTGGGCGACTGGAACGGCAAGCTGGTTTGCGATGACTTCGCTGGCCACAAAGCTGGTTTTGAGCAAGGCATCACTGAAATCGGCTGCATGGCTCACGCCCGTCGCAAGTTTTTCGATCTGCACGTGGCGAACAAAAGTCAGCTAGCCGAACAACCGCTGCACTCTTTCAGCGGCATGTACGAGGTCGAGCGCCAAGCGCGGGACACGAGTGATGAAGATCGTTGGCGAATACGTCAGGAAATGGCGGTGCCGATCCTCAAAACACTGCATGACTGGATGTTGGCCCAGCGCGACTGGTGCCCAACGGATCAGCTACAGTTAAAGCCCTCGATTACAGCCTGAAACGCTGGGTAGCGCTGACGCGCTACCTGGACGATGGGGCTGTGCCCATCGACAACAACCAGGTGAAGAGCCAGATCCGTCTGAGTCATTCCAGATCCGGGGCATCAATACTCGTCGCGTCTGGCTTACGAACTAGTTAATGATATTAGGACAAGCGACCGAGACTGAGGATTCAGCAGGCAGTCAAGGGAAATCGACTTCCTACGTGTGAGAGGTAAACAGGAAGAAGAGGAGTTGAATTTGCCCCGAATGTTAGTGCTACTGGTTAAGTCTTCTGCTCGTACCAGACCGTTGAAGGGCAGTTCCTCGACCACTAAGCTTGATAAGGACGCAAAAGGTGGCGGTTACTGGAAATTCAAGTGATTTATCAGTACTATTGGTGGAGCATTTGTTGCATTTTGCGAAGTGGGGCTCGTTTCCCTCCGTGAAGATGCCACACATGAAAAATTTAGATCCGGCGTTTTCCTCTAATTCTCAACAAGAAAATTGGGCCGTTGCGTTGAAGTGATCGATGCATGAAAAGCTTAAATGAAAGGGGCGTCGGAGATTGAAAATGATGTGCTATCTGGAATGGTGAAATGGACAAGCAAGCTATCGATAAGCTAATCGAAGCAGAATTTGAAATGCTCCCTAGAGTACTTCAGCAAGCTGCTCGTTTCGTCATAGGTAATCCGAATGAAGTCGCGCTCGAATCGATGCGTAGTGTCGCACGTAAGGCAGGTGTACAGCCAGCAGCCATGCTCCGTCTAGCCCGACAACTAGGATTCGATAGCTACGACGCTTACCGAGAACACTACAGAATATGGCTGGCAAACCATAACTCACCATTAGCAGGCCGAGCCAGTGCGCTACGGCGTGGGCCTCATGGTGACGCGAACTCAGAACTGCTTTCGGAATTGTACAATACTGAGGCTAAGAATCTGGCCGAAACCTTGGGCCCAGAAGGGTATGAACAAATCACTGCTGCTCTTGGTTATTTGCAGAGCGCTCGGCGAATTTATGTGATGGGTCTGCGTAGTCTGTTTTCAGCTGCATACTACTTCAACTACGTATGTGGCATGTTTATGGATAATATAACCTTGGTTAGTAGTACGGGAGGCACATTTGCGGATGAGCTGCGGAGAATTGATGAGTGGGATGTTCTCTTGGCCTTTAGTTATCACCCCTATACCCAGGACTCAATGCGAGCGATTGAGTTCGCATCTTCAAAAAATGCCAAAATTGTCGCTATCACCGATAGTCAAGTAGCCCCTGTTGCAGCTCACGCGGTGGTGCTACTTCTCGCGCCCAATGCCACTCCCTCCTTGCTTCCTTCTGTCACTCCGGCCCTGGCAATGTCACAAACCTTAGCAGCCTTGCTGTTGGCAAACTGCGGCGAGGAGAGCCTTGAGGAAATCGCTAGGAGCGAGAGCCAATTGAAGCATTTCAATGTCTATCTTCCGACGACCAGGTAGGTGTTCTGGTGCAGTCGAGGGGCAAGCAGTCATGGATCAGTAGCCGCTGTCTGCGTTGCCCTTGGGCTGCCACCTTCACGGTACGTTCCCGATGGCTGCCCAATCATTGATCGAGCCTTAGGCGCAAAATCAGTGGTGCGAGCTCAAGGCTAGGAGGGCGCTCGTATCACCTTCCCCGGCGGCCCAATCGTATTTTCATCATCACGAATTTCTCTGATCCAAATTGCTTTGCCATCTAGGTTTTTGAGCTGAATTCCACCTGAGCCAGCCGGCTTTCCTCAAGCATCTCCTCAATTTCTATCACTGAACGTTTGACTCGAAGGCTTGAGCAAGCCTATGCTTTTTCTGAAATGAAACAAATGTATCGCCATGCACAAAAATGAAACACATGCTCTTTTCTGGGGCAATCATAGGAGGGAGCCGAAAGCTTCTGCAGCTTGTAGGCCCGGGTATGTGGCCATTTAGAGAGGTACTGCGACATCTTGGGTTGGCCGAGCACCGGGATGCTAGTGGGGAGGCAGCCCTCGTCGGCACCTTGATGCAATTCATGATGAGGGGCATCTATTGTGAGGCAGGGTTACTGATAGGGCAGGCCGGGCATGAAGTGAGGATTGGAGCTGAAAATTAGTGCACTGAAGTGAGCCTGAACCAGATGCTAGCCATTGCTGGCAGCTTTTTTGAATACCACACCTTTTTACCGAAACAAACGTGCGGCCGTTTCCAGAGAGCTGCCGACGAATTATGGAGATTATAATGTCGTTTCCTGACAATGCCCCAGCCTCGAAAGCGCTTTACCAAAGAGCCTCCCAGGTACTACCTGGCGGAAACACTCGTACCACAGTGTTCATGAAGCCCTTTCCGTTGTACGCGGTGCGAGGTGAAGGTTGCAGAGTATGGGATGCAGATGGTGTGGAACGTATTGACTGTATCAACAACTTCACTGCGATGATTCACGGTTATGCCCATCCAACGGTCAATGATGTTGTACGGGAGCAGCTTGCTTTAGGAACGTGCTTCGGTTTGCCTACAGAAAGTGAAATTGAATTAGCAGAGCTGCTATGCGAACGTTTGCCTTCGGTTGAGCAAGTACGTTTCACGAACTCTGGTACCGAAGCGGTGATGATGGCCCTGAAGGCAGCCCGAGCGTTCACAGGGCGCCCGAAGATTGCGAAGGTCGAAGGCGCCTATCATGGCTCCTACGACTACGCAGAAGTCAGCTTGGATTCTGATCCAAATAGCTGGGGCGAAGATAAACCTGCATCCGTTGCATATGCAGCAGGAACGCCAGACCGAGTGCTTCAAGATGTCTTGGTGCTTCCCTTCAATGATCCGATCGCAGCAGAAAAGCTCATCCGCGAGCATTCGACCGAGCTAGCAGCGGTTTTGATCGACCCCTTGCCAAACCGTGCGGGTTTGATTCCAGCCAGTCAAGAATTCCTGGATGCCCTTTCTCGCGTGTGTAAAGAAGTTGGCACGTTGCTGATCTTCGACGAGGTAATCAGCTTCCGATTGAGCTACAGCGGTGCGCAAGGGTTGTGGGGTGTCAATCCAGATCTTACTACGCTGGGGAAAATCATCGGTGGTGGCTTCCCGGTAGGAGCGGTGGGTGGTCGAGCTGAAGTCATGGCAGTGTTTGACCCTACCCAAGGTAAGCCCGCGCTCCCACATGGCGGCACCTTCTCTGCCAATCCGATCAGCATGTTGGCAGGAAGCGCTAGCATGAGGCTGTTGCAGCCTTCCGCTTATGCTCATTTGGATCATATCGGTAATCGCGTTAGGGAGGGTATTAACGCGGCTTTGCTGCGCCATGGTGTTCCTGGTCAAGCAGTGGGTTTGGGCTCGCTACTCAAAGTCCACTTCACCGACACTCTCCTTCAAAACTATCGTTCTGCGTATGCGACACCGGAACAGGCTCGTCGGTTGGCGGTATTTACCCGGGGACTTTTGGATCGCGGTGTGCTGGCAGCGAGTTATGGCCTAATGGCACTTTCGACGTGTATGACCGATGTGGATGTTGATCAGATTATCAAAGCGGCCGATGGGGCGGTTGCGGATGTAGCGGCAAGTGTTGATCAAGCGGAAATTGCTTGACTGAAAGCGGGATCACATTGACGTCCTCTTGTTTGTTTGATGATTGATAGTTTGATCGTGGGCCGAAATATTGGGTCAATGTGCTCCCGCATGCCGTGGGTGGTTGGTAAGGGTGATGAATCCGCTTAATAATAATAGGGGTATCTATGTCCAGTGCAAATGAGTTAAAGCAGACGCTTAGAAATCGACATATTCAGATGATTGCCTTAGGCGGCGTAATCGGTGCGGGTCTTTTCGTAGGGTCAGGGTCTATTATTTCAACAGCAGGCCCTGCTGCTATATTGTCTTATCTGATTGGTGGGCTGATCGTCACCTTGGTGATGTTCATGTTAGGGGAGATGGCTGCACGCAATCCCGATAGCGGTTCTTTTTCCACCTACGCTAGCGGTTACCTGGGCGAGTGGGCGGGATATACCGTCGGTTGGCTTTATTGGTTTAAGTGGATGATCACTATTACGATCGAGGCGCTTCTCCTTGGTGCCATTATTCATGATTTTGTGCCAGTCATTCCGCTATGGATCGCGAGTTTCGCAATTACACTGATTGTGATATCTACCAATATTTACTCCGTCAAGTCTTTTGGTGAGTTTGAGTATTGGCTATCCTTCACGAAAGTTGCGACAATTGTGATTTTTCTACTGCTTGGAATTTCCATACTATTCGGCTTTCAAAGTGAAATTCCCGCACCAGGTTTGAGTAACCTTGGCCTTGATGGTGGTTTCATGCCGAATGGTATGACCCCTGTGCTTGCTGGAGTGATGGTCGTTATATTTTCACTCGGTGGCAGCGAGATCGCCGCAGTAGCCGCTGGCGAATCGGAAAATCCTAAGAAAAACGTAGTACGGGCAATTCGCAGTGTTGTCTTCAGAGTCTTGTTTTTCTATATCGGGTCTGTGCTTATTTTGATTCTTTGTTTGCCATGGACGGATAAAGAATCTTTGCAGTCGCCTTATGTTTCATTGTTTAATAAGGCTGGGTTTGAGTATGCGGCTGTTGCAATGAAGGTTGTGCTTTTTGTTTCCTTCATGTCTGTTATGAACTCTGGGATGTACACCGCCTCTCGTATGTTGTGCTCGTTGAGTCAGCGTGGTTATGCTCCGGCGGTATTTGGGAATATCACCTCTAGGGGCGTGCCTCTGAATGCGCTAGGTCTGAGCTTGTTCGTTTGCTCAGCTGTCTTGGTAGCTCACTTTTTGAGTGGGGCGGATTTGTTCTTGGCGCTAGCAAAGAGCTCAGGAGCCTTTGTGATCATTGTGTGGTTGTTTATATCCTTTTCGCACCTCGCAATGCGTAAGCTGCAACGTCATCAGCCTAGTGATGAGGTAGGCTTCAAGGCTTGGTTCTCTCCATACTCAAACTGGCTTGCCATTGGAACGCTTTCTGTCGTTCTTCTTTCTCAAGCTATTAATCCGGCCTCCAGTTTTCAGTTTTGGTTTACCCTTAGCATTACTGTGATCGTGATTGGGTCTTATGCGGTTCTAAGAAACAAGCCATCATTTGGTGTGGTCAAAAAAGGTAATGGTTTAGTCTGAGCTTTTTTGATTTTAGGGCTTAACCTTTAAGCTTAATTGTAGAAAGCAGTAGCTCCCGAAGTTTCTGTTGATGCCTTGGCTTGCTCGCTAAATGAGTATGCCAAGGCTTTTTTGTTTCCAGGTCTGACGATAAATAGTGTGCTCATCCTGTGATGAGCGAGATCGTGCCAGCGTTACGCGGAAGTATTCGCTCGGGCTCGATGGTGGCTCCCACATGGTAGCCACTGGGTTTAGTGCGTTGATTCAACACGTGTAGACCAAGGTGGTGGTGGCGTTTCCTGGCGAGCCATACCATCCACGTGAGCCAGTCTTGGTGTAGTAGGTCTTGTCAAATACGTTGTCCCGGATTCAGGAGCAGATGTCATAACAATCTGAGCGTAGGCTTGGTTCAAGTTGAGCTGCGGCAGTGTTGAATCGTGGCTAAGCACTCAAGATGCCACCTCGTCATCACCATGGCTGCTCATCGAGTGGCCGTGATGACTGTTGGCGATATGGGGCTCTAGTGGACGAATCTCAGCAACCAATGATTGGGCAAAAGAAAGCCCGCTGCTAGGCGGGCAAGGTCTATCACACGTAGGGATAGCTGAAGACTGCCCAATCATGCGTGAAAATTTGGTTAAAGCAGCTTCGAAAAGTCGGAACGTTCCATCGAAAATTCTGTCACCACGGGCGCTGGAAGCAGATACCTTGTGCAGGATGTCCTGAAAAGAATACAGGGCGTTATTCTTGATATCTTGAAACCCTGAAGATAGATTGAATGATGGCATTTGGCCTATCTGCGAGATAAGCTCGGGACTCAGATTATTCAAGGAAGACTATGAACAGGTTCATTGCTGTCATTGGGATGTGCTTCATGCTGGGTGCTTGCGCCACCTCCCATTACACCGCAGGCCGTGACTTTCCTTCGGCCAGCGTGGCGAGCATTACCAAAGGCAAGACCACGACTACTGAGCTGAAAGCACTGTTCGGTGAGCCCTACACGAAAAGTGCGGTGAGCGAGACCGATGAGAAGTGGATCTACACCTACACGAACGGCTCTGCCCATGCCCAGAGTTATGTGGTGACAATGAAGGTCACCACCACCGGCACACAGAAGACGCTGGATGTCCTGATCCGTGATGATGTGGTCATCAATTACACCTTCAGCGAAGGCCCCGCACCAGGTAGCAGTACACCTACCTACTGATGAGGAGGCACCTGATTGGACAGAACGTATGCCTTCGTTGATGAGTCGGGCAACTCCGATCTAGACACAACCAAGACGGGAAGCTCTGGCTTCTTCGTAGTGTGTTCCATACTCGTTTCTGAAAAAGACCTACAAGAGGCCTACCAGCGTGCCGAGGAGCTTCGCCGGCAGCACTTCCAGACAGGTGAAATCAAGTCCAGTAAGGTGCGTGGGAAAGATGCTGAGCGGCGTGTTCGCATTCTGAGCGACCTGGCGGAGCTACCGATCAAGCTCTATTTCGTGGTCGTGGAAAAGGAGCGCATCTACAAAGATGGAGGCCTGCAATTCAAGACCTCCTTCGTTAAGTATGTCAACGGACTGCTCTACAGCCGGCTTTTCACGAATTGCCGCAATCTGCAGATGACCGTGGATGAGCATGGCGGAGTTGAGTTCCAGGATAGCCTTAGGGCCTACGTCCAGGATCGCTACGTCGATGATCTCTTCGGGGATGACCATGCATTCCAGACGAAATCCAGTAAGGATGACGTCCTAATTCAGGTCGCTGACTTCTTCGCGGGATCTGTTGCTCAGATCTATGAACAGAAGGCTGCTGGCGAGGTTGCTCAGGTCTACAAAAGGATCCTCCGCGAGCAGACCCTCGGACTTCTGGAGTGGCCTCCCAAGTACAATTCGCTTCATGCTCCGTCGATGGATGAGTCCAGCTACGCGGACTATCAGGTGCATCAGGAAGCTCTGCGGCAGGCAGATCTTTTCATCGAGAAAGCCGGCGAATACCCGGACGAGGACGAGCGTCTGCAGCTCAGCATTCTGGATTACCTCAGATTCCAGAGTGAGTTCGTAACCAAGGACTACATCCCGATTGCCAACATCCTTGCGCATTTGGGGGAGAGGGGCTTTGGCGATCTCTCTAAGCAAAGGGTGCGGTCGAGCGGTGTTGCAAAGCTACGAGACGCTGATGTCATCATAACGAGCACGTCCAAGGGATACAAAATTCCCCAAACGAGAGCTGACATCAATGACTTTTTGGAGATGGCATCTGGTGTAGTCGTGCCGTTGCTTGAGCGTGTCAAAAAAGCCCGTGAGGTATACAAGCTCAGTAGCCGTGGTGAGTACGACATTATCAAGGTGTCCAGGCTCATGGATCTAGAGAGGCTCTTATCCTCACTTGATGCTTTAGCTCCAGACTGATGCTAGTAATACCGCGCTATTTTCTCTGATCTAGGGGGTACAGGCGGTTGAATCGAACAAAGGTTTGGCAGCACTATCAGATAGTAGGACAGCGTTAGCAGGATGGTTTAGGATGCTCCGCCTGTTTTCCGACACTTTGAGGATTTTACTATGTCTCGTTTGGCAGAATTCCGTCAGCTTGAGCAGCAGCTCGCAGCCCAACTCGCAGAGCTTGAAGCGCTGAAAGGCAGCTCTGAGCTGCAGAAAGAAATTCAATTTGAGACCAAACTACGCGCCTTGCTGGTCGAGTACGGCTGCAGCCTTCGTGACGTGTGAATCGCCCCTGATTTCCTAGACACTCTCCAAGCTCAGAAAATAGCGTTTCTCATACTCTACTGGAGACAGCTGCATAGCACTGCTGTGTCGACGCTTTGGGTTATAGAACATCTCGATGTA
>Ga0105251_10000770_pt1 | contig 29162 bp, 24 predicted proteins | sample KBSS64metaG_FD_80424 | JGI IMG/M metagenome (GOLD analysis project Ga0105251, IMG submission 80424) | Switchgrass rhizosphere microbial communities from Kellogg Biological Station, Michigan, USA - KBS S6-4 metaG | ecosystem: Host-associated > Plants > Roots > Rhizosphere > Soil | place...
ACCGCACGTTGCGCAAAACACCTCGGGGCGGCGTTCATCCGTGCCCGATACCATTGCCTCGAGCGTGGGCTACGCCATTTCGCAGCAAAAGCGCAAGTTGATCGAACAAGGCTTCGGGTGGACCTATCCGTAATTTCGTGGGCGAGGCATATCATGAAGGATCAAAGTCATGGATATGCCGATGAAGAAGAAACGCACCGTCGCTTCGCAGGCAGCGGCCCGAGGGCCGCTGCCTGCCCTGCCTGAAGCGCTGCTCGATGAACTGGTCAAGGGGCCGATGACGCCCGCCGAGGTCCAGGACCTGATGCTCGCGTTCAACAAGGCGCTCATCGAGCGCGCGATGGGCGCCGAGATGAACATGCATCTGGGCTACCGGCCCGGTCAGCCCAAACCCTCCGAGCAGACCAACGAACGCAATGGCGCCAGCGGCAAGACGGTGATCACCGAGCGCGGCCCGCTCAGGGTCGATCTGCCGCGCGATCGCGAGGGGAGTTTCGAGCCGCTGCTGATTCCCAAACACGAGCGCCGTTTCACGGGCTTCGACGAACGCATCATCGCGATGTACGCGCGGGGCATGAGCGTGCGCGAAATCCAGGCGTTCCTGGCCGAGAGCTATGGCACCGGGGTCTCCCCCGACTTCATCAGTTCGGTCACTGACGAGGTGATGGCCGAGACGCTCGCCTGGCAGAGCCGCCCGCTCGAGGCGATGTATCCGGTGGTGTTCTTCGACGCGCTGCGCGTGAAGATCCGCGACGACGGCGTGGTGAGCAACAAGGCCGTCTATCTGGCGCTGGGCATCCAGGCCGATGGCCAGCGCGACGTGCTCGGCCTGTGGATCGAACAGACCGAGGGCGCGAAGTTCTGGCTCAAGGTGTTCAATGAACTGAAGACGCGCGGCTGCCAGGACATCCTGATCGCGGTGGTCGACGGCCTGAAGGGCCTGGCCGGGGCGATCGGCACGGCGTACCCGCGCACGACCGTGCAGACCTGCATCGTGCACCTGATCCGCAACAGTCTGGAGTACGCGAGCTACAAGGACCGCAAGAGCGTCGCCGCGGCGCTGCGTCCGATCTATGCAGCCGCGAGCGAACCGGCCGCCCTGCAGGCCCTGGAGGCCTTCGCCGAAGGCCCATGGGGAGCGAAGTACCCGACGATCGTGCAGTCGTGGCGACGAGCGTGGGAGAACGTCACGCCGTTCTTCGTGTTTCCCCCCGAGATACGCCGGGTCGTGTACACCACAAACGCCATTGAGAGTCTGAACATGCAGCTGCGCAAGATCATCAAGACCCGCGGCCACTTCCCCAACGACGAGGCCGCCATCAAGCTGCTCTGGCTGGCGCTGCGCAACGTGCTGGCAAAATCAGTACGGGCGGCATTCGACTGGTCATCCGCCATGAACCAGTTTGCTATCCTGTTTGGTGAGCGATTCACCAACGCACGCGGGTAACTCCGCCCATCGCCTCGCACACAAAAATGCGGACAGGTTCCAGGCAGTTTCTGCGTTCACACTACTTTTCCAAACCGTTCGCGCTGCTCGCGCCAGCCGTCGTTTCGCCGAACGCCGTTGAGTTGCTGCGCGCGTCGGTGCGCCGTCCCATCGTTAGCTCGCTCCGTCCAGCGCCACGCTGAGAACGCCGCCCGGTTGCGGCGTCTCGCCAAGGCGAAGCCGTGGCCCCCAACACACACAATGAAACCGCTGGTTTCCGTGCGCGCCGCTTCCGGCGAGCGCGCAGCGCGAGGCGGGAAGTATGACTGCCTTGTCACGAACGCGGAGTGTGCGAGGGCACTGATTCCAGATGCACCACTGCCCCCTCCAAGCCAGGAGACCCGCTTGAAAGCTGGCGGTGTGAGCCGCTTTCTTTGCCTACTTTCTTTGCGGCGGCAAAGAAAGTAGGTGCCGCCCCGCACAGGGGCAACGCCAATAGACCACTAACAAATCAAGGAAAGGCCAACGATACCGGCCAACAACCCCAAGCCGCCGAGCAGGCAAAAAAACCGGGCGCAACCAAAACCCAACCGGCACACCCCTTGCTCCCCTCGAATACAGACCACAAAAAGACGAGGAAACCGACATGCCACACCACGCCGCCGCGTCCGCGCTCCCCCTGCATGCGCACCGCCCCGAGCCGATCGAACCGCCATCGCCGCCCAACACGCCGGGCGAGCCGGACATCATTCCGAATCCGACTCCCGAACCAGCCGAACCGGTGCCGCCGCCGATAGGCGATCCACCGCCGCAACCCACCCAGGCGCCACAAGCCTGTCAGCACCCGCCGCGAGGCATGCAACTCTGACACGCCCGGCGCGCCGTGCCCCATACTGGCGAGGCGAATTTATGTACTTGTTACAAAGCCGACGCATCTTTTACCGGCAATCCGGCGCCATGAAGCCCTAGACTTCAATTGATGCCGCTCATCGCGGCGGGCTTCCCTGGAGGCAGCGATCATGAGACACCCAGCACTGCGACGTTCCGCGCGCCACGCAAAGCGCGATTCCCGGCCCGACGCCGCCAAAAGCGGTCCGCCGACGTCGCCCGATCCCGCCGCGCAGAACCGCGTCGCGCCCGACGCCCCCCCGGACGGCGAGCACAATCAGGGCGGCGTGCGCCCGGAAGGCCTCGAATACCAGCGCGATCTGGGCTCCGAGCAGGACGCCTGAGTTCGCGCCCCGCAGGCGAAAACCGTCCTAACGTCGATCATATAAGCAGAAAAAATTTCTTCGCGACGCGGATAAGTCGCGTGTTCCTGCTCGCCCGTCACATTTGCATACATTTTTATTTCGATTCCTTGCGAAAACGGCACGCGGCTTGCGTGCACGTTGCGGCACATATCCGTATGCAACGAAACAACTGAACTAGGTGGAGCGCCAATGAGCAGACTGATCGTGGTATCGAATCGTGTCGCGCCGACGCAGGAAGGCCGTCCCGCAGCGGGAGGTCTTGCGATCGGCGTGCTGGACGCGTTGAAGGAAACCGGCGGCGTCTGGTTCGGCTGGAGCGGCGAGACGGTGAGCGAGCCGTCCCCTCCGGTGATCGAAAAGCAGGGCAACGTGACCTACGCGACGGTGGGCCTCACCAAGCGCGACTACGACCAGTACTACCGCGGTTTTTCGAACGCGACGCTGTGGCCGACGTTCCACTATCGCAATGACCTGTCGCGCTATGACCGCCAGGAGTACGCGGGTTATCAGCGCGTCAACGCGACGCTCGCGAGGCAACTGAAAGAACTGCTCAGGCCCGACGACATCATCTGGGTCCACGACTATCACCTGCTGCCGTTCGCGCGCTGCCTGCGCGATCTCGGCGTGAAGAACCCGATCGGCTTCTTCCTGCATATTCCGTTTCCGGTGCCCGAGGTGCTGCGCACGATTCCGCCGCACGACGAACTCGTCAAGGCGATGTGCAGCTACGACGTGGTCGGCTTTCAGACCGAAGCGGATCGTCAGTCGTTCGTTGACTTCATCGAGCGCGGCCTGCACGGCACCTCGAGCGAGGACGGCATGGTGCACGCGTACAACCGCTTTCTCAAGGTCGCCGCGTACCCGATCGGCATCTATCCGGACGCGATCGCCAAGGCCGCCGAGCAGTTCACCGACCGCAAGCCGGTGCGCAGCCTGCGCGACGGCATGCGCGGACGCAAGCTGATCATGAGCGTCGACCGTCTCGACTATTCGAAGGGCCTGGTGGAGCGCTTCCAGGCGTTCGAACGGCTGCTGCTGAATGCGCCGGGCTGGCACGGCCGCGTGTCGCTGGTGCAGATCGCGCCGCCGACGCGCTCGGACGTGCAGACCTATCAGCGGATTCGTCAAACGCTGGAGGGCGAAGCGGGCCGCATCAATGGCCGCTTCGCGCAACTCGACTGGACGCCGATTCAATACCTGAATCGCAAGTACGAACGCAATCTGCTGATGGCGCTGTTCCGTCAATCGCAGGTCGGCTATGTGACGCCGCTGCGCGACGGCATGAATCTGGTGGCGAAGGAATACGTCGCGTCGCAGGACCCGGCCGATCCGGGCGTGCTGGTGCTGTCGCAATTCGCCGGCGCCGCCGAGCAACTGCCGGGCGCGCTGGTCGTCAATCCGTTCGATCTGTCGCAGATGGCCGAGGCGCTGGAGCGTGCGTTGTCGATGCCGCTCGCCGAGCGTCAGGCGCGTCACGCGGACATGATGGCGCCGATGCGCGAGAACAACCTGTCCGTCTGGCGCGATACGTTCCTCGCCGATCTGCGCAACGTCGCGACGGCATCCTCGGTGACGGCCAAAGCGGTAAAGCTCGCTGACGTGACGGCTTCGTCGTAGCTGGATCAGCGGCTGCGCGGCTATCGCCGGGAATGCGCATGCTGGTCACGTCTGAACCGTGATGTAGGGAAACGCGAAGAGAAAAGCAGGGCGCGCATCGCCGTGTGCGATGCGCGCCCTTTTCGCATCCGCGTGATTCGTGCCTATCGCGGATGCACGACGAACGGATGTACGACGAAGTCAGGCGGCTTGCGGATTGGCTCGCTGCGTGATCCGCATCATGCTGACCACCGCGGCGAGCGCCGAAAAGCCCGCAGCCACGTACAGCGCGACGGTTGGCCCGTGGTGAGGCGCGACGCCGAAGATCAGCGCGACCAGCGCCGCCCCGAGCGTCTGCCCGGTCAGCCGCGCGGTGCCGAGCATGCCGCTCGCGCCGCCGCTGCGCTCGCGCGGCGCGGACGCGAGGATGGTGCGGTTGTTCGGCGACTGGAAGATGCCGAAGCCCACGCCGCACAGCGCCATGCGCCACGCGATCTGCATGGGCTCGGGATGCGCGCCCAGCGTGGCGAGCAGCAATAGGCCGGCTGTCAGCGTGGCGAGCCCGACGCCGCCCAGCCAGCCTGACGACACTTTGTCCGCCAGCACGCCGGCAATCGGCGCCGCGACAATGATCACCGCCGGCCACGGCGTCATCAGCAAGCCGGTTTCCACTTGCGACAGACCCAGCGTGTCCTGCAACAAAAACGGCAGCGACACGAAGGCGAGCATCTGCGCGCAGAACGAACAGACCGAGGTGCCGATCGACAGCGCGAACACCGGAATCCTCAGCAAGTCGATCGGCAGCAGGGGCGCCGCCTGAGTCAACTGACGGCGCACGAAGAAGTAACCGATCACCACGGCCGCGAGCACTTCGAGCACCACATAGCCGCGCCGTTCGCCGTGGCCGAGGCCGTCGAGCGCGAAAATCAGCAAGCCGAACACGAACGCGTTCATCACCGCGCTCAGGTAGTCGTAGGGCGATTCATGGCCGGGATTCAACGGCAAAGCCTTGAAGCCGCCGACGATCGCCGCGATGCCGATCGGCACGTTGATCGCGAACAGCCACGGCCACGCAGCGACGGCGAGCACGCCGGAGGCGACCGTCGGCCCGACCGCCGACGACACCGCCACCACCATCGCGTTGATCGCGATGCCGCGCCCGAGCTGCGTGCGCGGATAGATCATGCGCACGAGCGCGGTGTTCACGCTCATGATGCCCGCCGCGCCGAAGCCCTGAACCACGCGAGCGAGCGCGAGCATCGGCAGCGAGGTGGACAACGCGCAACCGAGCGACGCGATCGTAAACAGCATCAGCCCGCCCAGATAGATGCGCCGATAGCCGATGCGGTCGCCGAGCGAGGCGAGCGGCAGCAGCGAAATGGTGATGGCGAGCTGGTAAGCGTTGACGATCCAGATCGAGCCGGCTGCGCTCGCGCGCAGATTTCGCGCGATGGTGGGCAGCGCGACGTTGGCGATCGCGCTGTCGAGCACAGCGAGCGTGAGGGCGAGCGCGATGACGAGCATCGCCCAGTAGCGTTGCGGGATCGGCAAGCCCGATTCGGCGCTGTCCGCGTGCGTGGCCTCGGGAAGCGTGTCGGCGGCCTCGGCCGGTGTGGGATCGTTCTGGCGCGATGGTCGTGCGTGCATCGATTATTGGATTTGTAGTGGAGCGGCTGGGCTGCGGCACGTCGAGCCGCCCGCGCTACTTGCCGCATTCGGAAGCTCGACCGCGGCAGCGGCGATGCCGGTGCCCGTTGTCGCGCACCGGCGTCGCGTGTTCCGCGTTACTTGAGTTCGTACAGGCCGGTGTGGGTGGCGGAGTCGATTTCGTTCAGGTGCGTCATGAAGCGCGCGACCGCGTTGGTGGTCTCCGCATTGACCGGCAGATGCGGCACCTTCAGCGCATGCAGCCGGAAAATGTAGCGATGCGTTCTGTCGCCTCGCGGCGGCGCGGCTCCGCCGAAGCCGACCGTGCCGTAGTCGTTGCGCAATTGCAGCGCGCCTTGAGGAAGCAGCGAACCGTCGGCCTTGCCGGCATTGCGCGGCAGCGAGCGCGCGTCGGCCGGAATGTTGACCACGATCCAATGCCAGAAGCCGCTGCCCGTGGGCGCGTCGGGATCGTGAACGGTGAGTGCGAAGCTTTGGGTGTCGGCCGGCGGCGCGTCCCACTGCAGGGCGGGCGAGATGTTCTCGCCGTCCCCGCCGAACGACTTGTCGTGGTATTCCTGGGCTTTCGACATGAAGCCGTTGGTGGGGAAATCGTCGGACCAGAGACGGAAATCAGCCATTGTGTGCCTCCCTTCCTGGTTGGTTCTGGGATGCTCGGGGCGCGAGATTTCGCTGCCGGCTCACTGACATGGCGGCGCGCGAAAGCGCCTCGCGTTAGCCAATTGAGTGTAGCACCAGCGGCCTCGGCATTTGCGTGAGCACGGCATGCCGCAAGCGGCTTTCAGCCTCGCTCCTCGAAGCCCGGCGCGTCGCTTTTCAGCCACTCGACAAGCCGTTGCAATACACCTTCGATATCACGATTGGCGCCACGCAAAGCGCATTCCCACACGACGGCGACGCGCCAGCCGTTCGCCAGCAACGCTTCACGCACCTTGTCGTCGTTGCTGCGATTGCGGCCGATTTTCTCGCGCCAGAACTCGGGCCGCGTTTGCGGCCACTTGAACAGATGGCAGTCGTGGCCGTGCCAGAAACACCCGTGCACCAGCACGACGGCGCGGTAGCGCGGCAGCACGATGTCGGGGCGTCCGGGCAGATCGCGCGCGTCGAGGCGAAAGCGAAAGCCTTGCCGATGCAGCAGGCTGCGGATCAGGATTTCCGGCTTGGTGTTGCGGCCGCGAATGCCGGACATCATCCGGCTGCGCGTCGCGCTATCGACGATATCGACCATGGTCAGGGTTGTGGCGACGCACCGGCGCGCGCATTGGAGGTTTCACGCATGGAGCGATAGAGCCTGCCGCGAGCCATCGTGCGTCGTCCCGGCGAGCAGCGCCTGCACGTGCGGCAGCATGATGCGCGCCACTTCGTGCATCACGGGCATGACGACGCTGTTGCCGAATTGCCGATACGCCTGAGTGTCGCTGACCGGAATCCTGAAGGTATCGGGAAAGCCCATCAGCCGTGCGCACTCGCGCGGCGTGAGGCGGCGCGGGCGCAGCGCCTCGCCTTGATAAACGAGGATTTCCGAGCCGTCCTTGTGATAGCGCGCCGACAGCGTGCGCGTGACGCTGTCCGGATAGGCCATGCCGAAGCCGAAACCGTTGCCCGCCGCGCGGTGCTTGTCCGCGTAGTTTTGCAGGTAGGTCCAGAGGTTCGGTGTGAGCGTGTACTTGGGCTGCACGCGTTGGCCGGCGTGATCGAAGAAGCGGTCGTGATCCCACGGCAGCACCGGCTCGCCGCCGTCGGTGCGGTGCAGGATCGAACCAAGGCGCGGGCCGGTTGTCGGCAGCTTCAGGTCGTCCCAGCAAAAGCCGGTCTTGCCGCGAAAGCCGACGATGATGATGCGCTCGCGGTGCTGCGGCGTGAAATGCCGGCCGTCGACCACGCGGTAATGCACTTCGTAGCCGAGTTCGTCGCGCAAGGTTTGCAGGATCACGTCGAAGGTGCGGCCCTTGTCGTGCGAGAGCAGATTCTTCACGTTCTCCAAGAGGAACGCGGCGGGGCGCTTGGCCGCGATGATTCGCGCGACGTCGAAAAAGAGCGTGCCTTGCGTCGTGCATTCGAAACCGTGCGGCCGGCCCAAGGCGTTTTTCTTGCTGACCCCGGCGATCGAAAACGGCTGGCAGGGGAAGCCGCCGAGCAGCACGTCGTGGCTCGGCACGTCCTCGGCGGGGAACGACACGATATCGCCGATCAGCGCGTGCGCGTCGCCCGCGGGGTAGTTCTCGCGGTACGTCCTGGTGGAAAAATCGTTCCATTCGCTGGTGAAGACGCACTCGCCGCCATGCGCCTCGAACCCCATGCGAATGCCGCCGATGCCGGCGAACAGGTCGATGAAGCGGAATCGGGCGTCGCCGGCCGTGCCGCTCGTGCCGTTCGTGCGCGCGCCGGTGTGCAGCAGGTCGCGCAACGCCGGCTCCAGCATGGCCGGACAAGGCGTTTCGCCTTTTTCCCAGCGACGCACCGTCTTGATGTCCTTGCCGACGTGCGCGGCGATTTCGCGTTGAGTGAAGCGGGCGCGCGCCTGCCTGAGCAGGTCGAGCGGTGCGGCGAGGGTCACGGGTGTCCTTGCTGGGAATTTTTGCGGACATTATGACCTAAGGTCGTCCCATTTTTCTCGGTTTTGGGCGGGATGGGCAGGAAATTTCGAACGCTACCGGGCGGAGATCGGCTAAACGTCTTTGTCACATTGGGTCGTGTACGCTTGCAGCGTGACGCGAAGTCCCCGCGTTGCGACGTGTTGAGGCCGCGGCGTCGTTCGCGGCCATTTTTTTAAGCGGGAGGCGGGGGCGTGACCTGCGTTGTTGGGTTGGGCTGCGCACGGCTGCCGCGCGTCAGGCGAACTGGCCGGCGTCGGTCGAGTAGGGCGGGGGAAACAATGCGGCGGCCGCGGGGGCCAGCCTGTCCCATGCGAGCGGCGGACCGCTTTCGAACTGATCGAGTTGGAGCAGGAGGCTGTCGACCGCGCACAGTTGCGCGTGGGACAAGCTGCCGGTGTCGAGCAACTGGAACAGACGCTGGCGCCAGTAGGCGGCGGGGAAGATCGGTCCGCCCAGGTCGCCATGCAGGGCCGGCCGCATGATTCGCGTGATGTGCGCGATGTCCCGATCGGCCAGCGCGGCCTGCGATGACCCCGAAAGCGTGATGAGTGTGCGGTTCATGGCTCCTCCTTGACGGGTTTACGGCCGGCCGCTGCGGGACTTTAGCGGTTTTTTGTGCGGGCCTTTCGCTGAAGGAATCGACGCGAACGCAGCCTGGTACGCCCGTTGCTGAAAAAGGCTACTGGCGTAGTGTCGCGCCGACATGCGGATAGGGAGCCGAACATGAACAAGGATCAAGTGAAGGGTGCGGGCCAGCAGGTCAAGGGCAAGGTGAACGAAGCCGTGGGCAAGGCCACGGACAATCCCGGCAAGGAACTGAAGGGCGGTATGCAGCAAGGCGCCGGCAAGGTCCAGAAGGCGTACGGCGATGCAAAGGAAGACGCCAAGGACGACGCAAAACGCAATAGGCCGTAATTCACGTTGGCATGCAGCTCGACGGGAAGGCGCTTCGGCGCCTTTCTTTTTTCGAGGCCGGGCCTTGGGGGCGGGACTTCGGCGGCGCGGTCGATCTCGCCTGGGAGTAACCCGGTGTCCGCGCCGCGGACGTTTCGCGCGCCGCGCGTCGCCTTTAGACTTGGCGCATCCAACAATAAGCAGGAGACGCCCATGACACCCGAAAAAATACTCTCGATGTTCGAGCGGCAGTACCTGGAGGGCAAGGTGCCCGTCGACCTCGAACCCGCTTGCGCGAGCTTTGCGACCTGGCTTGCTTCGGCCTGGGATCAGTTCGACGGCGAGCAGAAGATGCTGATGCTGACCATCGGCGCGGCATTGTGGCGCGAAGGATATAACCTGCGCGCCGGCACGGCGACGAAAGACTTGTGGTGACGGCTGGCGTCGGTGGGTTTGGTGAGGGAACCGGCTGCGGAGCGAACTCCGAAGTCCCACGTTCGCTGATGCGCGTTTGCGCACGCGTTGCGCGGAGTCGGTTTATATTTGGCGCTCGCGCGTTCGGGGCCTTGATTCCGGTCGGTCGACCGATGGTCCCGAGTCCAATTACCCGTCGCCACTCTCGCACAAAGGTTACGTCAGCACATGAGCGATCTATCCGCCTTCCCGATCACGAAGAAATGGCCTGCCGCGCATCCCGAGCGGATTCAGCTCTATTCGCTGCCCACGCCCAACGGCGTGAAGGTGTCGATCATGCTCGAGGAGACCGGTCTGCCGTATGAGCCCCACCTCGTGCGCTTCGACACCAACGATCAGATGACGCCGGAATTTCTGTCGGTCAATCCGAACAACAAGATTCCCGCGATCATCGATCCGCACGGTCCTGACGGTAAGCCGCTGCCGCTGTTCGAATCGGGCGCGATTCTGCTGTATCTCGCGGACAAGTCGGGCCAGTTGATTCCGCGCGACGCCGCCGGCCGTTATGAAGCGATTCAGTGGGTGATGTTCCAGATGGGCGGCATTGGCCCGATGTTCGGCCAGCTCGGTTTTTTCCATAAGTTCGCCGGCAAGGAGTACGAGGACAAACGTCCGCGCGATCGCTATGTCGCCGAGTCGAGGCGCCTGCTCGGCGTGCTGGACCAGCGGCTCGAAGGACGTGAGTGGCTTCTCGGCGACACCTATTCGATTGCCGATATCGCGACGTTTCCTTGGGTGCGCAATCTGATCGGTTTCTATGAGGCGGGTGAACTCGTCGGCATCCAGGATTTTGCGAACGTGAGGCGCGTGCTGGCCGCGTTCGTCGCCCGTCCGGCGGTGGTGAGGGGATTGGAGATTCCGAAGCGGCAGTGATGCATTCCTAGGGAATCTGGGTTGTGTTGGGCAATTGTGGGTAGAAAAAAGCCCCGTGGCGCAAGGCTTACGGGGCTTTTATGGGCAAACTTGGGTGTTGCTGGGAAGCTGGTTGGTCCCCCTGACAGGAATCGAACCTGTATCTAGCGCTTAGGAGGCACTTGTTCTATCCATTGAACTACAGGGAGATGGATATTGGCGATGCGAAAACCGTAGCCTTGCTGCTATTGGCTTCGGCCTTATCCCGTGGGCTTTCCGGCTTTTCTGCTTCTTCCTAAATGAAGCGCCGTGACAGCCTGTGAACCCAGTGTATAGCAGTCTTCGCTGCACTTTTTGCTACAGGTCGATCCTGTAGCACCGGAAAATGATCTGGCACTGCGTCAGTTTCCAAACGGGTTAAGCACATGGCTTCGATCCTGCCGGTGGGCAGTCGCTGGCGTGCCCAGGTACGCCAGCGAGGGCAGAGTATAGCAAAAACGTTCAAAACTAAAGCCGCTGCGGAGGCATGGGCGCGGGAGAGGGAAGCGCGCAGTGGTGCCGAAATCGAACGAGCACTACATACTGCAGCGGCATCGACCAGAAGTGGCCGCCGTGACCGCGCACAAGGGCTGGCGCAATCTGAAGCGATACACCAATCTCGACCCGGCTCAGGTCGCGAAGAAAGGACGGTTGAAGCTAGTGAAAGCGGCCTGATTATCAAGGTCGAAGCGGCGGCTGTCGTTGCTGTAATCCAGCCCGCATAACTTCGCGGGCGCGGACCGATTTCGAATCATTTCTGACGATTTCAGCGCCTCTCGTGTGGTAGCGTTCCACCGCGCTTCCTTTCCTCACAGGAGACAGAATGCCATTCGATAAATCCGTCGCCGCTAGCTACGCAGACGATCACGCGCAATCCCACAGCACCGGCAACTGTGCAAGGTACGTGCGCAAGGCGATAGAAGCCGGCGGCCTCTCGCTGCACCACGCGCACTTCGCCAAGGACTACGGCCCGCTTCTGCAAGCGGTTGGCTTTCGGGAAACAACCGGATCGCCGCAGAAAGGCGACGTGGCCGTGATACAACCGGCGCCCGGACACCCCGCCGGGCACATGGCAATTTTTGACGGCTCGATCTGGGTATCTGATTTCAAACAAACGCGTTCCGGCGCGCAAGGCTTTTATCCGGGGCCTGCCTATCGACAGGCACAGCCCTCACACAAGACCTACCGGTACAACTAGGGCCCACCATGAAGAAGATATTCACATTCTCTGTGTCGGTATGGCTGCTCGTGTGCGGAATGTTTTTGCAGCAGGCCGCGCTCGCGGATAGCGTCACGCCTGATGCAAGCACGAAAGCGTTCTACGCCTGGTACATCAAGCGGCAATCGAATGATGTCTATCCGTTGATGGACAAAGGGATTTATACGTACGTAGCCAAAGCGACGGCCGACAAGCTGCGCAACGCCTATCACCATAATCGGCTGCCGGGCGATAGCGACTATTTCACCAAGGTGCAGGACTACGACGAGCACGATTGGGCTGCCAATATCGCAACGCGCCCCGCTGTGATGCTCGACGATGTTGCGGTCGTGCCCGTTACCTTTGGATCGACGGACAAGGTCAGTGTGTTGGTGTTTCTCCGCAAACAGGGGGATGCCTGGAAAATCACAAAGGTCGACGACACCCGCGACTTTCAATAGAGCAATCATTTCCATTGCTGCGCGGCCGCAGGCGATCGAGCGGCGCAGGCTCGATCGCGGCCCCTGTAGCACCGCTAGCCTGCTTTCTGGCGAGCTCGTTCCGACATCCGGCCATTCAGTGCAGGCCGACAGGGTCGCGGCCGATGATCGCGCGAGCGCACGCAACTTCGCGCGCCGGAGCGCGACCATACGGCGCGCAACCTGGCCTATATCTACACGGTCGCGCGCTTCGCGGTGATTCGTCTCGACTTCCTGCTGGCGGCCAGATAAATCAGGCTCGACGACGGTATGAACCGCGCGGGAACCCTTGCCAAAAGTCCTAGACCTCTTGTCATCAACTTGCAAGTTATCAACTCGAATAGGCTCATATTGTTGTGCGAATACGCTAGTCTCGGCAATCGAAGGGGTTCATTCCTGGCGTCACAGAAATTGCACGGCGGACCCTTTTAAATTCAGAAAATCAGTCGGATTATTTTAAAAGAGCCTTCTTCGGATTTAAGCTGGCGATCAAACTAAATTTCTTGGATTGAGACAAAATGGACCAAACAAAATTCAATCAAATTTGCAACGAATTTACGCAAATTAAGGATAAAAGCGAATTCTCATTGGTTATTAAACTAATATCGGACCACGTGCAAGAGTCTCTGACGGAAAAGCAAGGATTTGTGTTACGGACATCTCAACAGGGTGCGGATTCGACGGTGATATACCATTGCTCAGGGAACAGCACGCAATTCTCGTGGACGGGGACTCTCGCGAATACCCCGGCTGCGCTGGAACTGTTAGTTCTTTCGTAATAACACGCACAAGTTCAGCCTCGATGTCAGTGGTGCGAACTCCATCCTGCGATAGCCGCGCGCCAGGTCTGAACCTGGCGACGCGGCGATTTCGGCAGGATAAGTTCAATGACAAAGAGGAGGGCTGACATGAAGATTAAATGCGTGAAAATTTATATGCGCGCATGCGGACTGTAGGCATCTCTCCTATTCCGTCGCTGGACCGACACCAAATTAATGAATTTGTGCGTCAACTCCTCCCTATTGAACTGTCGCCGCCGGGGAAAAGCCGGCAAGGTGACTTTCAACGGCTCGGTTCGACCCAGAACAGCCGTTCAAACTGACGCAACACAAGCGGCTGCTCATGGTGATACAACTGCCGCCTGAGTGGTATAACGCTAGGCTTTTGACGAGAACGATTGATACACAAGGAAATTTACGCATTTAATCGAATGGCGGTTAGCTGACGGGTAGCCGCCGTTTGAATGTTCTCGTCAAGGGCCGGAAGAGTGTCGCTTCATGGCCGATCTCATCAGACGAGCGCCAAGCCATGACCGCGGAATAGTCGACCCCGGCACTCGAAAAGGAGGGAGTTTTACGTGCTGCAGATTTGATTTGCTACACAGCAGTGGGTAGCGATCTCCATCTGACAGGGCTTCGCACCTGTCATTCCACTCCCTGAACTACAGGGAGAAGGACCAAACCAAAACAATCATCGCAATCCGGTTGTCGGAGAAGGTCCGCAGTGATCGGCGACTCAAAGTCGCCAGCGAGCGCAGACTATGTCAAGCACCTAAATTCGAGGAGGCTGGCCGCGAAGAACGCCAGCCCCGCAAAACAAACGGCCCAGCGGGCATCGCCCGCCGGGCCGTGCAAACCACGCCGACGCCTACACAACACAGCGTCCGGCCGCCTCAATCAAGCCGGCTCAGAATTCCACCACCGCGAACTCCGCTTTCCCGACGTCGCACAGCGGGCAGCGCCAATCCTCGGGAATCGCGGCGAAGCGCGTACCCGGCGCGATGCCTTCTTCGGGCAGACCCTCTTCCTCGTTGTAGATCCAGCCGCAAATCAGGCAGACCCAGCTTTTGTATTCAGTCACTTCTATTACTTCGCTCACGACGCACTCTTCTTTGGTTCAATGCAATGATCCGCCAAGTCTGCCCCTTTTTTGGGCATGGCGGCGACCCGCAATATTACCGGAATTCGTCAAGCGGGCCGTTGTTTGCCCATGCGGCATTGCGGCAATGCGCCCAAGCCGGCTGAAAGGCCCTGGTCACACACACCGTGTATGCTCTGACTCGCAGCCGAGCTTTCGGCCGGCGCGCGCCGGGCGCCCAGCCTGCACTGCGACGATCGACCTCCGGGCGAGCGGTCCAGCAATCGTCGCCGGCATGGCCCGCGCATGATTTCGTTTGGCAAAAAAGGAGAAAAACGATGTTGAAGAACAAATGGTTGGCCGGTTTCGCGTTGGCCGGGTTGCTTGCCGTATCGGGCGTGGCGCAGGCGGAGGACGTGTCTTTCGTCCAACCGGCGGACGGCGCGAGCGTCACGAATCCCGTACACGTGGTGTTCGGCGTCGACGGCATGAAGATCGCGCCGGCCGGCACGATGACGGAAGGCACCGGCCATCATCATCTGCTGATCGACGGCAAGGCGCTGCCCAAGGGCGAGGTCATTCCCGCCAACGACAAATCGCTGCACTTCGGCAAGGGCCAAACCGAGACCGACGTAACGCTGCCGCCGGGCGACCACACGCTGACGCTGCAATTCGGCGACGGCGCGCATCGTTCTTACGGCCCCGGCATGAGCAAGACCATCACGGTGCACGTCAAGTAAGCCGCCGCGGACGCGGCCGGCGCGCGAGCAAGCGCCGTCCGGCCGCGCGCCCTCATCCGCGTCATCGGCATGCGTCCGGTTGCACCGGTCCGCATCCGCCCCGCAAGCCGGCCGTTCGGCCTATCTCTTCCGGCATACAGGCACCAGAGCGTGCGCCCGGTACAATGAGCAGTTCCGACTCATCGCTGTCTTCTCCAATTCTCCATGTCGCTTTACACCATTACCGGGGCCCAACTGGCGTTCGGTCACGTCGCGTTGCTCGATCACGCGGATTTCTCTCTTGAAGCGGGCGAGCGCGTCGGCTTGATCGGCCGCAACGGCGCGGGCAAATCGTCGCTGCTGAAAATCGTCGCCGATCTGATGAAACCCGACGACGGCCTCGTCACGCGCCAGCAGAATCAGACCACGGTCTACGTCCCGCAGGAGCCGGAGTTCGATACGGACGACACGGTGTTCGAAGCGGTCGCCGCCGGTCTCACCCACGCCCGCGCGCTGCTCGACGAATACGACGCGGTCGCCAATCAGCTCGCCGACGAGCCCGAAGGCCCGCAACACGACGCGCTGATGGCGCGCATGAACACGCTGCAATCGTCGCTGGATACGGCGGACGCCTGGAACTGGAGCACGCGCGTGGCCACCACGCTGCAGCAGATCGGTCTGAACGGCGAGGCGCGGGTGGGCGCGCTGTCGGGCGGCATGCAAAAACGCGTCGCGTTGGCGCGTGCGCTGGTGGTGCAGCCGGACGTGCTGCTGCTCGACGAGCCGACCAACCACCTCGACTTCGACGGCATCCGCTGGCTCGAGGATCTGCTGGTCTCGCAGCGCGCGGGCCTGCTTTTCATCACCCACGACCGCGCGTTTCTCGACCGCGTCGCCACGCGCATCGTCGAACTGGACCGCGGGCGGCTGCTGTCGTATCCCGGCAATTTCTCGGCGTACCAGACGCGCAAGGCGCAGCAACTGGAAATCGAGCGCGTCGAAAACGACAAGGCCGACAAGCTGCTCGCGCAGGAAGAAGTGTGGATTCGCAAGGGCGTCGAGGCGCGCCGCACGCGCAGCGTCGGCCGGATCGCGCGGCTCGTGCAGATGCGCAACGAACGCGCCGAGCGCCGCAACGTGCAAGGCAACGTCAAGCTCGACGTGGGCCAGGGCGAGAAATCCGGCAAGATCGTCGCCGAATTGACGGACGTCACCAAGCGCTACGGTTCGCGCACGGTGGTCGACACCTTCACGGCCACGGTGATGCGCGGCGACAAGATCGGCTTCGTCGGTCCGAACGGCGCGGGCAAGACCACGCTGCTCAAGATGATCCTCGGCGAATTGCCGCCGGACGAAGGCACGGTGCGCGTCGGCACCAATCTGCAGGTCGCGTATTTCGACCAGATGCGCGCGCAACTCGACCTGGACAAAAGCCTCGCCGACACCATCAGCCCCGGCAGCGAATGGGTCGAGGTGAACGGCCAGAAAAAGCACGTCATGAGCTATCTCGGCGACTTCCTGTTCGCGCCGGAGCGCGCGCGTTCGCCGGTCAAGTCGCTGTCGGGCGGCGAGCGCAACCGTCTGCTGCTCGCGCGTCTGTTCGCGCGGCCGGCCAACGTGCTGGTGCTCGACGAACCGACCAACGACCTCGACATTCCCACGCTCGAACTGCTCGAGGAACTGCTCACCGAATACGACGGCACGGTGCTGCTGGTCAGCCACGACCGCGCGTTTCTCGACAACGTCGCGACCTCCGTGATTGCGTCCGAAGGCGGCGGCAAGTGGCGCGAATATGTCGGCGGCTTTACGGATTGGCAGATCCAGCGCGACCGCTCGCAGCAACTGGCGGCGCAGGACACGCAGAAGGAAGCCGTCAAGGCGGCGCCGAAAGACAGCGCGGCGGGCCGCAATACGCAGCGCGCCGCCAAGCTGTCGTTCAAGGATCAGCGCGAACTCGACGCGCTGCCGGAAAAAATCGCCGCGCTCGAAGCGGAGCAGAAAACCATCGGCGCGCAGCTCGAAGACGGTTCGGTCTTCGCGAAAGACCCGCAGGAAGGCACCCGTCTGACCGAACGGTATGCCGCGATCGACGAGGAACTGCTGATCGCGCTGGAACGCTGGGACGAGCTGGAAAAGAAGCGCAAGTAACGCGCGGGGGGCGCGCCGCCCCTTATCCAGACGGCCAATCCCACGTCTGGCGAATTGCCGCCTGTTTCGAAATCAGTAAAATACCCCGCGAACAGGCTTCCCCCGGCGTTCGCACCGGCGTTGACGTTGGCCGGCCGTGAGGCCGGCTATGCGCCGCCGTCGAGCGCGCCAGCCGGAAGCCACGCGACAAAACAGCTTGCCCGCATCGCGGGCACCCCACCTAACCCCGTTGTTTCGTTTCGCTTTTTTAGAAAACTCAACGCATTGTCCACGGACCTGTCCACAGGCGCTGTGGACAACGATGAACCGACGCACCCGAGCAATCATGTCTACGAAAAAGCCAAACGCCGCATATAGCGAAGCGTCGATCAAGGTGTTGAAGGGTCTCGAGCCGGTCAAGCAACGGCCCGGCATGTACACCCGCACCGAAAATCCGCTGCACATCATTCAGGAAGTCATCGACAACGCGTCGGACGAAGCCCTGGGCGGCTACGGCCGGCAAATCACGGTCACGCTGCACGCGGACCATTCGGTCTCGGTCGAGGACGACGGCCGCGGCATTCCGTTCGGCCTGCATCCCGAAGAAGGCGTGCCGGTCGTCGAAATCGTCTACACGCGCCTGCACGCGGGCGGCAAGTTCGATAAAGCCGCCGGCGGCGCGTACACGTTTTCGGGCGGCCTGCACGGCGTCGGCGTGTCGGTCACCAACGCGCTGTCCACGCGCCTCGACGTCACCGTGTGGCGCGACGGCAAGGTCGCCGACCTGAGTTTCGCCAATGGCGACGTCGCCAAGGAACTCACGGTGCGGCCCGCCGCGAAGGGCGAGAAGAAATCCGGCACGCGCGTCACCGCGTGGGCCAATCCGAAATACTTCGATTCGCCGAACCTGCCGCTCGGCGAATTGCAACGTCTGCTGCGCTCGAAAGCGGTGCTGCTGCCGGGCGTGGAAGTCACGTTGATCAACGAGAAAACCGGCGAGCAGCAGACGTGGAAATACGAAGACGGTCTGCGCGGCTATCTGCTCGAAGGCATGAACGGCAGCGATCTGCTGATTCCGCTGTTCCAGGGCGAACGCTACGCGGAAAACTCGCGCGCGAACGAAGAGACGTTCGCGGAAGGCGAGGGCGCCGCCTGGGTCGTTGCGTGGAGCGAGGAAGGCACGCTCATGCGCGAGTCCTACGTCAACCTGATTCCGACGCCCGCGGGCGGCACGCACGAAGCGGGCTTGCGCGACGGTCTTTACCAGGCGGTGAAGAGCTTCGTCGAGTTGCACAACCTGCAGCCGAAGGGCGTGAAGCTGCTTGCCGAAGACGTGTTCGCGCGCGTGTCGTTCGTGCTGTCCGCGAAGGTGCTCGATCCGCAGTTCCAAGGGCAGATCAAGGAGCGGCTGAATAGCCGCGACGCGGTGAAGCTCGTGTCGTCGTTTGCACGTCCGGCGCTCGAACTGTGGTTGAACCAGCACGTCGAGCACGGCAAGAAACTCGCGGAGCTCGTCATCAAGCAGGCGCAAGCCCGCACGCGCGCCGGGCAGAAAGTCGAGAAGCGCAAGAGTTCGGGCGTCGCCGTGTTGCCGGGCAAGCTGACCGATTGCGAGTCGACGGAAATCGGCCGCAACGAACTGTTTCTGGTCGAGGGCGACTCGGCGGGCGGCTCCGCGAAGATGGGCCGCGACAAGGAATACCAGGCTATCCTGCCGCTGCGCGGCAAGGTGCTGAACACATGGGAAACCGAGCGCGACCGGCTGTTCGCGAACAACGAGGTGCACGACATTTCGGTGGCGATCGGCGTCGATCCGCATAGCCCGGATGACAAGGTCGATCTGTCGAATCTGCGCTACGGCAAGATCTGCATCCTCTCGGACGCCGACGTCGACGGTTCGCACATTCAGGTGCTCCTGCTCACGCTGTTCTTCAAGCATTTCCCGCAGTTGATCGAGCGCGGGCATGTGTGTGTCGCGCGTCCGCCGCTGTTTCGCGTCGACGCGCCGGCGCGCGGCAAGAAGCCGGCGCAGAAGCTCTACGCGCTCGACGAGGGCGAACTCGAGGCGATCCTCGACAAGCTGCGCAAGGACGGCGTGCGCGATACGCAGTGGTCGATCAGCCGCTTCAAGGGCCTCGGCGAAATGAGCGCGGAACAGTTGTGGGACACCACGATGAACCCCGATACGCGCCGCCTCACGCCGGTGGCGCTCGGCGAGCTCGACTACGACGCCACGGTCGCGCGCATGACCATGCTGATGGGCAAGGGCGAAGCGTCGTCGCGGCGCAGTTGGCTGGAAGAAAAAGGCAACGAAGTGGAAGCGGACATCTGAGCGTTGTCGCAGCGCTCCGCCTTCGCACGAAAACTTCACGCCAAACACGGATACGGAATCTAGATGGACGACGACAACACGCTTGATCTTTTCACCGAGCCGCCGCCTCCGGAAGGCGACTTCCTGACGCTCGGCAATTACGCGGAACGCGCGTACCTCGACTACGCGGTGAGCGTGGTCAAGGGCCGCGCGCTGCCGGATGTATGCGACGGCCAGAAGCCGGTGCAGCGCCGCATCCTGTACGCGATGAACGAGATGGGCCTCGGCGACAACGCGAAGCCGGTCAAGTCGGCGCGCGTGGTCGGCGACGTGCTCGGCAAGTATCACCCGCACGGCGACCAGTCGGCATACGACGCGCTGGTGCGTCTCGCGCAAGATTTTTCGATGCGCTATCCGCTGATCGACGGCCAGGGCAACTTCGGTTCGCGCGACGGCGACGGCGCGGCGGCGATGCGCTACACCGAGGCGCGTCTCACGCCGATCGCCAAACTGCTGCTCGACGAGATCGACCAGGGCACGGTCGATTTCATGCCGAACTACGACGGCTCGTCACAGGAACCGAGGCTGTTGCCCGGCCGCCTGCCGTTCGTGTTGCTGAACGGCGCCTCCGGCATTGCGGTGGGACTCGCGACGGAAATCCCGTCGCACAATCTGCGCGAAGTCGCGGCGGCGGCGGTTGCGATGATCCGCAATCCGAAGATCCAGCACGCCGAGTTGATGCAGCACATCGCCGGGCCCGACTTCCCGGGCGGCGGCCAGATCATTTCGAGCGAAGCCGAAATTTCCGCCGCCTATGAAACCGGCCGCGGCAGCCTGAAGGTGCGCGCCCGCTGGAAGATCGAGGAACTCGCGCGCGGGCAGTGGCAACTCGTGATCACCGAACTGCCGCCGAATACGGCCACGCAGAAGGTGCTCGAGGAAATTGAAGAACAGACCAACCCGAAAATCAAGCTCGGCAAGAAGGCGCTCACGCCCGAACAACTTCAGACCAGGCAGACCATGCTCGGCTTGCTCGACGCGGTGCGCGACGAGTCGGGCCGCGATGCGCCGGTGCGGCTCGTCTTCGAGCCGAAGTCGAGCCGCATCGATCAGACGGAGTTCGTCAATTCGCTGCTCGCGCATACCAGCCTCGAATCGAATGCGTCGCTCAACATGGTGATGGTGGGCGGCGACGGCCGGCCGCGTCAGAAGGGCTTGAGCGAAGTCCTGCACGAGTGGATCGCGTTCCGCTTCGCGACGGTCACGCGCCGCACGCGTCATCGTTTGCAAAAGGTCGACGACCGGATTCACATTCTCGAAGGCCGGATGATCGTCTTTTTGAACATCGACGAAGTCATCCGCATCATTCGCGAATCCGACGAACCGAAGGTCGCGTTGATGGCCGCGTTCGGCTTGTCCGATCGCCAGGCCGAGGACATTCTCGAAATTCGCTTGCGTCAATTGGCGCGGCTCGAGAAGATCAAGATCGAAAAGGAACTGTCCGAGTTGCGCGACGAGAAGGCCAGGCTCGAGGAACTGCTCGGCAGCGAATCGGCAATGAAGCGCCTGCTCATCAGGGAAATCGAAGCCGACGCGAAGCAATACGGCGACGAGCGCCGCACGCTGATCCAGCAGGAAAAGCGCGCGACGTTCGAGGCGCGCGTGGTCGACGAACCGGTTACCGTGGTGGTGTCGCAGAAGGGTTGGGTGCGCGCGCTGAAGGGCCACGGCCTGGACACGGCCGGCTTCACGTTCAAGGCCGGCGACGGTCTTTATGCGGCGTTCCAATGCCGCACGCCGGATACGCTGGTCGCGTGGGGCAGCAATGGCCGCGTCTATTCGGTGGCGGTGGCGCTGCTGCCGGGCGGACGGGGTGACGGCGTGCCGGTCACGTCGTTGATCGAACTCGAGTCCGGCAGCCATCTGATGCATTACTACGCGGCTGCCGCGGATCAGGCGCTGCTGCTCGCGTCGAGCAATGGCTTTGGCTTTATCGCCAGGGTCGGCGATATGGTGAGCCGCGTGAAGGCCGGCAAGTCGTTCATGACGATCGACGCCGGCGCCGCGCCGCTCGCGCCGATGCCGATGCTGCCGGACGCCACGCATGTCGCGTGTCTATCGTCGGGCGGGCGTGTGCTGGTGTTCGGTCTCGACGAAATGAAGACGCTCTCGGGCGGCGGACGCGGCGTCACGCTGATGGGGCTCGACGACAACGAAACGCTGTCGCAGGCGCTGGCGATCAACCAGGCGGGTGTCATGCTGATGGGTACGCGCCGCGGCGGCCGTCTCGACGAAGAGAAGCTGAGCGGGGCGGCGCTCACACCGCATATCGGCAAGCGGGCGCGCAAGGGGCGCACGCCCGAGAGCAAGCTGAAGCTCGAAGGAATGCGTCCGGTGCTGGCCGCGTGACATAAGCGCGTGACGTAACGTAAAACGCAGCGCAAAACGCAGCAACGCGGCGCGCGCCACGACACATCGAGCGCGCGCCGTGCGCAGTGGAATTTCGGGGGCAACGCGTCGCCGTATCGCGGCGCGCTGCAATTAAAACTAGAAAGAATGTCAGAACGCCATCGGCGCAGGAACTGCACACATAGCGTGCGGTCGAACGCGCTCAGTAGCCGCTGCTAATAGCATTCGGCATAAGCGGTATGGCGTTGTCGGAAGAGGAAAACAACATGAACAAGGCTATCGAACTCGCGCTCTTTCTGCATCTGCTCGCGGTTGCAGTGTGGGTCGGCGGAATGGTGTTCGCACATTTCTGTTTGCGTCCGGCCATTGCCGATCTATCGCCGCAATTGCGCCTGCCTCTGTGGGAATCGGTGTTCGGCCGCTTCTTCAACTGGGTCGCCGCGTCGGTGCTGGTGATTCTCCTCACGGGCGGTTTCCTGCTGATGCAATTCGGCGGCGGTCGCGCAACCTGGCCGCTGCATGCAATGGCCGGCATCGGCATCGTGATGATGCTGATCTTCGGCCACATCCGCTTCGCTGTGTTTCCGCGCATTCGTCGCGCGGTGCAGGCGCAAAAATGGCCGGACGGCGCGCAGGCGGTCGGCACGATCCGGCGCCTCGTGCTGATCAATATCGTGCTGGGCGTGGTGACGATCGGCGTCGCGGTGCTCTCGCGCGGATTCTGAGCGGCGCGGTCGCTGCGGCCCGCTGCTGCCTCAGTGCAGCGCGCCGTGGGCAAGCCACAAGCCGCACGCCGCGGCCACCGTGCCGTACACCGCGTACACCGGCAGCTTGAGCTTGGCGAAGCAGATGCCGGAGAAGAGCGCGGTCAGCAGATAAACCGGTTCGAGCGGTACACGTACCGCGATGCGCAACACGGCCACCGCGAGGAACGCCGTCGTGACCGCGCGCAAGATCCGCATGCCATGCTCGAAACGCGGATTGGCCTTCAACTGATGCAGATGCCGTTGCGCCACCACCACGAGGCATCCCGACGGCACGAATAGCGCCAGCGTTGCAATCAGGGCGCCCGCCCAGCCGTCCACCAGATAGCCGAAGAACGGCACCACGTTCAGAAGCGGGCCAGGCGAAAGCGGCGACAGCGAAAACGCCAGGGTGAAGTCGTTATCCGATATGCCGATCGCCGGCGTGACGAACAAGGTCTTGAGCACGGGCAACGCCGAAAAGCCGCCGCCGAACAAGGTCATGCCGGCGCCGGCCAGCCGCGGCCACAGCAGCGCCAGTTCATAGCGATGCGGCAGCGGCAGCGCGAACAGCACCAGGAACACGGAGAGCGACGCCAGCACTTGCCAGTCGCCGCGTGCGAGCGACACGACAATGTGGCTATCGCGAACCGGGCTCGCGATCCAGCCCGTACCGAACGCCGCGCCGAGCATCAAGACGTAAGCGGCGGGACTGCGCGCATAGAAAAGCGCCACGCAACCCAGCACCGCCGCGCTCCATTCGAGCTTGCCGCGCACCAGCGCGCGCATCTGTTTGAACCAGGTGATCGCGATCAACGTGGCCAGCACCACGCTGAAGTGATTCAGCAAGATTTGCGACGAGGCGGCGCGCACGAGCGGCGTGCGATAGAAGATCGCGAACAGCGTCATCAGCGTGAAAAAAGGCAGCACGCTCGCGATGCCCGCCACCCACGCGCCGGCGCGTCCGCGCAGCGCGTGCCCGAGCTGCACGGCGACGTTGCAGCCCACCGGCCCCGGCACCATCCAGGCGAGCGCGATCAGGTCGGAGAAGGCGACGCGCGAGAGCCTGCCTTCCCGTTCGACATAGTGGTTTTCGAGTTGCGCCATGAGCGCGAGTCCGCCCCATGACAACGCCGACAGGCCGAACACGACCCGAAATAGCGTCCATAGCGGTTCCCGGTTTCCTCGTCTCGCGGCATCTTGGCTCGTTATCGTCTGCATGGTGCCGCGGGGGCCTTGGTCAAGGACCCCCGCCCTGTTGAATCGTTGTTGTATTGATGCGGCCGGCTACGCGCGGTGACGCGCTACGCCGTGCATGTAGCGGTTCTACTGCGTTACGGCTCAGTTGCTGGTGCTCGGCACGCTGCTCGCGCTGTCGGTTGCATGCGCGGGGCGGCGTACCGTCTGGCCGCATACGCCGAAGCGTTCGAGCAGCGCCGCAATGGCGTCCACCGGCACCGGGCGCGAGAACAGGAAGCCCTGCGCCTCGATATGGCCGAGCGCGGCGAGCCACGCAATCTGCTCTTCGGTCTCCGTGCCTTCGACCACCACCGTCAGCCCGAGCGAGCGCGCCAGATTGACGATCGCGGTCACCATCACGCAGACGCTGCGGTCGCCCGGAATGGCCTGGATAAACGAGCGATCCACTTTCAGCGTGTCCACGGAGAAGCGGTTCAGGTACGAGAGCGACGAATAGCCGGTGCCGAAATCGTCGAGCGCGATTCGCACGCCGAGGCGCTTCAACGCGAAGATTTTCTCGGAGACGAGTTCGGGGTATTCCATCATCGCCGTTTCGGTGATCTCGAGTTCGAGGCGGCGCGCGGAGATGCCGCTTTCCTCGATGGCATGCGAGATGGTCTCGTACAGATCGCCGCGCCAGAATTGCACCGCCGAAATGTTCACCGCGAGCGACAGCGTGTCGTAGCCCTGTTGCTGCCACTGCGCGAGTTGACGGCACGCGGTCTCGATCACGAAGTCGCCGATCGGCACGATCAGGCCGGTCGATTCGGCAACCGGAATGAATTCGTTCGCCGGAATCAAACCATGCTGCGGATGATTCCAGCGCACCAGCGCCTCGAACCCCGTGATACAGCGGCGCGTGAGATCGATCTTCGGCTGATAGGCGAGAAACAGTTGCCCTTCGGCGAGCGCGACGCGCAGTTGCTGTTCCCACTTCATCAGATGGTCCGCGCGGTGCGACAGTTGCGGCGAATAGAACTGGTAGCAGTTCTTGCCCGCATCCTTCGCGCTGTACATCGCGAGGTCGGCCTTTTTCAGCAGGTCGATCTCGCTTTCATTGGCGACCGAATAAAGCGCGATGCCGATGCTCGCATGCAGCACGAACGAACTGCCGCGCACCTCGAACGGCTTGGCGAACGCTTCGGCGGCGGCCTCGGCGAGCGCCACCGCGCGCTTCTCGACATCGTCGCCCTTGATCACGACGACGAACTCGTCGCCGCCGATACGGCTCAACGCGCCGCCCGAAGCGCCGCCGTCGCCGACCGCAGTGGCGAGGCGCGAGGCCGTCATTTGCAGCACGATGTCGCCGGCATTATGGCCGAGCGTGTCGTTGACGGTCTTGAAGTTGTCGAGGTCGATGAAGAGAATCGCGAGGCGGCCGAGATTGGCGGGCTGCGCCACGTCGTGCCGCAGCGTTTGCAGCGTGGCATAGCGGTTGCGCAGGCCGGTCAGCAGATCGTATTCGACCAGATGCGTCATCTCGCGCTCGCGGCCGAGCAGCTTGCCGATCAGACCCGTGGCCACCGCGAAGAAGCTCAGCATGGCGAGCGAGATGAAGCCCGCCATCAACAGATAGACGTTGCGCGTGTGGTTGTAGTCGGCGAATTCCTCGGCTTGCGAAAGGCCGACCAGCACGCCGAGCGGGTAGCCATCGATATGCCGGTACGACACGATACGCGTGACGTTGTCGATCGAGTCGACGTAGGTGCCCGACACATGTTCCGAGGTCGGATACGAGCCGCTCGCCGAGAACGCGCCGTTGGCGGAGACGACGCTGCCGGTGCGCCGCGCGAGCACCGCGCCGTTGTCCGAGATCACGGCGATCACGCCTTCGCGCCCAATGGCCGCGTTGTTGTAGAAGTCGCTGGTGAAATAGCTCGGGTCCTCCGACACCACCACCACGCCCGCGAACGAGCCATCCGGGTGATTCAGACGCCGGGTCATCTGCAAGGTCCAATGGCCGGACACGCGGCCGAGCACCGGTTTGCTGATGAACAACTGGTCGTCGTTTTCGTGTTCGTGGACCTTGAAGTGTTCGCGGTCCGACAGGTCGATGCGCTTGGGGTTGAGCTCGGCCGTGTTTGCAATCAACGTGCCGTGTTCATCGATCAGCGACACCTGCACCAGGGTCTCGCTTTGCACCACGCCTTTTTCGACCGTGCTCGCGAGATCGAAGCTATGTGGGGTTTTCTCGAACTCGTACTTGACGAAGCGGGTGATCTGATCGACCTGGTGAATCGCCTTCACGGTGTGCTGTTCGAGCGCCGCCGAGAGAATCGCGGCGGAGGCCATCGCCTCGCGATACGTGGCTTCTTTTTCGACCGACAGGCGCGCGAAGATCACGGTCCACAGCAAAATCAGCACCAGCACGCCTAGCGCGGGAATGGCGAGCAGCGCGCGGCGGCGCGACACCGCGGGGTCGCGCCGAGGTTTGGTTTCGGTGTGGTCGGAGAAGCGGGATTTGCTCATTGCGCGGCCCGTGCAAGGCTGCCGGCCGTTTGCGAACGCGCGGACATCGACTGCGCTGATTTCATGGTTGGCTGCATGGTCACCAAGGCGCCGGGACTGCTGCGCAGGAAGAAGGGGCGTGGCGTCGTGCCTGACCATCCGCAGGTCGTCGGGAACGTTTCGATATTACTTAATGCCACTGGATTAAGGAAGCTTCCTCGCATCGGGTATACGCGCGCCGGGCAGGTCGTTTTCCCCGGCTGGACGCCTGGCCGGCTTGCTCGGCTCAAGGGCAGCCGCCCAGCGGTCATGTTCGAGCATTTCATCGGATCGGGTGTTCCGGCGTTTCAGATATTCAGGGTATTGGCACGCATCTGGCAAGCCTTTCATGATGCGAAGCGCATTAGTCGTGCAAACGATGTGGCGTTTGTGGTCAGGGCGCGGCGGCGGCGCGCCGAACCTGGATGCTCGAAGCCTCGCGCCTTGCGCACAGTCCAGGAGCGTCGCGGCCCGCGCCGTTCATCCCAGGCGGCACGTGCCATCGACGATCGTGGCTGAGGAGCCGCCGATCCATGTCTTGCCGTTTGCGTCGTCGTAGAGCACCGACACCTTGCCCGCGCGGCCCAGCACGGTGCCCTGGCGAGCGGTATAGCGCGTGCCAGGGCGCAACTGCTGGGCGCTCAGCAAGCCGGCGAGCGCGGCATTGGCGCTGCCTGTCACCGGATCCTCGCCGACGCCGAAGCTGCCGCCCGCCATCAGGCAGCGCACCTCGAAGGTGGCCGGATCGCCTACCTCGTGCGGGCCGTAGACGGCGACGCCGTGGGTATCGACCGAATGCACGATCTCGGCGAGCGCGGCGGCGTCGGGTTCGAGCGCGAGGCAATCGCGCGCCGATTTGAGGCGCACCACGAGCCACGGCGCACCATTGTCGACCGCGCAGGGCGGTGCGCTGAAGTCGATCGCATTGCTACGCAAGGCCGCGGACAGCGCGGCGTAGCGCGCCTCGGCAAGCGGCGTGACGCGCGCGGGCGGCGCGGCGAAGGCCCAGGCGCTGTTGTCCTCGCCGGCCGATCCGGCTAGCGCCTTCAATTCGACGAGCCCCACGCCGCATTGCTGCACCAGCTTGCCGGCCTGCTTCGGCTGATAGCCGCTTTCGAGCAGCGCATGCGCGGTGCCGAGCGTCGGATGGCCGGCGAACGGCAGTTCGCCCTGCGTGGTGAAGATCCGCACGCGATAGTCGGCGGCCGGGTCTGTCGGTTTCAACAGGAAGGTCGTTTCGGAGAGGTTGGTCCAGTGCGCGATGGCTTGCATCTGGTCCGCGTCGAGCGCATCGGCATCGAACACGACGGCGAGCGGATTGCCTTTGAACGGCACCGACGTGAACACGTCGACCTGTTTGAAGCGAACGGTGTTGAGGAGCATCGGGCGCGATCCGGCGAAGCCGGCAGATGGCTATGGTTCGCGGATTCTATCCGTTGATGAAGGAACGATCCACCTCGCCACAAATGCGGAACGCGCCGCGGGTGGCCACCACCTCGCGACGCGTTTTTTGCAGCTTGCCCGATGGGCCGGCTACCGGTCCGAGCCGGTTTTCTTATGCCGTCCGGCCGGTCGAGCGTTTACTCGACTTCGGCGATCATCTCGATCTCGACGCATGCGCCAAGCGGAATCTGCGCCACGCCGAATGCCGAGCGCGCATGCTTGCCGCGCTCGCCGAACACGTCGGCGATCAATTCGGACGCGCCGTTGGTGACGAGATGCTGCTCGGTGAATTCCAGCGTCGAGTTGACGAGGCTCATTAGCTTGACGATGCGCGTGACGCGATTCAGATCGCCGACGTGCGCGTGCAGGGTGGCGAGCAGGTCGACGGCGATCGAGCGCGCCGCGGCCTTGCCTTCCTCGGTGGTGAGCGTGGCGCCGAGCTTGCCGGCCCATACCTTGCCGTCCTTCTTCGCGATGTGCCCGGACAGGTACACCGTGTTGCCGCTTTGCGCGCTCATCACATAGGCCGCTGCCGGCGCGCCCGCGCTCGGCAATTCAATGCCCAGTTCCTTGAGCTTGTCGTACACATTCGTTTGAGCCATGTCGTGTCCTTGTTCGGTAGTGGAATCGGGTAACGCGGGAGGCGCGGCCTCCCGGTTGTTTAGATCTTCGCGCGGATCAGCGCGGCGAGACGCGACACGCCTTCGTCGATTCGTGCCGGCGGCACCGTGACGAAGGACAGACGCAGCGTGTTGTGCTGCGCCTCGTTTGCAAAGAACGGACCACCCGGCACGAACGCGACGTTCTGCGCGACGGCTTCCGCCAGCAGCTTCATGCTGTCGATTTGCGCGGGCAGATTCACCCAGATGAACATGCCGCCTTCCGGACGGTTCCAGCTCACGCCCTCGGGCATATAGCGTTCGAGCGACGCGAGCATGGCCGCGCATTGAGCGCGATACAGCTCGCGAATGGTGGGCACATGCGTGTCGAGGAAGCCGTCCTTGATCACTTCGTACACGATGCGCTGCGTGAAGCTCGGCGTGTGAAGATCGGTGGCCTGCTTGGCCTGCACGAGTTTGAAGATCAACTCTTCGGGCGCGATGATGTAGCCGACCCGCAGACCCGGCGCCAGCACCTTCGAGAACGAACCGAGGTGGACGATATGGTCCGGCGCCATCGACAGCATGGTGGGCAGCGGCTCGCCCGCGTAGTCGAGCGCGCCGTAGGGATCGTCTTCGATCACCGGGAACGGCGCGGTCTTCGCGAACTCGGCGAGCGCGCGGCGGCGTTCCACCGGCAGGCGGCGGCCCGTCGGATTCTGGAAGTTCGGCTGCGCGTACAACAGGCGCGC
>Ga0105251_10000771_pt1 | contig 29136 bp, 29 predicted proteins | sample KBSS64metaG_FD_80424 | JGI IMG/M metagenome (GOLD analysis project Ga0105251, IMG submission 80424) | Switchgrass rhizosphere microbial communities from Kellogg Biological Station, Michigan, USA - KBS S6-4 metaG | ecosystem: Host-associated > Plants > Roots > Rhizosphere > Soil | place...
CACCGGGAACGGGGGTGAAAAACAGGGACTTAGCGGGAGTCGGAATGTACCAGCATCGCACCAAAAGAATCGTAAAATGCTGAAAAATAAGGAAATCCGTCTTTCCTTGGCCCCCATGATGGACTGGACCGACCGCCACTGCCGTGTGTTCCATCGGTTGCTGGCGCCGTCGGCGCGGCTGTACACCGAGATGGTGCACGCCAACGCGGTGGTGCTGGGCGATCGCGGGCGGCTGCTGGATTTCGATGCGTCCGAGCATCCGCTGGCGCTGCAACTCGGCGGCAGCGAGCCGGCGCTGTTGGCGCAGGCGGCGCGGATCGGGCAGGACTGGGGCTACGACGAGATCAACCTCAACTGCGGCTGCCCGTCCGACCGGGTGCAGGCCGGGCGCTTCGGCGCCTGCCTGATGCGCGAGCCGGCGCTGGTCGCCGACTGCGTGGCGGCGATGGTCGCGGCGGTGGACATTCCGGTGACGGTGAAGTGCCGGCTGGGCGTGGACCAGGACGACGACTACGCGGTGTTCCTCGCCTTCGTCGATCAGGTCGCCGCGGCCGGCTGCGGGCTGTTCGTGGTGCACGCGCGCAATGCGTGGTTGCAGGGCCTGTCGCCCAAGGAAAACCGCGAGGTGCCGCCGCTGCGCTACGACTGGGCCTACCGGCTCAAGCGCGAGCGGCCGCATCTGCAGATCGTGCTCAATGGCGGGTTGGCCGACGTGGACACGGCGCGGGCGCAGTTGGACGCGGTCGACGGGGTGATGCTGGGGCGCGCGGCCTATCACGATCCGTATGTCCTGCACCGGCTGGACGCGGCGCTGAGCGGCGCCACCCCGAGTTCGCGCGCGGATCTGCTGCGCGCGCTGCGTCCCTACGTCGAGGCGCGCCTGGCCGAGGGTCTGGCACTGAAGCACATCACCCGCCATCTGCTCGGCCTGTTCCACGGCCAGCCCGGCGGCCGCGCGTTCCGCCAGGTCCTCAGCGAGGGGGCGCACCGTCCGGGCGCGGATTGGGCATTGCTGGAACAGGCCTTGGGCATGACCGAGAACGTGCGGCACATCGCCGCCTAGCGTCCCGCCCGGCGCCACGGCGCCCGCTGCCAGCGTCATCCCCGCCTGACCGCGCACGCCGTTTCGAAGGGGGCCGAAGCCCCGCTTTGGACGCCCGTTCAGTTACATTGTTCAGCTTGCGGGAATCGGCCAGGGCGTCGGCGCAGGGTCGCAAGACCCTTGCCGAAGCGGGGCGGGCGGCGCCGGTCCTAGTCCGATGGGCAGGGCGAGACGAGTTCATTTCACTGAACGCAGGCGGTCGCCACCGGAAAAGTTCAGATCGGATTCACCCCGAAAAATCAAGAATTTGCCTCGATTTTGCGAAATCGCGCCGTTGTCGCCATGCGGCCGGCTTCACAACTTTTGAACGTTTCCGATCAGTCCGTTAGGATGCCTGTCGTGACCTCCGCCACTCTCCGCCACTGCCGAACCGCTGTCGTGATCGCCCTGGCGCTCACGGCCGTCAGCGATGGCTGGGCGCAGTCGGGTCCGCCGGGTCCGCCGGCGCCGCGCATGGCGCCGGAGCCGCCGCGGTCGCGCGACTACCACGGCAGCTCGCTGTCCGACGCGGTGCGCCGGGTGCAGCGCTCCACCGGTGGTCAGATCCTCGGCGCCGAGCGCGTGCCGTTCGACGGCCGCGACATCAACCGGGTCAAGTACATGGACGGCCGCGGGCGCGTGCGCTACATGGACGACCCGCAGCCGCCCGGCGCCGCGCCCCCGCGCGTGCCGCGCCCGGCCGATCCGCAGGAACCACCACGCAACGATAACCCCTGAGTCCGGATAGTTTCGTTCAGCTTGCAATACCCACGTTCCGGCCGCCGGCCATCTGTAGAAGTCACTAGGGAGAGTTCATGCGTATCCTTCTGGTCGAAGACGAAGCCCCCCTGCGCGAGACCCTGGCCGCCCGCCTCAAGCGCGAGGGATTCGCGGTGGATGCGGCGCAGGACGGCGAGGAGGGCCTGTACATGGGCCGCGAGGTGCCGTTCGACGTGGGCATCATCGACCTCGGCCTGCCGAAGATGTCGGGCATGGAGCTGATCAAGGCGCTGCGCGACGAAGGCAAGAAGTTTCCGGTGCTGATCCTGACCGCGCGCTCGAGCTGGCAGGACAAGGTCGAGGGCCTGAAGCAGGGCGCCGACGACTATCTGGTCAAGCCGTTCCACGTCGAGGAGTTGCTGGCGCGGGTCAACGCGCTGCTGCGCCGCGCCGCGGGCTGGAGCAAGCCGACCCTGGAATGCGGCCCGGTCGCGCTGGACCTGGCGGCGCAGACGGTCAGCGTCAGCGGCAGCAACGTCGACCTGACCAGCTACGAGTACAAGGTGCTCGAGTACCTGATGATGCACGCCGGCGAACTGGTCTCCAAGGCCGATCTCACCGAGCACATCTACCAGCAGGATTTCGACCGCGATTCCAACGTGCTGGAAGTGTTCATCGGCCGCCTGCGCAAGAAGCTGGACCCGGACGGCGAACTGAAGCCGATCGAGACCGTGCGCGGCCGCGGCTACCGCTTCGCCATCCCGCGCACCGAAGGCTGATCGGCGCACGCGGCTTCGACGCGTGATCGAAGGACGCGAAGGCGTGCCGGCACGGCCCAAATGGTACAAGCGCTGGCGCCCGCGTTCGCTGCAGGCGCGCCAGTTGCTGGCCGCCAGCTTGAGCCTGGTGGCGTTCCTGGCCGCGGCCGGTTATGCGCTGGACCAGGCCTTCGCCGATACCGCGCTGAGCAACCTGCGCGAGCGCCTGAAGAGCTACGCCACCGCCTACGCCAACAACGTGGACGTGGCGCGCGACGGCTCGCTGTACATCAACAGCGACAAGCCGCCGCCGGACCCGCACTTCGACCGGCCCGGCAGCGGCCTGTACGCGCAGATCGTGATGCCCAACGAACGGTGGGTCTCGATGTCCAGCGAGGGCCCGCTGCCGCCCACGGGCGGCATGCTCGAGCCGCGCCAGGAAACCTTCGACGGCCCCTGGCCGATGACCCAGATCGACGGCAGCGAAGGCGAGGTCTACCGCTACGGCATCGGCCTGGCCTACGTGCGCCGCGACAAGGAAACCCCGGTCACCATCTACATCATGGAGGACACCCGCGCGCTGGGCGCGCAGCTGTTGGTGTTCCGCCACCGGGTGTGGTTCAACCTCGGCGGCGCCGGCTTGATCCTGTTGCTGCTGCAGGCCTTCATCCTGCAGTGGAGCCTGCGCCCGCTGCGGCGCGTGATCAACGAACTGACCAAGGTGCAGCGCGGCGAAGCGCTGCGCATGGGCGACCGCCATCCGCGCGAGCTGGAACCGCTGACCGACAGCATCAACGCCTTCATCGAGAGCGAGCGCGAGAACCTGGACCGCCAGCGCAACACCCTGGCCGACCTGGCGCACAGCCTGAAGACGCCGCTGGCGGTATTGCGCACCCAGCTCGACAGCGGCACCCAGGGCCCGGAGCTGCGCGAGGAACTGGACGTGCAGTTGCGGCGCATGAACAACCTGGTGACCTACCAGCTCAGCCGCGCCGCCTCCAGCGGCCACAAGCTGTTCTCCGCGCCGCTGCCGATCGAGCCCAACGCCGAGGAGATCGTGCGCGGGCTGGAGAAGGTGTACGCGGCCAAGGGCGTGCTGTGCGAGTTCGACATCGAGCCGAGCGCGCGCTTCCACGGCGAGCCCGGCGACCTGCAGGAACTGCTCGGCAACCTGCTCGAAAACGCGTTCAAGTGGGCGCGGCGCAGGGTGCTGCTGAGCGTGCATCCGGCGCCGGCCGCCGGCAGCCGCCGCGCCGGGCTGGTGATCTCGGTGGAGGACGACGGCCCCGGCATCGCCCCGGACGAGGTGGCGCACATCCTGCAGCGCGGCGTGCGCGGCGACGAGCGCGTGCATGGCCACGGCATCGGCCTGGCGATCGTGCAGGACCTGGTCAAGGGCTACCGCGGCGAACTGCAGGTGAGCCGGTCCGAGGAACTGGGCGGCGCGCGCTTCCTGGTGACCTTGCCGCCGGGCCTGTAGCCGGATCCACCGGCCCCAAGGCCGCCAGGTGAATCCCGTGCAAATGCCGCGGGCGCTTCCGACAACCGCTTAACGCGCGACACGGGCAGACGCGGATACTGCGCGGGTCTTCACACCCGGTTACCGGTCAAGGAGCGCCGCATGCCCAAGCCCCGGCCACGTTCCGCGTCGCGTCTGCGCGTGCACGGACGCCGCGCGTTGCGCAATGCGCAGCGCCTGCTGCTGTCGCTGCTGCTGGTGCTGTTCACCGTGGCCGCCATCGCCGGCAGCCAGAAGGTGCTCGAGCGCGACGACGCGCGCTGGCTGCAATCGATGAGCGCCGGCCTGGACAGCGGCAGCGTGCAGCAACTGCAGCGCGACGGGCGCAAGCGCTTCCTGCGCGAGCAACTGCAGGCGGCCAGCGGCGACGCCGCGCTGCCGGCGGCGGTGCGCGCGCAACTGGACGGCTACGAGGCGCTGCACACGCCGGTGCAGGACCTGCTCAAGCAGTTGGATGCGCGCCAGCAGTACATCAAGGCCATGCCCGACGGCGACGCCAAGGTCGCGGCGAAGAAGGAACTGCAGCAGCGCGCCGACGCGATGCTGGCGCAGGCGCGGCAGGCGCAACTGCTGCGCGCGGTGTATTCGCCCGACCAACTGCGCGAGCAGATGGTGTGGTTCTGGCTCAACCACTTCAGCGTGTTCGCCGACAAGGGACGCCTGCACTGGACGGTCGCCGACTACACCGACAACGCGATCCGCCCGCATGCGCTGGGCAAGTTCTCCGACCTGGTGATGGCGACGCTGCAGAGCCCGGCCATGCTGGAATACCTGGACAACGCGCAGAACGCCAAGGGCAAGGTCAACGAGAACTACGCGCGCGAGCTGATGGAACTGCACACGCTCGGCGTGAACAGCGGCTACAGCCAGCACGACGTGCAGCAGTTGGCGCTGATCCTCACCGGCGTCGGCATCGCCCCGCCCAACCGCGACGCGCCGCCGAAGTTGCCGCCGCCGCAGCAGGCGCAGTACCTGCGCCGCGGCGCGTTCGAGTTCAACCCGGCGCGACACCAGCCCGGCGACAAGACCCTGCTCGGCCAGCGCATCGCCGGCGGCGGCTTCGACGAGGTCGAGCGCGCGGTGCAGCTGATCGTGCGCCAGCCGGCCTGCGCGCACTTCGTGTCGCAGCGCCTGGCCGAATACTTCGTCGCCGACGATCCGCCGCCGGCGCTGGTGGACAAGATGGCGCGCGTGTTCCAGCGCAGCGACGGCGATATCGCGCAGGTGCTGCAGGTGATGTTCACCGCGCCGGAAATGGCCGCCGGCGCGCCGCACAAGTTCAAGGATCCGTACCGCTTCCTGGTGTCGTCGCTGCGCCTGGCCTACGACGGGCAGGCCATCGTCAATCCGCAGCCGCTGCTGGGCTGGTTGAGCCAGATGGGCGAACCGACCTACGGCCGCATCACGCCCGACGGCTGGCCGCTGCAGTCCAGCGCCTGGAACAGCTCCGGGCAGATGGCGCAGCGCTTCGAGATCGCGCGCGCGATCGGCGGCGGCAACACGCAGCTGTTCACCCGCGACGGCCAGCAGCACGGCGGCTTCCCGCAACTGACCACGCCGCTGTACTACCAGGCGATCGAACCGCAACTGGGCGAATCCACCCGCAAGGCGCTGGCGCAGGCGCGTTCGCAACAGGAGTGGAACGCGTTCCTGCTGGCCTCGCCCGACTTCAATTACCGCTGATCCGGCCCATCGCGCCGGGCGCGGCGATCGCCGCCGCGCCCGGCGCTCTCGGAGATACCGTCATGCACCGTCGCCATTTCCTGTTCGCTTCCGCCGCCGCGGCCGCCAGCCTGCCGTTCGCCGGACGCCTGTTCGCCGCGCCGGCGCCCTCGCCGCGGCTGCTGGTGGTGTTCCTGCGCGGGGGCTACGACAGCAACAACCTGTTGGTGCCTTACGCCAGCGATTTCTACTACGCCTCGCGACCGACCCTGGCGATCGCCAGGCCGGATCCGGCCAACCCCAACAGCGCGATCGCGTTGGACGCGCAGTGGGGGTTGAACCCGCGGTTGCGCGACACGCTGATGCCGCTGTGGACCGACAAGCAACTGGCCTTCGTGCCGTTCGCCGGTACGGATGACCTCTCGCGCAGCCACTTCGAGACCCAGGACAACATCGAGGCCGGACAGCCGGCCGGGCAGCGCAGCGATTACCGCACCGGCTTCCTGGCGCGCCTGTCGCAGGTCGCCACCGGCACGCCGTCGATCGCCTTCACCGACTCCTTGCCGCTGAGCTTCCAGGGCGGCGGCGACATCCCCAACCTCTCGCTCAAGCGCAATCCCACGCCGGCCTTCGACCAGCGCCAGGCCGACATCCTGGCCGGCATGTACCACGGCACGCCGCTGGCCAGCGCCGCGCACGAGGGCCTGGCGTTGCGCCAGGAGGTGTCGCAGGCGCTGCGCGACGAAATGCAGCAGGCCAACCGCGGCGCCGCCAGCGCCCGCACCTTCGCCGACGAGACCCGGCGCATCGCCACGCTGATGCGCGAGCGCTACCGGCTCGGCTTCGTCGACGTCGGCGGCTGGGACACCCACGTCAACCAGGGCAGCACCGACGGTCCGCTGGCGACCAACCTGGGCAACCTGTCCGAAGGGCTGGCCGCCTACGCCGACGCGCTGGGGCCGGAGTGGCGCAATACGGTGGTGGTGGTGCTGTCCGAGTTCGGCCGCACCTTCCGCGAGAACGGCGACAAGGGCACCGACCATGGCCATGGCACCACGTACTGGGTGCTGGGCGGCGCGGTCAAGGGTGGCCGCATCGCCGGCGAGCAGGTGGCGGTGAGCAAGGAGAAGTTGTTCCAGGATCGCGACTACCCGGTGCTGACCAACTATCGCGATCTGTTCGCCGGGCTGCTCGGCCGCATGTGGGGACTGTCGCCGACGCAGTTGCAGAAGGTGTTTCCGCAGGCGCATGCGCGGGATCTGCAGCTGGTGTGAGGTAGGCGTTGTGGCCTTGGCGCATGCGCGACCGATGGCTTAGGCGCCGACGCCGTTCGACATTGTCGGGCCTACCGCCCCGCTCGTCGCGACTGAAGTCGCTCCCGCAGGGGCTCGCGGCGAGAGGGTCGGGTGCACTGTAGGAGGGGCTTCAGCCCCGACAGGCAGTGTCCGGAGTCATTACGGTTTCGACTTCGTTCGGTCGCGGCTGAAGCCCGCTCCTACAACGGGCTTGCGGTCAGCCGACTGGGTGCGCTGTGGGACGGACTTCGGTCCCGACGGCATTCCAAGCTGGAAGGTTCGCCACTGCGCGCGTCGTGGTCGAACTCGGTCCTGCAGGAGTTTCGTCGTGCTGCGTTCTCCTCTTGTCTCTTGCGTACCACCCATACCGAGCGCCTACGCGGCAGCGAACGGAGAGCGGCCATAGAACCGCGCCAGATGCGCCGCCACCTCCGGCATCTCGCGTTGCAACCGGTCCGGCGCGGAGAAATGGTATTCGCTGACCACGGCGAAGAACTCTTCCGGCGCCTCGGCGGCATAGGCGTCGATCTCGCTGGCGCGACCGCGGTCCACGCGCTCGCAGAACGCGTCGTAGCTGCGCTGGAAATCCTTGGCCCATTGCCGCTGCCAGTCGCGCGGCAGCGGCGGCGTGCCGTCCAGGGCGCCGTCGAGCACGTCGAGCTTGTGCGCCATTTCGTGCACCGCCACGCAGTAGCCGGCGCGCGGGTCGTCCAGGTCGGCCTGCACGTCGGCCCAGGACAGGATCAGCGGACCGCTGTCCCAGGACTCGCCGATCAGTTCGTCCTCCCATTCGTGCAGGACGCCGGCCGCATCGACGTGGCTGCGCTGCACGCGGAAGGCGTCCGGATACACCAGCAACTGCGACCAGCCGCGCAGGCCCTCGGCGCCGAACTCCAGCAGCGGCAGGCAGCACAGCGCGGCGAGCACGGTGCGCTGCGCCGCGTCGAGCTGCAGGTCGGCCAGCGGCGAGATGGTCTTGCTGTGCAGGAACTGCGCCGCCAGCGCACGCAGCGTCTGCTCGCGCGCCGCGTCCAGCGCCGGCACCCATGGGCAGCGTTGCCGCACCAGGTGCCAGGTCGCCGCGTCGATCGGATCGGGCGCCGGCAGCAGCCGGCGCAACCAGCGTGGGATCAGCGGAACATCCCCGGCAGGAAGCTGTGCCACTTGGGCATGTGCAGGCGCGGCACCAGATCGCCGTCGCCGCCACCGCCATTGCCGCTCGGCGCCGCGGTCGCCGGCTTGGCCGAGCCGGGCGGACGCGCCGCGGCGGTCGGGTGCGCCTGCGTGGCGCCGGCATCGGTGGCGTCGGTGTAGACGCAGTCGTTGCGCTGCTTGCTTGCCAGCGCGTTGGACGCGTGCGCGGCGGCCAGCGGGAGCAGCAGCAGGAACAGGCAGGGCAGGAAGCGGCGCATCGTCGGCATCCATTGCGGGCGGCGGTGAATCCCGATTCTAGCGCGGTTTTCGCCCGGTGCAGGGCCACCGCCGCGCGCGGGGACGGCGCTTCCCGCATACTTTTCCGCTTCTGGGTCGCGTCTTCGGGGGCGTGCGGGGTGAAACGAGGCGATGCAACCGGCGTGGACGAGCGCGAGCTACTGGCCCGGCTCAGCCAGGGCCGCCTTTCCGGCGACGCCCTGGCGCGCTCCTTCGGGCTGACCCGGGCCGCGGTGTGGAAGCGCATTCAGGCGTTGCGCGCGGCCGGGGTGGAGATCGACGGCCGGGCCGGCGAGGGCTATGGGCTGGCGCGGCCGCTGGAACTGCTCGACGCCGAGCGCCTCCGCGCCGCGCTGGCGCCGGCGGCGCGCGCCGAGCTGGCCGGGCTGGAGATCGCCTGGAGCCTGGCCTCCAGCAACAGCACGCTGCTGGCGCGGCCGGTGCCGGCCCGCGGCAGCGACGTGCTGCTGGCCGAGCGCCAGACCGGCGGCCGCGGCCGCCGCGGCCGGGTCTGGGCCTCGCCGCTGGCCGCGCACCTGTACCTGTCGGTGGCGCGCGGCTTCGACGGCGGACTGGGGCGGCTCGGCGGGCTGAGCCTGGCTGCCGGCGTGGCCGTGGCCGAGGCATTGCGCGCGGCCGGCTTCGCCACGGTCGGGCTGAAATGGCCGAACGACCTGCTCGCCGACGGGCGCAAGCTCGGCGGGCTGCTGGTCGAGGGCGGCGGCGAATTCGCCGGCCCGGCGCGGGCGGTGATCGGCCTGGGCCTCAACGTGCGCATGCCGGCGGCCAGTGCCGCGGCCATCGACCAGCCATGGACCGACCTGGCCACGCTGGCCGGCGCCGAGGTCTCGCGCAACGCGATCGCCGCCGCGGTGCTGTCGCATCTGCTGCCGGCGCTGGCGCTGTTCGACGCGCAGGGCCTGGCGCCGTTCCTGCCGCGCTACGCGGCGCTGGACCTGCTCGCCGGGCGCGCGATCCGCATCGACGATGGCGGCACGCCGCGCGAGGGCGTGGCGCTGGGCCTGGCCGAGGACGGCGCGCTGCGGGTGGCCTTCGCCGATGGCGAGCGCCCGCTGCATGCCGGCGAAGTCAGCGTGCGGCCGGCATGAGCGACTGGCTGTTCGACCTGGGCAATTCGCGCTTCAAGTTCGCCGCGCTGGAACGTGGCGGCGCCGGCCCGGTGCAGGCCTGGGCGCATGGCGCCGAGACCATGGAGGCGGCCGCGGTGGCGGCATTGCCGCGCGGCGACACCGCCTACGTCGCCAGCGTCGCCGCGCCGGCCTTGACCGCGGCGGTGCTGGATGCGCTGCGCGCGCGCTTCGCGCAGGTGCGGGTGGCGCGCACCGAGGCCGTCTGCGCCGGCGTGCGCATCGCCTACGCGGAACCGCAACGCTTCGGCGTGGACCGCTTTCTGGCCCTGCTCGCCGCGCATGGCGGTGGCGATGTGCTGGTGGTCGGGGTCGGCACCGCGCTGACCGTGGACCTGCTCGATCGCGATGGCCTGCACCACGGCGGGCGCATCGCGCCGTCGCCGACCACGATGCGCCAGGCGCTGCAGCAACGCGCCGCGCAGTTGCCGGCCGAGGGCGGTGCCTATCGCGAGTTCGCCACCGAAACCACGGATGCGCTGGCTTCCGGCTGCGATGGCGCGGCGTTGGCGCTGATCGAACGCAGCCTGCAGCAGGGGCGGGCGCTGCTGGGGCGGCCGCCGCGTCTGCTGTTGCACGGCGGCGGCGCGCCGGCCTTGCTGCATGCGTTGCCGAGCGCCGAACAGCGTCCATCGCTGGTGCTGGACGGGTTGGCGCTGTGGGCGCGGGCGCACGCCGCGGGCGCAGCCGCCGGGTAGAATCGGCGCATGCTCGTCCGCGCCCTGCTCGTCGTCCTGACCATCCTCAACCTCGGCGTCGCGCTGTGGTGGGCGACGCAGCCGCAGACGCCGCCGGCGGTGCCGATGCCGGCAGTGCCTGCGGGCGTGGCGACGTTGCAGTTGGTGCAGGCGCCGGCCGCCGCGCAGGCGTCGGGCGCGGCGCCGGCGAGTACCGCTGCTGCGTCCCCAGACGCGAAGACGGCCGATCCTGGCGCAGGCGCATCGATGGCCGCCGGCCCGACGCCTGGCGCACCCGCGGCGGATGCGCCGCGAAGCGCCGCGGTGGCGGCCACCACCGCGCCGGCCGCGGTCGCCGCAGCGCCGTCTACACCAGTACCGTCTGCACCTGCACCTGCACCTGCACCTGCACCTGCACCTGCGCCGGCGCCGGCCAAGCCAGCCGATGCCGCCGTCCAGGTCGCCGCGACCGAGCCGGCGGGCGCGCCCGTGTGCCAGAGCCTGGGGCCGTATCCGGATCGTGCCGCGGCCGAGGCGGCGCTGGCCAGGCTCGGCGGTGCCGCGCCGCGCCCACGCCTGCGCGAGGTCGGCGATGGCGACGCCACCAGCTTTCGCGTGGTGCTGCCGACCATCGGCGGCGAGGACGGCATCAAGGCCGCGGTCGAACGCATCGTCGCCGCCGGCATCCGCGACTACTACCCGTTGCGCCAGGGGGATGCCGGCAACGCGATCGCCCTGGGCCAGTACCGCAGCCGCGAAGGCGCCGAACGCCGCCAGGCCGAACTGGCCCGTGCCGGCTTCAACGCCGACCTGATTCCCAGCGGCGGCAGCGGCCAGTCGCAGTGGTGGCTGGACCTGCGCGCCAGCAACGCGGCGCAGGCCACGGCCGTGCGCCGGCAACTCGGCGCGTCGCGGCAGCGCACGCTGGACTGCGCCACGCTGCGCTAGAATGCGCCGCCGCGGCATGCCGTGGCGGCCCCAAGCAGGTAGACTGCGGCGGCCCGCAGTGGCACCGCAACCCGTCTTGCCGCTTTAGCTCAGTCGGTAGAGCAACTGTCTTGTAAACAGTAGGTCATCCGTTCGATTCGGATAAGCGGCACCACCCCGTTTCCCATCCTCGCCGCCGATTCCGCGCAGGAAGCCTGTTCGAAGACGACCCGACGCGAGCAAAGACCGGCGCGTTTTCGCAGGCGCAAATGTGCGGCAGTGCAAACGCGAACCGGACACCGATATTGCCTCCGTGGCGCCTGAGCGTCGCTGTGCGACTTGAGTAGGCAGACCTGGCCGCTGTACCGCTGTTGACCTACGCGCCTGGCGGCAGCAGCAAGCCGCGCGTGCGCGCGGAAAGCGGGCACCCCTGCCGATCGAGGAAGGCGATGGCCTCCCTGGTGCGCCGGACCAGTCCGGTGTTCGCGATGAACGTCGCCTTCGCTCCACGAAATTCCAGCACGACGTTCTCGGTGCCCCATGTCCTCCGATAGTCGACCATGGCGATTTCACGGTAGGGGCGGGTACGCGTGCGCAGGACGCGGTACTCCACATGGTCCGCGTGGAGGATCAGCTTGGGGTTGAGGCTGTTGTGCGCCCATGCGCACCAAGGAAGGAACGTCAGCCCCGCGAACGCGGCCTCCAGGGTAACGATCAGGGGCGTTTCCACGGCGACCTCCAGGAACAGCGGCGCAGCTTAGCCAGCGCCCGCTGCCGACGTCCAATCCGCGCGCCTGTGCAGCGCACGCCGTCTTGCCGGAACAAGCAGACTAGAGCAGGTCGGCACCACCAATGGCGGCGCGACGTCGGGCGCGCGGCCTGTCCGCGTGACAGTGAATGTTCGTCTCGACGACACCTGCATTGGCACTCACGCCTTGGCGTTTGCGTTTCCACCGAGGCGCTGGGCCAGGCTTCCGCGTTGGCCGGGTGGGCATCCACCGCCGTGCACGCAAGCGCGTGCTGCCTGTTGCGTCGCGGCAAGGCGCGCCGCGCCGGTCTCGTTAGACTGGCGCACATTTTTCGCTGGAGCACGTCCGCATGAGTTCCTCTTTTCCGCCGGTGTCCCTGATCGGCGTTCCCACCGACATCGGCGCCGGCCACCGTGGCGCGCGCATGGGGCCGGAGGCGCTGCGCATCGCCGGCCTGCACGAGGCGCTGGCCGCGCGCGGCATCGAGGTGCGCGACCTCGGCAACCTCGACGGCCCGCGCAATCCCTGGCAATCGCCGGTCGACGGCTATCGGCATCTGGACGAGGTGGTGGCCTGGAACCGGGCGCTGATGGAGGCCAGCTACGCCGAACTGCGTGCCGGGCGCATGCCGATCATGCTCGGCGGCGACCACTGCCTGGGCATCGGCTCGATCACCGCGGTGGCGCGGCATTGCCGCGAGCAGGGGCGCAAGCTGCGGGTGCTGTGGCTGGACGCGCACTCGGACTTCAACACCAGCGAGGTGACCCCGTCGGGCAACGTGCACGGCATGCCGGTGGCCTGCCTGTGCGGCCTGGGGCCGCAGGCGCTGACCGAACTGGGCGGCACGGCGCCGGCGCTGCGCCCGGACCAGGTCCGCCAGATCGGCATCCGCTCGGTGGATCCGGACGAGAAGCGCCTGATCAAGCAGCACCGCATCGACGTGTACGACATGCGCTACATCGACGAGATGGGCATGAAGCGGACCATGGAAGCCGCCCTGGACGGACTCGATGCCGACACCCATCTGCACGTGAGCTTCGACGTGGACTTCCTCGATCCCAGCATCGCGCCGGGTGTGGGCACCACCGTGCCCGGCGGGCCCAACTACCGCGAAGCGCAGCTGGTGATGGAGATGATCGCCGACAGCGGGCGGATGGGGTCGTTGGACATCGTCGAACTCAATCCGGTCCTGGACCATCGCAACCTGACCGCCGAACTGGCGGTGGACCTGGTCGAAAGCCTGTTCGGCAAGTCCACGCTGATGCGCGACTGACGCGGGTTTCCGGAACAAAGCTGAACATTCAGGCGCTTCATTCACGTGAAATCCACAGTGGTGAAGTCAGATTCACCGCCAGACGGTAGCTCGGCAACGGCTATCGCCGCTGTCCCCTAAAGCCGTGTTACTGCGAGGATTCCACGATGAAGCGACTGCTCACCTTGATGATGCTGACCCTGTTCTCCGCTGGCCTGCTGTCCGGCTGCAACACCGTGGCCGGTGCCGGCAAGGACATGCAGAAGGCGGGCGAGAAGGTGGAAGACAAGGCGGCCGACTGCAGCGACGGCAAGTGCTGATCCCTCCGCTGTCGCTGTTGCGTGTTTCCCGTTTCGAACCGTAATCCAGGCGCCGTCGCGCGTCGTGTTCCCACAATCAACGAAGGAGTGAAACCATGAAGCGTACCTTTGCGTGGATGCTGCTGGCGATGTTCTCGGTCGGCCTGCTGTCTGGCTGCAACACCGTGGCCGGCGCGGGCAAGGATGTGCAGAAGGCCGGCGAGAAGGTCGAAGACGCCGCGAAGAACTGAGCCACGCGCTCGGTGATGGAAAGGGCCGGCTTGCCGGCCCTTTCTTTTTGCGCGGTTTTCCAGCGCCGCACGGTAAACGGTTCACCGCCCTCATGCCGCGTTGACGGTGCATTGATCGGCGGGCAACGGCGGCGGCGCGATGCTGCTCGCGCGGTTCGATCGCCGCGACCCAACGAGAGCGACGCTATGAACAAAGACATCATTTCCGGCAAGTGGACCCAGCTCAAAGGCAAGATCAAGGCCCAGTGGGGCGATCTGACCGATGACGATTTCGACGTGGCCGAGGGCAATGCGCAGTACCTGTCCGGCAAGCTGCAGGAGCGCTACGGCTGGGATCGCGACCGCGCCGAGCGCGAGGTGCGCACGTTCCAGGATGGCCTGGACAAGGAGTACCGCAACTGAGGCCAGCCACGCGCCCTGTTGCACCCGACGGGTCGCGTTTGCGACCCGTTTTCGTTCGTGCGCGTGGTTCAGCGGGCCGGCGGGTCCGGCACGAAGTCGCCGGGAAAGGCGCGCGGCGCCTCGGCCACGCGCGGGGACGGCCGCCACTGCGGGATCACGTCGCGCACGATCAGCCGCGCGCGGCTGTCGTAGCGCAACTGCAGGCGCTGCTTCGGCACCTCGCTGGCGCGTTCGAAAGTGGTGAGGCTGGACGGCGACCATTCGCGCTGGCCATGCCCGGTGCCCAGGCGCTGCTCGGCTCCCTGCATGGCGTCGCTTTCCTGGGCGGGCGCGGCGGTCGGCGAGGGTGCCGGCGGTGTGGGGGCGGCGGCACGCGCGCGGCCTTCGACGGCGACCTGCGGCACGATCGTGGGCGCCTCGTCGAACACCGCCATGCCGATCACGCCGACGTCGTCGGGGCGGCCGGTGCGGGTGGCGTAGCTGTCGGCCAGGTCGGTGAACACGAACTGCGCGATCTCCTGCTGCGACTTGCGCCAGCCGGCGATCTCGGTGCTCTGCCACGGCGCGAGGACGTAACCGCGCTGGTCGCTGGCGGCGGTTTCGCCGCTGACCGCGTTGACTCCGTCCACCGCCAGCACCACCAGCACGCGGCGGCCGGTGAGGTTGGTCAGGCGCAGCGCGTAGCGGTGGCCCGGCGTGGCGGCGATCCAGCGCTGCCCGCGCTGCCGGTATTCCGGCAGCACTTCACCGCCAGCATCGCGATCGACCACGTTCAGGGCCACCAGTGGCGCGTTGGGCGGCGGCGCAGGGTAGGGGCGGAAGCCGCACAACAGGGCGATGCACAGCAGGGCGGCCGAGAGCGGGCCGATCCGGCGGATCCAAAGCGGGCGAGCGAGGGGACGCATGGGACGACTCCAGGGAGGGACCTGGCATTGAACGCGCGGCGCGGCGGAACGGGGTTGCCGCGCAGCGGTTAAACTCGGCGGGTTTCTTCCGGCCTTCGATCTCCCGCATGACCACCCGCGTCCTCACCGGCATCACCACCTCCGGCACCCCGCATCTGGGCAACTACGTCGGCGCGATCCGTCCCGCCGTGCAGGCCAGCCTGCGCCCCGGCATCGAGAGCTTCTATTTCCTGGCCGACCTGCACAGCCTGATCAAGGCGCAGGACCCGGCGCGGACCCAGCGCTCGACCCTGGAAATCGCCGCCTCGTGGCTGGCGGCCGGGCTGGATCCGTCGAAGGTGTGGTTCTACCGGCAGTCCGACGTGCCGGAGACCAACGAGCTGAACTGGTTCCTGACCTGCGTCGCCGGCAAGGGCCTGCTCAACCGCGCCCACGCCTACAAGGCGGCGGTGGACAAGAACCGCGCCGACGGCGAGGACGACGATGCCGGGGTCAGCGCCGGGTTGTTCATGTATCCGGTGCTGATGGCCGCCGATATCCTCCTGTTCAATGCGCAACAGGTGCCGGTGGGCCGCGACCAGATCCAGCACATCGAGATGGCGCGCGACATGGGCCAGCGCTTCAATCACGTCTATGGGCGCGATTACTTCACCTTGCCCGAAGCGCTGATCGACGAGCAGGTGGCCACCCTGCCCGGGCTGGACGGGCGCAAGATGAGCAAGAGCTACGACAACACCATTCCGCTGTTCGCCCCGCGCGATGAGTTGAAGAAGCGCGTGTTCGCGATCGTCACCGATTCGCGCGCGCCCGGCGAGCCGAAGGACACCGAAGGGTCGGCGCTGTTCCAGTTGTACCAGGCCTTCGCCAGCGTCGAGGAGACCGCGGCGTTCGCGCGGGCCTTCGCCGACGGCATCGGCTGGGGCGAGGCCAAGCAGCAATTGTTCGAGCGCATCGACGCCGAGATCGCGCCGATGCGCGCGCGCTATGAAGCGTTGATGGCGCGTCCGGGCGACATCGAGGCGATCCTGCGCGACAACGCGCAGCGCTTGCGCGCGCGCTACGCCACCCCGTTCCTGGCCGAGTTGCGCCACGCCGTGGGCCTGCGCGATCTGTCGGTGCGCGACGCCGGCCAGGCCGAGGCGGCGACGGCCAAGCAGGCGCTGCCGAGCTTCAAGCAATACCGCGAGGGCGACGGCCGCTTCTACTTCAAGCTGCTCGACGGCGAAGGCGCGCTGCTGCTGCAGAGCGGCGGCTTCGAGTCGCCGCGCGATGCCGGGCGCGTGATCGGCGCACTCAAGCAGGCGCAGCAGGCCGATGCGCTGGAAGGTGCCGATCTGACCCTGGCGGTGCCGGCCGAGGCCGTGCTGGCCGCGCTGCAGCGGCTGCGCGACGCGGGTTGAGCGCAGGCAGCCCGGGGATGACGGGTGTGGGAGGGACTTCAGGGCGCCTCGAATAACTTCAGTCCGGAAGCTGCACGCTGCGTGTGTCGATGGCATGTCGTGTTCCTGTCGCGGCTGAAGCCGCTCCTACAACAGCGCGCGGCGCCCCTGTAGGAGCGGCTTCAGCCGCGACAGAAGGACGAAGTGGCCGTGATGCCAAGGCATCCATGGGAACCGCGGCCGCAACGCCACCGAGTCCCATCGCCAATGCGCCTTTGCCACGTCAGGACATCCCGAATGCCTCGGATGCCGGATGGGGGCATCGGCGGCTCGAAATGCATCGACATGCTTTTTGGGGGGTCATTAGACGTGCCCTTCAGTCCCGACGAGGTGTTGGCGGTAATGCGTCGGGACTGACGTCCCTGCCACAACGGATCGGGATCACCGCTCGCTGTAACGGCGGGTCCCCGCGCTGCGCTCCCAAGGAGTGCATGCGCGATGACGAGGCTGGGGCCATGGAGTCTCGCGGAGGCCGTGGAGTGTCGCGCGGGGCTGGCAGCCGCCTCCATACGGCCTAGAATGGAGCTTCGCCCAGCCACCGCCCTGCGCCATGCCACGCGACCCCAGCATCCATCTCATCGACACCGGCTTTCAGCGCGCGCAGTTCGACGCGGCCTACCTGATCGTGGAGAACGGGCGCGGCGCGTTCGTCGATTGCGGCACCAGCCATTCGTTGCCGGCCCTGCTCGCCGCGCTCGATGGCGCCGGCCTGGCGCCGGGCGATGTGGACTGGTTGATCCTGACCCACGTGCATCTGGATCACGCCGGCGGCGCCGGCGCGCTGCTGCAGCACCTGCCGAACGCGCGCCTGTTGGTGCATCCGCGCGGCGCGCCGCACATGATCGACCCGGCGCGGCTGATCGCCGGCGCCACCGCGGTGTACGGCGAGGCCGAGATCGCGCGCAGCTACGGCACGATCGTGCCGGTGCCGGCCGAGCGCGTGGTCGTGGCCGAGGACGGCCATCGACTGTGGCTGGGCGAGCGCGAACTGCTGTGCATCGACACGCCCGGCCATGCGCGCCACCACCTGTGCGTGTGGGACGCGCGCAGCCGCAGCTGGTTCAGCGGCGACACCTTCGGTCTGTCCTATCGCGAACTGGACAGCGCGCAGGGCGCGTTCGTGATCCCGACGTCCTCGCCGGTGCAGTTCGATCCGGAAGCGATGCGCGCCTCCATCCAGCGCATGCTCGGCCATGCGCCGCAGACGCTGTATCTGACCCACTACGGTCCGGTCGGCGCCGCGGAGACGTTGGCGGCGGATCTGTTCGAGCAACTCGACGCGATGGTGGCGATCGCGCGCGGTTGCGATGGGCGTTCCGATCGCCATCGCTGCCTGGTCGCCGCGCTGAGCGCGCTGTACCTGGAGCGCGCGCGCCTGCATGGCTGCCCGCTCGACGATGCCGGCGTGGAGCGGGTGCTGCAGATGGATATCGAGCTCAATGCGCAGGGTCTGGCTTGCTGGCTGGATCGGTGAGGGGCTGGGAAAGGGGAATCGGGAATGGGGAATGGAAAAAGCGTGGCGCTTCCGCTTTTCCCATTCCCGATTCTCCATTCCCCATTCCCTGATGCTTCACGGAAGCATCAGCCCTACACTGTGCAGCCAGGTTTTTCAGGTAATGCCGTGAATCCGATGCGCATGTTGCTGCTGTCCGCCTGCCTGTTCATGGGAGGCGCCGCGCAGGCGGCCAACGAGGTGCTGCCCGGTGGCGGGATCGATGCCGAAGCGCTGGAGCGGCATGTGCGCACGCTGGCCTCCGATGCGTTCGAGGGCCGTGCGCCGGCCACGCCGGGCGAGGCCAAGACCATCGCCTATCTCAGCGAGCAGTTCCGCCTGGCCGGCGTGCAACCGGCGGGCGACGACGGCGGCTGGACCCAGGCGGTGCCGCTGGTGCGCGCGCAGGTGGACGGACCGGTGACGGCGACGCTGCGCGTGGCCGGTGTGACGCAGGCGCTGGTCAACGGCGAGGACGTGGTGCTGCAGAGCCTGCGTCCTGGCAGCAAGGTGGCGCTGAAGGATGCGCCGCTGGTGTTCGTCGGCTACGGCATCCATGCGCCCGAGCGCGGCTGGGACGACTACAAGGGCGTGGACCTGAAGGGCAAGATCGCGGTGATGCTGATCAACGACGCCGACTTCGAAACGCCGCAGCCCGGCGCGTTCGACGGCCGCGCGGTCACCTACTACGGGCGCTGGACCTACAAGTACGAGGAAGCCGCGCGGCAGGGCGCGGCCGGCGTGCTGATCGTGCACGAGACCGCGCCGGCGGCGTACGGCTGGGCCACGGTGAAGAGTTCCGGGCTGTCGCCGCTGTTCGACATCGAGCGCAGCGACGCGCAGGCGCGTGCGCAGCACGTGCCGGTGCGCGGCTGGATGCAGCGTGCGCTGGCGGTGTCGCTGTTCCAGCGCGCCGGGCTGGATTTCGAGGCGGAGAAGCAACGCGCGCAGCGCGCCGACTTCCGCCCGCAGGCGCTGGGCGATGCGGCGCTGTCGGTGCGCTTCGCGCTCAAGCGCGAGCGCGTGGTCACCCACAACGTGGTGGCCAAGCTGGAAGGCGCCACGCATCCGGAGGAAACCATCATCTACTCGGCGCATTGGGACGCGTTCGGCGTCGGTGCGGCCGATGCCAGCGGCGACCGCATCCGCCACGGCGCGATCGACAACGCCACCGGCGTGGCCAGCGTGCTGGAGTTGGCGCGGGTGTTCGCCACCGGCCCGCGGCCGCAGCGCACGCTGTACTTCATCGCGCTCACCGCCGAGGAGAAGGGCCTGCTCGGCGCGACCTACTACGCCGCGCATCCGCTGGCGCCGCTGGCGACCACGGTGGCGGTGATCAACAGCGAGATGTTCAGCCCCGACGGCGCCACCCGTGACATCGCCTCGTGGGGGCGCGGGCGGGTATCGCTGGAGCGCGACCTGGCCGCCGCGGCGCAGGCGCGCGGCCGCGCCTATTCGCCGGATCCGAACCTGGAGGCGGGCTTCTTCTACCGTGCGGACCACTTCGCCTTCGCCCGCGCCGGCGTGCCGGCGATCACCGTGGGGCCGGGCCTGGACAAGCGCGACGGCGGCGTGGCCGCGGGCAAGGCGATCCGCGACCGCTATTTCGCCGACTGCTACCACCAGCCCTGCGATCGCTGGAGCGCGTCCTGGGATCCGGCCGGGCACGCCGCCGACACGCTGCTGCTGTACGACCTGGGTCAGCGCCTGGCCGACAGCCGCGAGTGGCCGCGCTGGGACGAGGGCTCGGAATTCAAGCCGGCGCGCGATGCGAGCGAGGCGGCGCGGCGCTGAGCTGAGCTGAGCGTGGTGGCGCCGGCCAGGCCGCTCGCACCTGGCGCGCGGCGGCGCGATGACCTTCCTTACCGGCGGTCCTGGAGTGGGCGAGGCTTGGCATGGCGGCAGTCACCTCGACGTTCGCCACTGTCGACGCGCAGTCGCGTTCCTTCGCTCTGGACCTGGCGCCCATTCCGGGTGAAGACATCCGGCCCGGTTTCGGCGACGCGCAATTCCGGGACGCCCTTCACGTCGACGAGGTCGAGGCCCTCCGCACGAAGGGCGCGACGGCGTTTCCGGCGCGCTGGGGCGGCACGATCGCCGACGTTGGGCACGCGGCGTCTTCCCGATGGCCAACCCCTGCGTCGCCGGAACCGTCCTCGCGGTCTCAGGTGGAGTTGCTGGCCGACTGGCGGTTCTGACCGACATCCCAGGATGGGCCGCCGTCTCACCCGGGCGGCGTCGAACGCACTACGATTCCTCGCGCCACCTGGACGCGAGGAATCATGCAGATGAAGACGCTGGCACATGCGGTCCTGCTCGGAGTCCTACTGACGAGTGCTGCGCACGCGCAGACCAACGCAGGCAATCAGCCGCCCGACCCCGACCTCCCTTTCAACGTCACCAAGGTGGCCAGCTTCGATCTGCCCTGGCGCATCGCGTTCCTGCCCGATGGGCGCATGCTGATCACCGAGAAGGTCGGTCGCGTGCAACTGGTGTCCCCGCAAGGCGCCAAGACCGAGCTCAAGGGCGTGCCGGCCAGTTACGTGGAAGGCCAGAACGGCATGCTGGGCGTGTTCGTGTCGCCCCACTACGCCATCGACAAGAGCGTGTACCTGACGTATGTCGCACCCGGCGACTACGGCGGCGGCCTGGCCATGGGCCGAGGCAGACTGGTGATCGAGGGCAACGCGGCCCGGCTGGACAACTTCAAGGTGCTGTGGCGCCAGATGCCCACGGGCAAGGGCGGCCAGGCCGGCGCGCAGATCGCCTTTTCGCCGGACGGCCAGTACCTGTTCCTCACCGTGGGCGACCGCCAGCGCTTCACGCCGGCACAGGATCTCAATCAACCGGTCGGCAAGATCCTGCGGTTGACGCTGGACGGCAAGCCCGCGCCGGGCAACCCGTGGGCGGGCAGGGGCGGCGCGCGCACCATCCCGCTGATCGATCCGGCGAGCGATACCGAGGCGGCCAAGACGGCACCGGTGGTCAGCACGTATACGTTCCCCAACGCCAACCTCACGCCGGCCGAAACCTGGTCCATCGGCCACCGCACCCCTTACGGCCTCGCCTTCGCGCCTGACGGTCGGCTGTGGGAACTCGAGCATGGTCCCCAAGGCGGCGACGAACTGAACCTGATCCAGCGCGGCAAGAACTACGGGTGGCCGTTGGTGTCGTATGGCGTCAATTACAACGGCGTGCCGATTCCCAAACCCGAGACGCGGCCCGATCTTGTCAGGCCGGTGCTCTATTGGACGCCGGTGATCGCGCCCGGGAACCTGATGTTCTACAAGGGCAGCCTGTTCCCGCAGTGGAAGGGCAGCGCGTTGATCAGCGGCCTGTCCAGCCAGGGCATCCTCCGCGTCGCCGTCGACAGCAAGGGCGGCGCCACCGCGGTCAATCGCTGGAGCATTGGCAAGCGCATCCGCGATATCGAGGAAGCGCCGGATGGCTCGCTGTGGTTGCTGGAAGATGCCAAGCCCGGTGGCCTGTACCGGCTCACGCCGAAGTAAGCGCGCAGGCGCTGTTGCTGGCGATGTCGGGTGCGCCCGCTCGGTCGGGAGGAACTGCCGTCATGCAGAAGGCTATCGACCGGTGCATGACGATGCCCGGCCGGTGTGGTTTCCGACTTCGCTCGTCGCGGCTGAAGCCGCTCCTACAGCGGCTTGCGGCATGTCGGCCGGGTGCACTGTAGGAGGGGCTTCAGCCCCGACAGGCAGCGTCCGGAGCCGGTGTGATCCGGCTTCGTTGGTCGTCGCTGAAGCCGCTCCCGCAGGGGCTTGCGGCGAACATTTCGGTGCATTGTGGGAGGGACTTCAGGCCCGACGCGGGTCAGCCTGACGGCGCAGCACAGCGCCGCGATGCGCATCCTTCGAGAGGGCCGCTTCTGCACGCAAATGCTGCGCGTCCATGATTGGCGATGGCGCCCGCATCGTCGATGCAGGCGAACCCCGCGCGCCACCCGCAAAACAGCGTGCCGCGCATGACGCGCCGCCGCGCTGTCGCTGGCCGTGGCCGCTGGCCTAGAATTCACGTCCACACCGCCCGGTCCCTTTGCGCATGTCGTCCCCGCCTGCTCCCGCCGCCGCCCTTCCCGCGCGTGGTGGTTTCGTCGTTCTCGCGCTGCTGCTGGTCTATGTCGTGTGGGGCTCGACCTATCTGGCGATCCGCTTCGCGCTGGAAGGCGGCACGCCGCCGCTGACCCTGGTTTCCGGAGCGCGCTTCGTGGTCGCCGGCACGTTGCTGTACACGCTGCTGCGCTGGCGCGGCGTGGCGGCGCCGACCCGCGTGCAGTGGCGGTCGCTGGTCGTGCTCGGCGCGCTGATGCTGCTGTGCGGCAACGGCATGGTGGTCCTGGCCGAGCGCCAGGTGTCCTCGGGCCTGGCCGCGGTCGCGGTGGCGTCGGTGCCGTTGTGGATGGCGCTGTTCGGCGCGCTGCGCGGGCAGCATGCCAGCCGCGGCGAATGGCTGGGCATCGTGGTCGGCTTCGTCGGGGTGGTATGGCTCAACGCCGGCAGCAGTCTCAGCGCCAGCCCGCAGGGGCTGGTGTTGCTGCTGATCGCGCCGATCGGCTGGGCGTTCGGCTCGGTGTGGTCGCGCGGCCGCGACCTGCCGACGCCGTTCATGGCCGCCGCCGGGCAGATGCTGTGCGGCGGCCTGCTGCTGGTGGCGGTGGGACTGCTCAGCGGCGAACGCCCGCACGCCTGGCCGGCGCCGCACGCGCTGATGGCGATCGCCTACCTGTGCGTGTTCGGTTCGATCGTGGCGTTCACCGCCTACGTGTGGCTGCTGCAGAACGTGCGTCCGGTGCTGGCCGGCAGCTACGCCTACGTCAATCCGGTGATCGCGGTGGCGCTGGGCAGTTGGCTCGGCGCCGAGCGCTTCAGCGCCAGCGACCTGGGCGCGATGGCGGTGATCCTGGCCGGCGTGGTGGTCATCACCGTGGCGCGGGCCCGCCGATGACCGCCAGCGACCAGGACGCGCGGCGCGGGCTGCTGATCACCGCACTGACCTTCGCGCTGTGGGGCGTGGTGCCGGTGTACTGGCACCTGCTCAAGGCGGTGCCCTCGTTCCACATCATCGCCCACCGCATCGTCTGGAGCGCGGTGCTGGTGGCGGGCTGGCTGCTGTACCGCACGCGCCTGCAATGGTGGCGCGCCATCGCCGCGCAGCCGCGCGCGCTGGCCGTGCTGGCGCTGAGCAGCCTGGCGATCGCCTTCAACTGGGGCCTGTACATCTGGGCGATCAACGCCGGCCACGTGATCGAGGCCAGCCTGGGCTACTTCATCAATCCGCTGGTCAACGTGCTGCTCGGCGTGCTGGTGCTGAAGGAGCGGCTGCGCGCGGTGCAGTGGCTGGCGGTGGCCTGCGCCGCGCTGGGCGTGGCCTGGCTCACCGTCGATGCCGGCGCGCTGCCGTGGATCGCGCTGAGCCTGGCCGGGTCGTTCGGGCTGTACGGGCTGCTGCGCAAGCTGGTGCAGGTGGACGCGGTGGCCGGGCTGGGCGTGGAGAGCCTGTACCTGTTCCTGCCGGCGCTGGCGTTCGTGCTGTGGGGCGAGGCCGGCCACGGCGGCGGCTTCGCCGGCGGCTGGGGCTGGCGCAACGACCTGCTGCTGGTGTTCGGCGGCGTGGTCACCGCGGTGCCGCTGATCGGCTTCGCCTACGGGGTGCGGCGCATTCCGCTGTCGCTGGTCGGGCTGTTGCAGTACATCGCGCCGACGCTGCAGTTGCTGCTCGGCGTGTGGTTCTTCCGCGAGCCGTTCGATACCGGCAAGGCGATCGGCTTCGCCGCGATCTGGGTCGGCTTGCTGCTGTTCGCCGGCGAGAGCCTGTGGCGGCGAGCCGGGATTCGGGATTAGGGATTTGGGATTCGCAAAAGCGGATGCTGGCTTCCGAAGTGGTGCTGGCTGCCGTTACGAATCCCGAATCTCCGCTCAGCCCCGGCTGGCGCTCGCGGACGGTGTACCAGTCAGCTGCTGCGTGGCGTCCACGCGCGGGGCCAGCGGGGTCGGGCAGTGGCCGCCGTCGCGGTGCGCCGGCAGTTCGGCGAACCAGTCCTCCACGGTCGGCGCCAGCAGGTCCAGCCGCATCGGCAGGCTGATGTGGTTTTCGCCGGGCATCTCCAGGTAGTGCGCGCGCGGCGCGTCCAGCGCCAGCAGGCGCCCGTGCGCGACCGGGATGTGCTGGTCGGCGGCGCCGTGCAGCAGCAGCAGGCAGGCCGGGGCGGCGCGCGCGGCGGCGGTCACGTCGACCCGGTCCAGGTCCAGCGCCAGGCGCTGGTTGGCGTTGGCGATGACCGCATCCAGGTTCTGCCCGGCGTACCGCCAGCGCACCACGCCCATCGCCGCGCTGGCCATCCAGCCCTGCGGGCGGCTGGCGAGCATGTGCGGGACCATGTCGCGGATGCCGCGGCCGGCGTTGGCGAAGGATTCCATCGCGACCACGCCATCGACCTCGTTGCCCAGCTTCTGCGCGGCGAACAGGGCGGTGGCGGCGCCGTAGGACACGCCGAACAGGTACAGCGGGCCCTGCACTTCGCCGCGCGCGCGCAGCGCGCGGATCACCGCGACCACGTCGTCGGACTCGCGGGTGCCGTAGCCGGCCGGGCCGCCGCCGGAGCGGCCATGGTTGCGCAGGTCGATGCTGATGCTGCGGTAGCCGGCCTGGGCCAGGTCCAGCGACCACGGCAGCAGCGAATCGCCGTCCATCATCCAGCCATGCAGCAGCACCACGGTACCGCGCGGGGCGGCGTGGGCGCCGGGCTGCGGCGCGGCCACGTCCATCGCGAAATCGACGCGCTCATGGCCGCCGGCGTCGCGTCCGGCGTGCTCGTAGCGGTAGCGCATGCGGTAGTCGCCCGGATCGATCGCGCGCCAGAAGATCGGGATGCCGCCCGGCACGAGCACGTGCCCGCTGCGATTGGGCAGGGTCGCCAGCAGGCCCTGGATGCGCTCCTCGTCCATCAGCGGCGACACGCCGCCCGGCGCGACCAGGCGGTCGCTGAGCGAGGTGGAGGAGCGCGCGGCCAGGCCCAGGCTGGTCAGGCACAGGCTGGCGCAGAGGACGAGCAGGAGGCGCAGGCGCGACGACATGGCGGTGGGTGGTGGAGGAACGGCCGCGCAGGCTAGCGCCTTCGCCGGCGCGGCTCTACCGCAATTGGATGACGGAACGATGACGCGGCCCGGGCGTTTGGCTGGGAGTGGGGATCGTCTGCGCGGTTTTCACCGGCTGCGCCGGTGCGCTGGAGGGGCCGGCGCCGGGCCGGCCCGGCGCCGGCCGCCGCGATGCGTCGGTGGCGGGCGATGGCCGGCACCCGTTTCGTGGCGCGTTGCCGGTGGCAACGGCGCGTCGCGTGCATGGCTTGAGCACCGCGCGGGCACATCGGCAGCGCCTTGCTGCTCATCCCACGGCCCTGCGCCTGCGCGCAGGGGCCGCGCGGTGCGCTCCCGCCCGCCAGGCAGGCGTCGCCTGGCGGGCGCGTGCTTCGCGCCGCGCCGGTTACAGTGCGCGCAGGGCGGTGGTGATCGGCAGCCGCGCCGCGCGCAGCGCCGGGAACAGCCCGCCGACCAGGCCGATGCCCAGCGCCCACTTCAGGCCGCTCCACAGCAGCTGCGGCGACACCTTGAACTGGAACACCACCTGGCTGAAGTTGCTGCCCAGGGTCGACACGCTGTAGCCGTTGAAGATGGCCCAGGCGATCAGCCCGCCCAGCACGCCGCCGAGCAGCGCCAGCAGCATCGTCTCCAGCATCACCGCGGTCACCACCGGCAGGCCGCGGAAGCCGATCGCGCGCATCGTGGCGATTTCGCGGGCGCGGGTGGCCACCGCCGCGTACATGGTGTTGAGCGCGCCGAACACCGCGCCGACCGCCATGATCGCGCCGATCACCGTGCCGAGCACGCTGATCAGCTTGCTGAGGTTGCCGCCCTGCTTGGCGTAGTAGGCGCGGGTGGTCTCCACGTCGAGCTTGAGCCGCGGGTCGGCGGCCATCGCCGCCTTGAACTGGGCGAAGCCGTCCTTGCCGGCGGTGCGCACGCTGATCGACTGGTAGGCGCTGCGGTTGTAGGTGGAGGCCAGGGTCTGCGCATCGGCCCACAGCTCCGAATCGTGCGCGTCGCCGGAGGCGAACACGCCGACCACGGTCCACTGCTCGCGACCCAGGCTCAGCGTCTTGCCGACCTCCAGCCCGCGGAACTGCGCCTTGGCGCCCTGGCCGACCACGATCTCGCGCAGCCCGGCGCCGAAGCGGCGGCCTGCCACGATCCGCACCTTGTCGTGCACCGCCCAGCCGGTGTCGCCGACGCCGCGGAACTGCACGTTGGTGTCGGTGCCGTCGGCCTTGCTCGGCAGGTTGATCACCTGCGACAGCTCCGGCGACACCAGCGGCTTGCCGTCGGCGCCCTTGGCCACTCCGGCCAGGCTGGCGACCAGCGGCACCTGGTCGCGGGTGATCACCGAATTGGTCTCGGCGCCGGAGCCGCCGCGCAGCACGATGGCGGTGGTGTCGTCGCCGGTGCTGCTGAGGGTGGCCTGGAAGCCTTCGCCCATCGCCAGCATCGCCACCAGCACGCCGACCACGCCGGCGATGCCGACCACGATCACCGACGAGGCGCCCCAGCGCTGCGGCAGGCTGGCCACGCCGATGCGGGTGGCGGCCAGCGCCAGGCGGCCGCCGCGGGTCAGCAGCAGCCACAGCGCCACGCCGAGCGCCAGGGCGAGCACGCCGTACCAGGGCAGGGCGATCCACAGCGCCAGCCCGAGGCAGAGCAACAGCAGCGAGAGCAGGTTTCCCAGCCAGAGTTTGAGTTTCATCAGGGCGTCTTCCGAATATGCGAAAGGGAGCGGTGCGGCGGCGGGCTCAGCGCCCGGCCAGCGCGTCCACGATCTTCAGCCGTTGCGCGCGCAGCGCCGGCAGCAGGCCGACCACGATGCCGATGGCGACCATCAGCCCCAGCGCCACCAGCCAGGTTTGTCCCGGCACGCTGCGCATCGGCATCATGCCGCCGCTGGCCGCGGCCACGCCGGGGATGATCAGCGCCGCCAGGCCCATGCCGATCAGGCCGCCGAGCACGATCAGCAGCACCGACTCCACCATCACCAGGGTCAGCACGGTGCCGTCGCGGAAGCCGAGGGTCTTGAGCACCGCCAGTTCCGGGATGCGCTCGCGCACCGCCTGCGCCATGGTGTTGCCGGTCAGCAGCAGCAGGGTGAAGAACACCGCGGCCATGATCGCGGTGACGATCAGGCCGATGTCGGCGAACTGCTTGGCGAAGGCCTGCGAGAACGCGGCCTCGGTCTGGCTCTTGGTCTCGTGGTCGGAGTTGAGCGACAAGGCATCGATCGCCTGCGCCACCCGCGAGGCCTGGTCGGCGTTGCCCAACTGCACCGTGTACCAGCTGACCTTGTTCTTGATGTAGTCGTTGGACTCGTCGAAGTACTTCCAGTTCATCATCAACTGGTTTTCGGCCTGCGCGTTCTTCTGGTCCTTGACCTTGAAGATGGTGGTCAGGGTCAGCGGCCAGTCGTTGCTGCCGCCGCGCGGGAAGATGGTGGCCTGCAGCGGGATGGTGTCGCCGATCTTCCAGCCGTGCTTCTTGGCCAGCGCCGCGCCCACCGCCGCGGCGGTGCGGGTCTCGCGGAACGCCTTGAGCTGCGCCGGCGGCACGTCGTATTCGCTGTAGACGTCGAAGAAGTTCGGCGCCACCGAGAAGTTGGGGAAGAAGTTCTTCGGGTCCTGGTAGATGCCGCCGAACCACATGGCGTAGGTGACCTTCTTCACCCCGGGCACCGATTCGATCTGCGACTGCAGGCTGACCGGCAGCGACTGGGTGATCGACAGGCGCGAGGACACGATCAGGCGGTTGGCGCCTTCGACGCTGCCGCCGGAATTGAACGCCACGCGCACCGAGTCGAGCATGCCGAACAGCAGGAACGCGGCGACCACCGACAGCAGGGTCAGCAGGGTGCGGGTCTTGCTGCGGAACAGCTGCGCCCAGATCAACGAGAAATATTTCATGTTCGATCCTCCAGGGGACGGGATGCCGATGCGCGGCGTGCGCGCGGCGGCGGCCGGTTCAATGCGCCGAGAGCGGCGCGTCGGCCAGTTCGCCCTTGTCCAGGTGCACGGTGTGGCTGGCGTACTCGGCGGCCTTGGGGTCGTGGGTGACCATGATGATGGTCTTGCCGTGTTCGCGGTTGAGTTGCTGCAGCAGCTGCAGGATCTCCTCGGCGGCGTGGCGGTCGAGGTCGCCGGTGGGCTCGTCGCAGATCAGGAAGGTGGGGTCGGAGACGATGGCGCGGGCGATCGCAACGCGCTGCTGCTGGCCGCCGGACAGTTCGTTGGGGCGGTGGCTGCGGCGGTCGGCGAGGTTGACCAGGGTCAGCGCGATCTCGGCATTGCGCTTGCGTTGGGCGGCGCCGAGGTTGGTCAGCAGCAGCGGCAGTTCCACGTTCTTCTGCGCGGTGAGCATGGGCATGAGGTTGTAGAACTGGAACACGAAGCCGACGTGCTGGCTGCGCCAGGTGGAGAGTTGGCCGCCGCTCATGCGGTCGATGCGTTCGCCCTCGATCTCGATCTCGCCGCTGCTGGGGGTATCCAGCCCGCCGATCAGATTGAGCAGGGTGGTCTTGCCGGAGCCGGACGGCCCCATCAGGGCGACGAAGTCGCCGCGTTCGATCTCCAGGTCGATGCCGTGCAGGACTTGTACTTTCTCGGGTCCGCGCTGGTAGGTCTTGGTGACGTTGCGCAGTGTGACGAGGGTGGACATGGTGGTGTTCCTGGCAGTGGACGGGTGGTGGATGCGGTACGCGGATGCTGCTTTGCTGTTGCTGTTGCTGTTGCTGGGCTTTGCTGTGGTTTTTGCTTTTTGCTTTTGATCTACCGGGTTCCCTTCCGTAGCGGCGAATAGGGCGGGAAAAACCCCGTAGGGGCGGCGCACATGGATGTGCGCCGTTCGCGGCAGGGGCAGGATGCCCCTTCCGCGAATCCCGTCCTGTTCGCGGACCCGGAGCGCGAAGCGCGGAGGGCGCGGAGGCAGGGTGTGCTTTCTTTTGGTTGGCGGAGTCCATAGTGAAGCGCAACACCCCCTGGGATTAACCGATGCAAACGTCTTATCTGCAATTGAGCGCCGAAG
>Ga0105251_10000775_pt1 | contig 29039 bp, 27 predicted proteins | sample KBSS64metaG_FD_80424 | JGI IMG/M metagenome (GOLD analysis project Ga0105251, IMG submission 80424) | Switchgrass rhizosphere microbial communities from Kellogg Biological Station, Michigan, USA - KBS S6-4 metaG | ecosystem: Host-associated > Plants > Roots > Rhizosphere > Soil | place...
CAGCGGAGTTTAAGCGCGGAGTCTTTTGCGAACTGTCAAAAATGGTCGATCGGCTCTCGATTCACGGGCATCGGACTGGACTTCGGATTCTTCCTTATGGGCGGGGAAAGCGCGGCGCCCGAAAGGCGCGTGCATAAAAAAATGCCGCCCGGCAGCGGGCGGCATTCGATGCGATTTTGACAAACAGGCGGCGGTATCAGCCGACTGCAACCTGACGCAGCACCGGGCGCTTCGCGGCCTGGAGCATCGCGGTATAGCTCTCGACGTAGTTCTGCGCCATCGTGTGTGCGCTGAATCGGCGTTCGAACTGCGCGCGGATTTCGGTGCGCGACAGCTCATCGAGACGTTGCAGCGCGCCGACTGCGCCCGGCACGTCTTCGCAGATAAAGCCCGTCACGCCGTGATCGATCACTTCAGGCACCGAGCCACGGTTGAACGCGATCACCGGCGTACCGCAGGCCATCGCCTCGATCATCACCAGACCGAACGGCTCGTTCCAGTCGATCGGGAAGAGCAGCGCCTTCGCGCCCGACAGGAATTCCGGCTTCTGCGCCTCGGTGATCTCGCCGATGAACTCGACATGCGCCTGCGAGAGCAGCGGCTCGATCGTCGACTTGAAGTATTCCTGGTCGGCCTTGTCCACCTTGGCGGCGATCTTCAGCGGCAGACCGCTCTGTGCCGCGATCCTGATCGCCAGATCGGCGCGCTTCTCCGGGCAGATGCGGCCCAGGAAGGCGAGATATTCCGGCTTCTTGTGCGGCTGCGGCGTCAGCAGTTCGTTCGGCAGACCGTGATAAACCGTGTTCAGCCAGTTCGCCTGCGGCAGCGGGCTGCGCTGGTTATCCGAGATCGAAATGACGTTCGCCTTGGTGAACGTGTTGAAGATCGGCTGCAGTTCCGGCAGGTCGAGGCGGCCGTGCAGCGTCGTCACGAACGGCGTGTCCATCTGCGTGAACAGCGGGAACGGCATGTAGTCGAGGTGAAAGTGCAGCACGTCGAACTCGTGGGCGCGCTGGCGGACGGTTTCGAGCAACAGCATGTGCGGCGCGAGCGCGTCGCGCACGGTCGGGTCGAGACGCAACGCACGCGGCCACACCGCGTCGAGCGTCGCCTTGGTTTGGGAATCGCCGCTTGCGAACAAGGTTACATCGTGGCCGAGCTCGACGAGCGCATCGGTCAGATAAGACACGACGCGTTCAGTGCCGCCGTAAAACTTCGGAGGTACTGCTTCGTGCAACGGTGCAATTTGTGCGATTCGCATAACGTGACTCTCCATGTAGGTAAGGCATTGCAGTCACGCTCCGGTCGAGCGCTCAACACATGCCATTCGGGCGGGCTGCGTGATGGTGTAGACGCCGCCCGAGATCGGCCCGGAGCTGAAAACCATCGCGACCGGGTTATCCCTTACTGCCCATTATCGGTATCGAGAGCGGCATTTCACGTCATTTTTCAATCGCTTATCGTTGTTACAGCGCGAAACATGTGCTGTTACGAAGTCAAAAATTGCACCGAAAAAGACGTTGTCGACGGATTTGAAGCGTGAAACACACCGCGGGTTTTAGGAAGCAATTCCCGTTCCCGAGCGGAGGACGTTGCTCGTATTGTCTCTCCGGCACGCCCGGCCTCGATAAAACGAAATTACGGCATTAAGTCAGACGAATAAATGCCGATATTCCTGTCTGCCGATCGGCAATCGGCGGGCTCGGCGTGTAAGAAATATTCCTACATGAAAGTTCGCGAAACTCCGTCTTCTCGTCGGAAGGTTTGTCCGACAGGCGCGGCCGCGAGCATCGGCGACAATCGAAGCGAAACCAGACAACGTGCGCGGGGCCGCATTCGCTGTCCTTTGCGAATTCGAGCAAACGTTCCCGCCGGGCCTGACCAGCCAAAGTATCGATTCGGGGAAAACATGACGATCAGCAATACGAGTACGCTCGCGGAAATCCGCGAGGTGAATCTGTCGTACTTGCTCCTCGCACAGCGGCTCCTTCAGGAAGACCGCGTTTCGGCGATGTATCGCCTCGGGCTTTCCGAGCAGGTCGCGCAAGTGCTGACCTCGCTCACGCTCGCCCAGGCGGTGAAAGTCGCGTCGTCGAGCCATTTGCTGTGCCGCTTTCGTTTCGACGACCACACGCTTCTCTCATCGCTTGCCGACAAGGAGAAGAGCGCTGCGCTCGCGCACGCCCATGCAGCGATCCTGCTGGCCGACGGTCCCGTCGAGCAGATCGCCTGAATCGACCGCGAAAACAGATGGCGACGAAAAGCGTGGTCGGGGAAGTCCGCGAAATCACCCTGGCGATCGAGTTGATTGAGCTGGGCGCGCGGCTGCAACTGCTCGAAGCGGAAACGAGCCTGTCGCGCGACCGTCTCATCAAGCTCTACAAGGAGCTCAAGGGCGCGTCGCCGCCCAAGGGCATGCTGCCGTTCTCGACGGACTGGTTCATGACCTGGCAGCCGAACATTCATTCGTCGCTGTTTCACGGCATCTACCGGTTCATCGACCAGCACGGCGGCGCTGGAGGCACGCAGAGCACCATCCAGGCGATCGTGAAAAGCTACCGCCTCTATCTGGAGCATGCCGCGCTTTATGGCGACGAGCCGGTGCTGTCGCTCACGCGCGCGTGGACACTCGTGCGCTACTTCGAATCCGGGATGTTGCAGACGAACGCCTGCACGCGCTGCGGCGGGCGCTTCGTCGCGCACGCTTATGATCTGCGCACGGGTTATGTCTGCGGTCTGTGCCAGCCGCCGTCGCGCGCGGGCAAGACGCGCAAGGCGGTTGCATCCTCCGGCGCTCAGGCGTCTGCGCCGCGCATCGCGGCCTGACGCCGCACTTGCAGCGCAGCCCCGCTTCCACGCGGGGTTTACCGTTTGCCGTCCCCGCGGATTTGCCCCCAAAGTTTTTCAGTCGAGTGCCGTAAACCACTTAACGGCGGTCTTACCGCATCAAAACGTGAGGACTCGACTGTGCTGATTTTCGTTGGATCGCTCGTGACATTGCTGTCCGTCTTTGGCGGTTACGCGCTCGAAGGCGGGCACCTTGGCGCGCTCATGCAGCCGGTCGAGATTCTGATGATCGGGGGCGCGGGCGTCGGCGCGTTCATCCTCGGCAATAACGTCAAGACCATCAAGGCGACCATTCAGGTCCTCCCGACGCTCTTCAAGGGCGCGAAGTACGACAAGAACATGTACATGGAGCTGATGGGCCTGCTCTACGTGCTGCTGGCGAAGGCGCGCAAGGAAGGCACGCTCGCGCTCGAGGCGGATATCGAAGATCCGTCGAAGAGCCCGGTCTTCAGCCAGTACCCCAGGATTCTCAACGATCACCACATCGTCGAATTTCTGACGGATTATCTGCGCCTCATGGTCAGCGGCAACATGAACGCGTTCGAGATCGAAAGCCTGATGGACGAGGAGATCGAGACGCATCACGTCGAGGGCGAGGCGCCCGCGCACGCGCTGACGAAGGTCGGCGACGCGATGCCCGCGTTCGGCATCGTCGCGGCGGTGATGGGCGTCGTGCACACGATGGCCTCCGCCGACCAGCCGCCCGCGATTCTCGGCGAGATGATCGCGCAGGCGCTCGTCGGCACCTTTCTCGGCATTCTTCTTTCCTACGGTTTCATCGGACCGCTCGCGAACGTCGCGGAGCAGCGCGTCGCGGAGCAGACCAAGATGTTTCAGTGCATCAAGGTGACGATCCTCGCGAGCCTGAACGGTTACGCGCCCGCGATCGCGGTGGAGTTCGGCCGCAAGGTGCTGTTCTCGACGGAACGTCCGTCGTTCTCCGAGCTGGAAGAACACGTGCGCCGGGTCAAGTCGAAGTGACCGGAGCACAGCGATGAGCAACGACAGCGAACGCCCCATCTTCATCAAGCGCGTGGTCGCCGGCAAGAAGGGTCATCACGGCGGCGCGTGGAAGCTCGCGTACGCGGACTTCATGACCGCGATGATGGCGTTCTTCCTGCTGATGTGGCTGCTTTCGTCGACATCGCCGGTGCAGCGGCGCGGCATCGCCGAGTACTTCAACATGCCGCTCAAGGCCGCGATGGTCGGCGGCAAGAGCGTCGGCATGGACAACAGCATCATCACCGGCGGCGGGCGCGACATCTCCAGCAACGAAGCGGGTTCGGCGCGCAGGTCCGATGGCAGCACGCAACTCGCGCAGCGCGCCTCGTCCGACACCGACGAGCAACTGCTCAAGGCCGCGCAAGGCGAACTGGAGCGACGCGAGCAGGTGCGCCTGCACGACCTCCAGGTGAAGCTGATGGCGGCGATCGAGGCTAATCCGACGCTGCACCAGTTCAAGCAGCAAATCCGCATCGAGTCGACGCAACAGGGCTTGCGCATCGAAATCGTCGATACCCAGAAGCGCCCGATGTTCGCGCTCTCCAGCGACGCCGTGCAGCCCTATATGCGCGACATCCTGCGCGAGATCGGCAGAACGCTGAACGACGTGCCGAACCACATCGTCGTGCAGGGACACACCGACGCCGTGAAGTACGCGGGCGGCGAAAAGGGCTACAGCAACTGGGAACTGTCGGCGGACCGCGCGAACGCGTCGCGGCGAGAGCTGGTCGCGGGCGGCATGGACGAAGCGAAAGTCATGCGCGTGCTCGGACTCGCCTCCACGCAGAACCTGAACAAGAAAGATCCGCTCGACCCGGAGAACCGGCGCATCAGCGTCATCGTGCTCAATCGCAAGACTGAAATGTCGATGCTGCGCGACGACGGCTCCCCGGGCGCCACGCTCGACAACGGCACGGATGCGCAAGGCAAGCCATCGGCCTCGTTCGGCTTCATCGGCGGTAGCGCGGCCAGGCCTGCGGCGCGGTGAGCAAATTCCCCGAAAAACAGGCTCAAGACTCGGCACGTTTCGACCGTCATCACGGCAAGAGACAAACATGATCAAAAACATTCTGGCAATCGACGATTCAGCCGCGATGCGGCAAATCCTCTCGGCGACGCTGGCGACGGCGGGTTACGAAGTGACCGTCGCGTCGGACGGCGACGAAGGGCTGGAGTGGGCGCTCGCGGAGCACTTCGATCTCGTCCTGACCGACCAGCACATGCCGGGCAGAAGCGGGCTCGATCTTATCGTGGCGCTGCGCGCGAACCGCGCCTACCGGGCGACGCCGATTCTGGTCCTCACGACCGAAGGCGGTGAGCCGTTCAAGGACGCGGCGCGCTCGGCGGGCGCGACGGGCTGGATCGAGAAACCGCTCGATCCGGACTTGCTGACCGAACTGGTTGCCGCGCTCTCTGAAGACACGCAGCACTGAACTGAACTGAAGCGAAAGCCAAAGACAACCCGCGCACGAACGCGCCGATGGTGACTCAAGCATGACACTCGACATTACCCAGTTCTATCAAACCTTCTTCGACGAAGCGGATGAACTGCTCGCGCAGATGGAGCAACTGCTGCTCGTTCTGGACATCGCGAATCCGGACCCGGAAGACCTCGCGGCGATCTTTCGCGCGGCGCATTCGATCAAGGGCGGCGCGGCGACATTCGGCTTCACCGCGCTCACCGAAACGACGCACATCCTCGAATCGCTGCTGGACCGGGCGCGTAACAACGAGCTCGTCCTGCGCCGCGACATGATCGACACGTTCCTCGCGACGAAGGACGTGCTTTCGGATCAGCTTGCCGCTTATCGCGCGAGCGCGGAGCCGGATGCGGCCGCGGCCGCGGCGATCTGCGCAAAGCTGGAACGCCTGAAGAACGAGCACGCCGAAGGCGGCCAGGCGAGCCAGATCGAGCCGCCCGCGCTGCCGGGCACGGAGAACGAAGCGGCAAGCAAAGCGGCGACCATGAACGCCGCGCCCGCCTACGAAGGCCCGAACGCGCCGCCCGTGCATGTGATCGCGCAGGCGACGGACGCGATCGAGGACGACGGCAACTGGGACGGCGCGTTCGAGCTGATCGATGGGAACACGAATGCAGGAGCCGCTGCCGGCACGCCGGCGGCGGAAGCAGGACCCCACCTGAAAATTACGCTACGGGGGGTGGGCGAGAAGGACCTGGCGACTCTGCTCGAGGAGCTGGGGAATCTGGGAAGCATCGTCGGAGACAAGAAGACGGACGCCGAGTATGTGGTTTGGCTCGACTCGGACGTCCCGGCCGACGATATCGTCGCCGTGTGCTGCTTCGTGATCGACGAAACGCAGATCACGATCGGCCGTGGCGACGCGGCGGCGCAATCCGCCGAAGCAGCGCCAGCAGTACCGGCAGTGCAACCCACGCTACACGAGGAGCCGAAGCAATCGCGGGCGCACGCAGCGCCCGCATCCGCGGCTGGCAAGGAAGCAGTGAAAGAAGAATCGGCGGCGGCGGCGGGCTTGCAGGTCCCGTCCGCTGCCCAACCGACGAAATCCGCGGCGAGCGACGCCGAGAAGAAAGGGCGCCCGCAGGCCGCCGCATCGGCGGAAGGCAGCTCGATTCGCGTCGGCGTGGAGAAGGTCGATCAGCTCATCAATCTGGTGGGCGAGCTCGTCATCACGCAGGCGATGCTCGCGGAAACCACGAGCACGTTCGATCCCGCCTTGCACGACCGTCTTTTCAACGGCATGGCGCAGCTCGAGCGCAACGCGCGCGACCTGCAAGAGGCCGTCATGTCCATCCGCATGATGCCGATGGATTACGTATTCAGCCGCTTCCCGCGCCTCGTGCGCGACATCGCCGGCAAGCTCGGCAAGGAAGTGGAACTCGTCACGTTCGGTCAGGCGACCGAGCTCGACAAGAGCCTGATCGAGCGCATCATCGATCCGCTCACGCACCTCGTGCGCAACTCGCTCGATCACGGCATCGAGACCGTGGAAGCGCGCCGCGCGGCGGGCAAGTCCACCACCGGCCAGCTCGTGCTGTCGGCGGCGCATCACGGCGGCAACATCGTCATCGAAGTGAGCGACGACGGCGCCGGCCTGCGCCGCGACAAGATTCTCGCGAAGGCGCAGAAGCAGGGCATGCAGGTTTCCGAGTCCATGAGCGACGAAGAAGTCTGGCAACTCATCTTCATGCCGGGCTTCTCGACCGCCGAACAGGTGACCGATATTTCCGGCCGCGGCGTCGGCATGGACGTGGTGAAGCGCAACATCCAGTCGATGGGCGGCCATGTCGAAATCATGTCGCGCCAGGGCGCGGGCACGACGACGAAGATCGTGCTGCCGCTCACGCTCGCGATTCTCGACGGCATGTCGGTGAAGGTCGGCAACGAGATCTTCATTCTGCCGCTGAACTTCGTGATGGAGTCGCTGCAGCCGGTCGCCGAAGACATCTACACGGTCGCGAACGGCGAGCGCGTCGTGCGTGTGCGCGGCGAATATCTGCCGCTCGTCGCGCTGCATCGCGTGTTCGACGTCGAAGGCGCGCGCACCGAGCCCACGCAGGGCATCGTCACCATCATGCAGACGGAAGGACGCCGCTTTGCGATGCTGATCGACGAGCTCGTCGGCCAGCAGCAGGTCGTCGTCAAGAACCTCGAAACGAATTACCGCAAGGTGCACGGCATTTCCGCCGCGACCATCCTGGGCGACGGCAGTGTCGCGCTGATCGTCGACGTGGCCGCGCTCAACCGCGAATCGCGCGCACAGCACGGCGCGCACTCTCACTAACACCATCAGACCAACGACAGGCCAAAAGGGAGCTCTCGTGGCAGACATTCAATCGATTCAAAACGCATCGCAGACCGGCACCATGCGTCGCGACGCCCAGCACGCCGAAGCCGCCGGACAGGAATTCCTCGTGTTCACGCTCGGCGCCGAGGAATACGGCATCGACATTCTGAAGGTGCAGGAAATTCGCGGCTACGACAACGTTACACGCATCGCGAATGCGCCCGCGTTCATCAAGGGCGTGATCAACCTGCGCGGCATCATCGTGCCGATCGTCGACATGCGCATCAAGTTCAATCTGGGCCGCGTCGAGTACGACAACCAGACGGTCGTGATCATCCTGAACGTCGCGCATCGCGTGGTCGGCATGGTGGTCGACGGCGTGTCGGACGTGCTCACGCTCACGCAGGAGCAGGTCATGCCCGCGCCCGAATTCGGCGGCACGCTGGCGACGGAATATCTGACCGGTCTCGGCACGGTCGACGGCCGCATGCTGATCCTGATGGACATCGAAAAGCTCATGACGAGCCGCGAGATGGAGTTGATCGACTCCGTCGCCGCATAACGAGCGAAGCGAGAAAGAAGCCATGCTGAAGAAGTTGTCGATCCGCACGACGCTCACGCTCGTTGCCTTGCTGTTCACCGGATGCGCGGCGCTGATCGGCGCGCTCGCGCTCACCGGGCTCAACTCCGCCGGCGCATCGCTTGCGTCGCTCGCGCAGGAAGACCTGGTCGCGATGCGCGCGCTGTCGGAAACGTCGTCGTATTTGTTGCGCTCGCGCATCACGCTCGACCGCGTGCGCTCGCTCACCGAAGCGGGCAGCACGGAAGAAGCGAAGAAGGCGATCGATCGCGGCCAGTATCTGCTCGACAAGAGCAACGAAAACTGGAAGCTCTACCTCGACACGCCGAAGCCGATGCTGCCGAAGGAAACGCTCGACGCGCTCGTGGCTCAACGCGACGCGCTCGTGAAGACCGGCGTGGAGCCGGAATTCGCCGCAATCCGTGCGAACGACATGGCCGCGTATCACGCGATCGCCGACACGAAGATCAGCCCGATGTTCGTCTCGTTCGATCAGGCGGTGACGGCCGCGGTGGCGTCGCATCAGGAGCACGCGGAACGTTCGCGCACGAGCACGGCTTCGCATATCGCGGCGCTCAACATGGCGATCGGCGCGGTGCTCGTGCTCGCGGTGCTGATGCTGATCGGCACCCGCATGGCGCTCTCGAGCCTCATCGTCAAGCCGATCAACGATGCCGTCGATCACTTCGACCGCATCTCGCGCGGCGATCTCACGCAGTCCGCGCACACCGACCGGACCAACGAAATCGGCCGCCTGTTCGCGGGCATCGAACGCATGCGCGGCAACCTGACCGCGATGGTCGGCTCGGTGCATCGCGGCGCGGAATCGATCGATGTCGGCGCGCATGAAATCGCGAGCGGCAACACGGATCTGTCGCAGCGCACGGAGGAGCAGGCGGCGTCACTGCAGGAAACGGCGTCGAGCATGGAAGAGCTGACGAGCACCGTGAAGCAGAACGCCGACAACGCACGCCAGGCGAGCCAGCTCGCGGTGAGCGCATCGGATATCGCGTCGCGGGGCGGCGCGGTCGTGGAGCAGGTCGTCGAGACGATGCACGCGATCGCGTCGAGCTCGAGCAAGGTCGTCGACATCATCGGCGTGATCGAAGGCATCGCGTTCCAGACCAACATTCTCGCGTTGAACGCGGCCGTCGAAGCGGCGCGTGCGGGCGAGGAAGGCCGCGGCTTCGCGGTGGTCGCAGGTGAAGTGCGCTCGCTCGCGCAACGCAGCGCGGCGGCGGCAAAGGAGATCAAGGCACTGATCGGCGATTCGGCCGCGAAGGTCGACAGCGGCACGGAACTCGTCGCGCGCGCCGGCCAGACCATGGGCGAGATCGTGCAGGCGGTGCGCCGCGTGACCGACATCATGGGCGAAATCAGCGCGGCGTCCGAAGAGCAGTCCGACGGCATCGAGCAGGTCAACCGCGCCGTCACGCAGATGGACAGCGTGACGCAGCAGAACGCCGCGCTCGTCGAGCAGGCGGCGGCGGCCGCGGCGTCGCTCGAAGAGCAGACGCGCCAGTTGAAGGACGTGGTCGCGCAATGGCGCCTCGAAAGCGCGGCGCCGGTGCGCGCGAGCGCATCGACGGCGGCGGCGCGCATCAAGGCGTCGGCACCGGCGGCGCGCATCGAGCCTTCGGCTGTTCCCGCGCCGACAGTCGAAAAGCGCGTGACGCCCGCAGGAAACGCGAAAGTTGCGCCGGAAGCGGCCGTTATCAAGGAAGCAGGCAAGCCCGCCAGCAAGCCGACGGTCAAGCCCGCCAGCGTCGTGAAGTCCGCACCCGCGCCGCGCGCCAAGGCGACGACCGCCGACGACGGCGACTGGGAAACCTTCTAACCGAATCCGAAACGAACACGGCCATGCAGGCATCGCGCATCAGGATCGAAAGCCGGCGTTTCATCGAAACGCACGGCGCGCGCGAGTCCGCATGGCCACGCGCGAAGAACGCGCCCCATCTGGCGCCGCTAAGGGTGTCAAGGAAGCACGAAACATCATGATGGCAACGCGCAACCCGCGCATCGAGCTGGCCGCCAGTGTGCGCGGTCCGGAAGTCGAGCGCGATTTCGAATTCACGACGGCGGACTTTGCCCGCATCCGCGAGCTGATTCATCGGCGCGCGGGCATCTCGCTGTCGGATCACAAACGCGACATGGCGTACAGCCGCCTCGCGCGCCGACTGCGCGCCTGCGGCATCGACACGTTCAGGCAGTATCTCGATCGCCTCGAAACGAACGACGACAACGCCGAGTGGGAAGCGTTCGTCAATGCGCTCACCACGAACCTCACGGCGTTCTTTCGCGAGTCGCATCACTTTCCGATTCTCGCGGAGTTCGTGAAACGTCGGCAGCAGCCGTTCTCTGTGTGGTGCTCGGCGGCATCGACGGGCGAGGAGCCGTATTCCATCGCGATGACGCTCGTCGAAGCGCTGGGCGAGCACGCCGCGCGCCAGTGCACGGTGTTCGCGAGCGACATCGACAGCCAGGTGCTCGCGAAGGCCGAAGCGGGCGTGTATTCGCTCGATCAGGTGAAGGCGTTGTCCGTCGAGCGGCTCAAGCGTTTCTTCCTGAAGGGCACGGGTTCGCACGCGGGGCTCGTGAAAGTGCGCCCGGAACTGCGCGCGATGGTGAACTTCGGCCGCGTCAATCTGACGGATGCGCGCTACGACGTGAAAGGCCCGTTCGACGCGATCTTCTGCCGCAACGTGATGATCTACTTCGACAAGCCGACGCAAGGGCAAGTGCTTTCGCGCTTCGAACCGCTGATGAAGCCGGGCGCGCTGTTGTTCGCGGGGCATTCGGAGAACTTCACGTATGTATCGCAGGCGTTCAGGCTGCGCGGGCAGACCGTGTACGAGCTGTCGCGCGACCTGAAGCCGACGGCAAAGCCGCAGCGCGCGCTCGCTGGGGAGGCGGCATGAGCGGACTGCCGATCGCGTCGAATCTCTATTTCGACAATCATTTCAAGAAGCCGGGCGTAAAGCTCCTGCCGAACGAGTTCTACATGACGAGCGAGGACATGGTGCTCGTCACCGTGCTCGGGTCGTGCGTGGCGGCGTGCATCAATGACCGCACGGCGGGCATCGGCGGAATGAATCACTTCATGCTGCCCGACGACGGTTCCGACGCGTCGCATGCATCGTCCGATTCGATGCGCTACGGCGCCTACGCGATGGAAGTGCTCATCAACGAGCTCATCAAGCGCGGCGGCCGGCGCGAGCGCTTCGAAGCGAAGGTGTTCGGCGGCGGCGCGGTGCTCGCGGGCATGACGACCATCAACATCGGCGATCGCAATTCGGAGTTCGTGCGGCGCTATCTCGCCCTGGAGAAGATTCGCATCGTCGCCGAGGATTTGCAGGGCATGCATCCGCGCAAGGTCGCGTTCATGCCGCGCTCGGGCCAGGTGATGGTCAAGAAGCTGAAGACCGCGCACGATCCGATCGTGGTCGAGCGCGAGCAGGCGCTCGTGCAGCGCACGCCGGAAGAGCGCGCCGAGCGGCTTGCGAAGGCGCGTGCGCGCGTCGAATTGTTTCAGTCGAACGCGACGGTCGCGAAGCCGCGCGCGGAGTTGTTCACGGCGCAGGGCAAGCCGCGCGCGGAACTGTTCACATCGCGCATGAAGACCGTGGAGGAAGCATGACACTCACCCACGCAACGAATACGAAGGCGCAGGCCGTGCCGACGATCAAGGTGCTGTGCGTCGACGACTCGGCGCTCGTGCGCAGCCTGATGACCGAGATCATCAATTCGCAGCCCGACATGCACGTGTGCGCGACCGCGCCGGACCCGCTCGTCGCGCGCGAGCTGATCAAGCTGCACAACCCGGACGTGCTCACGCTCGATGTCGAAATGCCGCGCATGGACGGCCTCGATTTTCTCGAGAAGCTGATGCGCCTGCGGCCGATGCCGGTCGTGATGGTGTCGTCGCTGACCGAGCGCGGCAACGAAATCACGCTGCGCGCGCTGGAGCTCGGCGCGGTCGATTTCGTCACGAAGCCGAAGGTCGGCATTCGCGACGGCATGCTCGACTACGCCGAAAAGCTCGCGGACAAGATTCGCGCCGCGTCGCGCGCCCGCGTGAAGCAGACCACGCACGCGGCGGGCGCGCCGTCGAACGCGGCTGCGCACAAGCCCGCGCCGCATTTCAACAATCCGCTCGTATCGACGGAAAAGCTCGTGATCGTCGGGGCTTCGACGGGCGGCACGGAAGCCATCCGCGAAGTGCTCGTGCCGCTGCCGCCCGATGCGCCCGCGGTGCTGATCGCGCAACACATGCCGCCGGGCTTCACGAAGTCGTTCGCGCAGCGCCTGAACGGCCTGTGCCGTATCACCGTGAAGGAAGCGGAGCACGGCGAGCGCGTGCTGCCGGGTCACGCCTATATCGCGCCGGGCCACGCGCATCTGGTGCTCGCGCGAAGCGGGGCGAACTATGTCGCGCATCTGTCGGATGCACCGCCGGTAAACCGGCATCGGCCGTCGGTCGACGTGCTGTTCCGCTCGGCGGCGCAGCACGCGGGCAAGAACGCCATCGGCGTGATCCTGACCGGCATGGGCCGCGACGGCGCCGCCGGTCTGCTCGACATGCAGCAGGCGGGCGCATACACGCTCGCGCAGGACGAAGCGAGCTGCGTGGTGTTCGGCATGCCGCGCGAAGCAATTGCAATGGGCGGCGCAAGCGAAGTCGCGCCGCTCTCTGAAATGAGCCGGCGCGTGATGGCGCGCCTTGCCTCGATGGGCGAACGCGTGCAGCGCGTCTGAACTTTTTGGATTTAAGCGGCGCGGCCGCGTTGAGAACTCAAGGGAGTAAAGATGGACAAGAACATGAAGATCCTCGTCGTCGACGATTTTCCGACGATGCGCCGTATCGTGCGTAACCTGCTCAAGGAACTGGGCTACGGCAACGTCGACGAAGCCGAAGACGGCGCGGCGGGTCTCGCACGCCTGCGCGGCGGCGGCTTCGACTTCGTCATCACCGACTGGAACATGCCGAACCTCGACGGCCTTTCGATGCTGCAGCAGATCCGCGCGGACGCGGCGCTCGCGCATCTGCCGGTGCTGATGGTGACGGCGGAGTCGAAGAAGGAAAACATCATCGCGGCGGCGCAAGCGGGCGCGAACGGTTATGTGGTGAAGCCCTTCACGGCCGCCACGCTCGACGAGAAGCTCACCAAGATTCTCGAGAAGATGGCCAAAGCCGGGAGCTGATCGTGAACGATCTGACCACTGAATTCGCAGCCGCGGTTGCCGAAAGCGAAGGCGATCCGTCGAGCGATCGCATCCTCGCGCGCATCGGGCAACTGACGCGCACCTTGCGCGACTCGATGCGCGAGCTCGGCCTCGACAAGCAGGTCGAAGCCGCCGCGCAAGCCGTGCCCGACGCGCGCGACCGGTTGAAATACGTCGCGACGATGACGGAGCAGGCCGCCGAGCGCGCGCTCAACGCGATCGAGCTCGCGAAGCCCGTGCAGGAAGCGATGCAGACGGAGGCGCAGTCGCTCGATGCGCGCTGGGCCAAATGGTACGAGGCGCCGCTCGCGCAGGGCGAAGCGGGCGAGCTTCTCGCGCAGACGCGCACGTTCCTGCAAAGCGTGCCCGAGCGGACCCAGGCGACCAACGCGCAGCTGCTCGAAATCATGCTCGCGCAGGACTTTCAGGATCTGACCGGGCAGGTGATCAAGAAGATCACGGACGTCGTGTATCTGATCGAGCAACAATTGCTGGGTGTGTTGCTCGAAAATATCGCGCCAGAGCGGCGCGAGCAGTTCGCGGCATCGGCGGCGGCGTTGATGTCGTCGGCGACCGGCAGTCCGGAAGGCCTGCTCAACGGACCGCAGATCAATCCGGAAGGACGCAGCGACGTCGTGCAGGATCAATCGCAAGTGGACGATCTGCTCGCGAGTCTCGGCTTCTGAGGCGTTTCGTAAGTAGCCGTCAATTCGACGTACGCAGCGTTGCAAAGTCACGCGAAGCGCATACCATTGCGCTTCGCGTTTTTTATTGTGTGCGCTCGCGAACGTTTGGTCTATTCCTCGTGGCTGGCATACTGGCGATATCCCGTGCTCGAAAAAACAGGGACGAATTCCAGTGGCGCATCTGTCACTTAATCGTCAAGAGCCGGCCGCGAGCAGAGGCGCGCGGGCAATCAGTAACCCAGAGGAGGCCCAGTGAAGGCACCGAAGCAATCCCGTCATGGGCATCTTGTAAGCGCGCTCGCGTTCGTCGCCGGCGCGTTGAGCGTGTGCGCAGCTGCACCCGCCTATGCAGTGCTCGGCGGCGAGCCGATGAACGCGCCGCAGGGCGCCACCGCCGAATCCACGAAAGCGGTCGCGCGCGCAGCGGTCGCAAGCGGTGCGTCGAACGCATCGGCGACATCGGCGTCGAACTACACCGTTCGCTCGACCACGCTCGCGAGCGGCACGATCGTCAATGAATACCTGTCCGCGCAGGGCGTCGTGTTCGGCATCGCGTGGCATGGGCCGCGCGTGCCGGATCTCGCCAGCCTGCTCGGCAACTATTTCCCGCAGTATCAGCAGGGCCTGAAGGCGCAGCGCGCCGCACGCGGCGGCCGTGGGCCGGTGAGCGTGCAGGGTTCCGGGCTCGTCGTGGAATCGGGCGGTCACATGGGCTCGTTCGCGGGCAGCGCGTATTTGCCGCAATCGTTGCCCGCCGGCGTGTCCGCCAGCGATATCCAGTAAGCGACGGGAGTCTCAGTATGCATCGAACGACAAGCGGTGATCCCGCCATCTCTTCCTCCCGACGCGGCGGCTTCGCCCGCTGGCTCGGCGTGCTCTGTCTTTCCGTCATGCTCGCGGCGTGCGGCGGCGGCGGCGGCGACGACTCCAGTTCCAGCAGCGGCGGCTCGTCCGGCGGCGGCTCCGGCGGCGGCTCGGGTGGCGGCAGCTCGAGCACCAGCAGCGCGAACGCGCAGCCCATCGCGCCCAACGGCACGAACGCGGTGCCGATCAACGTCAACTCGGGCGTCGCGGGCTTCGTCAACATTCCGAACGTGTCGGTGACGGTGTGCGCGCCGGGCTCGTCGGTGTGCCAGCAGATCAACAACATTCAGCTCGATACAGCGTCGTTCGGCCTGCGCATTCTCGGATCGGCGGCGCAATCCGTGCTCGGCAGCCTGCCCGGTTCGCGCGCATCGAACGGCGGTCAACTCGCCGAATGCGCGGGCTTCGCCGACGGCTATACGTGGGGCACCGTGCGCACCGCCGACGTGAAGATGGGTACGGAAGTCGCGTCGAACGTGCCGATCCAGATCATCGGCGACCTCGACGCGTCGGCGGCGCCGACCGGCGATAACGGCTGTCCGTCCGGCAGCGACGAAAATACGATCGACGACATCGGCGCGAACGGCATTCTCGGCATCGGCCCGCAAACGTACGACTGCGGCAACGGATGCGTAAGCACGTCGCTCAACGCAATGTACTTCTCGTGCAATAACGGCGCGAATTGCTCGCCCGTCGCCGTGCCGCTCGCGCAGCAGGTGACGAATCCCGTCACGAAGTTCGCGGTCAACAACAACGGCGTGATCGTGCAGTTGCCGCCGGTCCCCGATAACGGCGCGGCCAGTGCGACCGGCGTGCTGATATTCGGCATCGGCACGCAGAGCAACAATTCGGTGAGCAACGTGACGAAGTACGGCACGGACCCCTACGGCGACCTGAGCGGCACCTACAAGGGGAAGACGTACAAGACGTTCTTCGACACGGGATCGAACGGCAACTTCTTCCAGGACAGCTTCCCGCTGTGCTCGAGTTCGAGTGCGTTCTATTGCCCGAGCTCGCAGCAGTCACTGTCGACGACGATCGCCGGCACGGAAGGCAACAGCGCGGTCGTGCCGTTCCTGCTCGCCAACGCGAGCACGCTGACACAGGGCAGGAGCAAGTTCGCCTTCAATAGTCTCGGCGGCCAGTTGGGCATGTCCAACTTCTTCGACTTCGGCCTGCCGTTCTTCTTCGGCAGGCATGTGTATGTCGGATACGAGTTGCCGAACAACCGGGCTTATATCGCGTTCTGATGTGCCGATGACCTGACCGGGATGATTCCGGTCAGGCGCTCCGCCAAATGAAAAACCGGCTGCGTTTTGTGCGCAGCCGGTTTTTTTTCACTCGCCCGCGCGGGGCTTGCGCGGAGCGCGCTCGGCGAGCGCGTCGTAGAGCCAGCGCGGCAACGCGTGCATCAGCGCGCCTGCTATGCGCATCTGCCAGGGAAAGGTCGCATAGCGCACCTTGCGTTCGATCGCGTCGGCGGTTTTCTCGGCGAAGCGGTCGGCGTCCATGAGAAAGGGCATCCGATACGGATTGTGCGCGGTCATCTCCGAGCGCACGTAGCCCGGCGCGATCGTGACGACGGCTACGCCAAGCGGTCGCATCTCGACGCGCAAGGCTTCGAGATATTTCGCCACCGCCGATTTCGACGCGCTGTACGCACCGCCGCCCGGCAATCCGCGCACGCCCGCGACGCTCGCAATGCCGACGAGCGTCCCGTGCCGCGCGGTTGTCATCGACGCGACGAAGGGCTCGAATGTCGCGACCATGCCGAAGTAGTTCACGTCCATCACGGCGCGGAAGGTGTCGAGATCGCCGTGGCCTGTCAGCGCGCCGCGGCTCATGCCGGCGTTCGCAATGACGATATCCGCCGCGCCGTGCTCCGCGATGAAGCGGCGCGCGGCATCGGCGAGTGCGTCGGCGTCCCGCACGTCGGCGGGGTAAATCGAGATGGTGCTTTGAGGATGGCGGGCCGCGAAGGCGGCGAGGGAATCGGCGCGGCGGGCAACGAGGCCGAGCACGGCCCCGCGCTTTACATATTCCTCGGCCAGTGCGAGGCCGATGCCGCTCGATGCGCCGGTGATGAAGACCTTCAGGCGAACTGCAGTCATGCCGGCGAACGGGATTACAGCTTTTTGTCGCGGACTTGCTGAACGAGGAAGTCCATCACCTGCGTCGTGCCCGGCAGGCTGTTGGTCATCGCCGGACCGGTTTCGTACTTGCCCTGCACGACGATCGTCGGCACGCCGTCGATCTTGTAATCCTGCAGCAACTTGGCGTCGCGTTGCACCGCGCTTTGCGTCGAGAACGAGTTATACGCGTCCATGTACTTCTTCGGATCGACGCCCTGCGTCTTGAGGAAGTCCGCCTGCGCCTGCGGCGTCAGCAGATAGTTCTTCTTCACGTGGATCTCGTTGAACACGGCCGGCGTGACCTTCTCGGCGACGCCGAGCGCATCGAGCGCGTGATACATCTTCGAGTGCGGGATGAAGTCGTCGCGGAACGCCACCGGCACGCGCTTGAACACCACGTCCGGGCCTTGCTTCTTCGCCCATGCCTCGATGTACGGCTCGAATTCGTTGCAGTGCGGGCAGCCGTACCAGAAGAATTCGATGACCTCGACCTTGCCTGCGGGCGACGCGATCGGCTGAGCCGCCTGCAGCACGGTGTAGTCCTTGCCTGCGGTGGGCGCGGCCATCGCCGAACTCGCGACGCTCATCGATGCGGCTGCGATGCCAAGGGAGAGAGCCAACGCGCTAAAGATTTTTTTCATGATTGAGGAGGGTACGCAATGGATACGCGACGGAACAAAAAGCAGGTGCATAAGTGGGACATACGACGCTTAAGCCACACTTAAACGCCCGGGCGCTTGCGCCTGCGCGGCCGTCTCGCGGCCGCGCACACACGCGATTTCGTTTGCTGCGTTATTGCTTCGAGAAACGGATCACGGCCGTATCGACGCCCGCGTCGGACAGCCGCTGACGCGCGGTGTTCATGTCCTCGAACTTCGCGAACGGCCCGATGCGCACGCGATAGTACGTCACACCGCCCGCATCGCGCTGCGTGACCTTCGATTCGAAGCCCTGGAAGCCGAGACGCGCGCGCTGCTGCTCGGCATCCGCCTGGGTTTTGTATGCGCCCACTTGCAGGAAATAACCGGTGTTCGGTTCGCCGGGCGCGGGCGGCGTGGCCTTCGCCGTAGCGGGCGCCGAGCCGCCCTTCGGCGGCGTGGCGTTGGCGTTGCTCGTTGCGTTCGGCGCGCTTTCGGGCTTCTTCGCGGGCGTCGTGCTCGCGGTCTTCGGCGCGGATGCAGTACCCGCCGACGGCGGCACCTCGACGATTTGCGGCTCGTCGAGCACGCCCGACGACTGCGTCTGGTTGTTGGTCTGGCCCGGCGCGGTGTTCGGCGGCGCAGGCTGCGCGGCTTGCGGCACGGCCTGGCCCGGCGACTTGCCTTGCAGCGGACGGTTCGGGTCGTACGGCTGCGCGGCGGCGGGTGCGGAGTTGGCGTCCGCAGGCGGCGCGACCTTCGCCACGAAGGGCGTGGGCGCGCGCGTGATGTAGAGCGCGACGATCACGGCGATCGCGAGGCCGACGATCAGGCCCAGCACGATGCCGATAAACGTCCCCCCGGTTTGTTTCGACTGCTTCGATGTACGGCGTGGTTGTGCCATCGTATGAATCACCTGCGTGAAAGTCTTCTGGTTGGGCGACGATTATAGCCGTGGGTCAAGACACGCCTGCGCCAGGCTCCCGTCCGCGCACGCCGAAAATTCCGAATTTCGGTGCGCGTAGCGGGGCAGCGGACGATTACATCTTTCGAGGAGCGGAAACGCCGATGGTCGCGAGACCGTTTTCGAGGACCTGGCGCGTGGCGGCCAGCAGCGCGATGCGCGCGGTGCGTTCCTTCTCTTCGTCCACGAGCACGCGCTCCGCATTGTAGAACGAGTGAAATTCGCCAGCGAGGTCGCGCAGATAGAACGCGACCGCGTGCGGCGCGAGCTCGTCGGCGGCGTGGGCGAGCATCTCCGGAAATTCAGCGAGCTTGTTGAGCAGCGCCATCGCACGGTCGCTCGACAGCGGCGAAAGGTCGGCCTGCGCCGCCTTCGACACGTCGCCCGCGTAGCGTTCCTTCCAGTCGCTGAGAATCGTGCAGATGCGCGCGTGCGCGTACTGCACGTAGTAGACCGGGTTTTCGTCGTTCTGCTTGAGCGCGAGGTCGATGTCGAACACGAATTCGGTATCCGCCTTGCGCGAAATGAGGAAGAAGCGCACGGCGTCGCGGCCGCGGCGGATGGTGTCCTCGTCGATCTGGTCAGGCGCCGTTTCGTGGCCCGGCGTGAGGCCGCCCGACCATTCGATCAGATCCCGCACCGTCACGTAGCTGCCCGCGCGCTTGGAGATCTTCACTTCCTGGCCGTCGCGCATGACGGTCACCATCTTGTGCAGCACGTAGTCGGGATAGCCCTTGGGAATGCCGACGCCGAGTCCTTGCAGGCCGGCGCGCACCCGCGCGATCGTGCCGTGATGGTCCGAGCCCTGAATGTTGATGACCTTCGTGTAGCCGCGCTCCCATTTGGTCACGTGATACGCGACGTCCGGCACGAAGTACGTGTAGGTGCCGTCGGACTTCTTCATGACGCGGTCTTTGTCGTCGCCGTCGTCGGTGGTGCGCAGCCACAGCGCGCCGTCCTGCTCGTAGGTCTTGCCTGCATCGACGAGCGCCGCGACCGTCTTCTCGACGCGGCCTTCCTTGTACAGCGACGACTCCAGATAAAACTGGTCGAACTTCACGCCGAACGCGGTCAGATCCATGTCCTGTTCGTGACGCAGATACGCGACCGCGAAATGACGGATGGCTTCGAGATCGTCGACGTCACCTTTACCCTTGACCGGCTCGCCATCTTTCGCCGCGACGGTTTCGCCCGCCATGTAGTCGCGCGCGATGTCGGCGATGTACTCGCCGTTGTATGCGGCCTCGGGCCACTCGGCGTCGCCCGGCTTGAGGCCGCGCGCGCGCAGTTGCGTCGAGACGGCGAGGTTGTTGATCTGCACGCCCGCGTCGTTGTAGTAGAACTCGCGGTGCACGTCGTAGCCCTGCGTTTCGAGCAGGTTCGAGAGCGCGTCGCCGAGCGCGGCCTGACGGCCGTGGCCGACGTGCAGCGGGCCGGTCGGATTCGCCGACACGAACTCGACGAGCACGTGCCTGCCCGTGTCGCGCGTCGAGCGGCCGAACGTTGCGCCATCGCCCAGCACGGCCGGGATCACCGCTTGCTTCGCCGTGGCGGCAAGACGCAGATTGATGAAGCCGGGACCCGCCACTTCGGCGCTCTCGACGAGACCCTTCGCGGCCGGAAGACCGAGCAGCGCATCGACGATTTGCTGCGCGAGCTGGCGCGGATTCGCGCGCAGCGGCTTGGCGAGCTGCATCGCGACATTCGATGCCACGTCGCCGTGCGCCGCGACCTTCGGTCGTTCGAGGACGATCGAAGGCGTGACGAAGGCCGCTTCGCTGGCGCCTTGAGTGGCTTGCGCGACCTGCTGGACCGCGTCGGTGATGAGCGTTTCGAGAGTGTGTTTATGTGCGGGCAGCATGCTGAATGTGATCCAGTGGAGCGAGTCCGGATGGGTATGGCGATTGGATTGAGGATGGCGCGCGCTTGCGGCCCGGTTGCGGCTCGTTGCGGACGCCATTCGCCATGTCTGCGAGGCCTCGCAGACATATAACGGAGTAAGCCCGGTTATATACCTACAAAGTGGGGATTTTAGCAGGTGCTAATATGTCGAATCAGGGTGTCGTCATGTTGTCAGGGAGACCGGCTCGTCTGCGCGTTTGGTTTGCAAACCGCCCATGACCCAACATAAACAAAAGGACCATGCCATGCTCATCACATTCAAAACTCCTGCCGCACCGGATGTCATGATGCTCGAAGACCTCGCGGAGTACTTGCTCGGCATCATCGGCAAACAGCTCACCGAGAGGGGCGTCGTCACGCACGAAGAACTGCCTTCGGCCATTCAGAAACTCGAAGCCGCTATCGTCACCGACAAGAAAGTGCGCGCCGAGCACGACGGCCATTTCCACGAAGGCGAGGAAGGGCACGAGCCGCACGAGATTCCCATCGGGCTCGCGCAGCGCGCTTATCCGTTCCTCGACATGCTGCGCCTCGCGCAAAAGCACAACACGGATATTCTCTGGGGCGTCTGATTTCACGTGATCCGCCGCGCCGGCAAACAAAAACCCGCATCGTTGCCGATGCGGGTTTTTTTTCTTCCGATGAAACGTCTGACGGCTTAGTCGCTGTGCTGCGGATTATTGCGACTGGCCGCTTTCCGCGCCGGCGGGCTTCGCAGGCGTATGCGGCTTTTTCGGCTTCTTCGGCTTCTTCTTGTGCTCCGACTGCGGCGGCGAGTACGAAGACGCCTGAGTGCTGCTCGCCTGCGCGAACGCAGCCGAACTCGATGCTGCTAGCAAGGCCGCGGCGAAAGCTACGGTTACGGCGGACGTCATCTTCTTCATGCGACTTTCTCCGTTGACGAAAAGAGTGCGTGTGCCGTCATGGCGACGGCCTTTCGCGCTGACAAGTCTACGGAAACCAAAAATTTCCCGCCTGTTTCGTGCATATTTCCGCCATCAGGCGAGGGATATGTCGTTTGTCATTGCTGGGCTTCAGCGCAGCGGTGCAAGCGCGCGTTCGGCATCCGCAGTCGACAGCGCCATGCGTTCGGCGTAGCTCGCGAGCTGATCGTCGCCGATCTTGCCCACCGAGAAGTACGTGCTGTCGGGATGCGCGATGTAGAAGCCCGACACGCTCGCGGCCGGCAGCATCGCGAGCGACTCGGTCACGCTCATGCCGATTTCGTTCGCCTGAAGCACTTCGAACATGTCGCGCTTCACGAGGTGATCCGGGCACGCCGGATAACCCGGCGCCGGGCGGATGCCGACATACTTCTCCGCGATCAGCGCATCGTTGTCGAGCGTTTCGTTCGACGCGTAGCCCCACAGTTCCCGGCGCACGCGCGCGTGGAGCGCTTCGGCGAAAGCCTCCGCGAAACGGTCGGCCAGCGCCTTGAGCATGATCGCGCTGTAGTCGTCGTGATCGGCTTCGAACTGTTGTTCCTTTTTGTCGACGCCGAGGCCCGCCGTCACCGCGAAGAGCCCGATGTAATCCTTCACGCCCGACTCCTTCGGCGCGATGAAATCGGCGAGCGAGCGGTTCGGGCGCATCACGCCATCGACGACCGGACGCACGCTCTGCTGACGCAGATTGCGCCAGGTCATCGCGACTTTCGAGCGTGATTCGTCCGTGTAGATCTCGATGTCGTCGTCGTTTACGGTGTTCGCGGGCAGCAGCATGACGACGCCGTTCGCCGTGAGCCAGCGGCCCTGAATCAGGCGCGAGAGCATCGACTTGCCGTCGGAGAACACGCGCCGCGCCGACTCGCCGACGATCTCGTCGTTGAGAATCGCCGGATAGGGACCCGCGAGATCCCACGTCTGGAAGAACGGACCCCAGTCGATGTAGTTCGCCAGTTCCGCGAGGTCATAGTTCCTGAACACGCGCCGCCCGATGAAGGTCGGCTTTTTCGGCGTGTACGCGCTCCAGTCGATCTTCGTCTTGTTGGCGCGCGCCTCGTCGTACGTGACCATCGGCTGCGCTTTTCTGTTGGCGTGCTGCGTGCGGATGCGGTCGTAGTCGCTCTTCAGTTCATCGAGATACTTCGCCGCGCCTTCGTCCGACAGGAGGCTCGACGCCACCGACACCGAACGCGACGCATCCGGCACGTACACGACCGGCCCCTCGTAATGCGGCGCGATCTTCACGGCGGTATGCACGCGCGAAGTCGTCGCGCCGCCGATGAGCAAAGGCGTCTGCTTGCCGCGGAAATAATCGTCGCGCTGCATTTCCGAGGCGACGTAAGCCATCTCTTCGAGACTCGGCGTGATGAGGCCGGAAAGCCCGATGATGTCCGCGCCTTCTTCCTTCGCCTTCTGAAGGATGGTCGCGCACGGCACCATCACGCCCATGTTGACCACTTCGAAGTTGTTGCACTGGAGCACGACCGACACGATGTTCTTGCCGATGTCGTGCACATCGCCCTTCACGGTCGCGATGACGATCTTGCCCTTCGGCCGCACGTCCGCGCCGGCATCGGCGAGACGCTTCTTCTCTTCTTCGATGAACGGAATCAGATGCGCGACCGCCTGCTTCATCACGCGCGCCGATTTCACGACTTGCGGCAGGAACATCTTGCCCGCGCCGAACAGGTCGCCGACGATGTTCATGCCGTCCATCAGCGGCCCTTCGATGACGTTGATCGGACGCCCGCCGGCCTTCTCGATCTTCGCGCGCACTTCTTCGGTATCTTCGACGATGAAGTTCGTGATGCCGTGCACGAGCGCGTGCGACAGACGCGCCTCGACCGGCTGATTGCGCCATTCGAGGTTCTCTTCCTTCTTCGCGGCGCCGGTCTTGAACTTGTCGGCGACTTCGAGCAGACGGTCCGTGCCGTCCTCGCGGCGATTCAGCACGACGTCTTCGACTCTCTCGCGCAGTTCGGCGTCGAGGTCGGCATACACGCCGAGCTGGCCCGCGTTCACGATGCCCATGTCCATGCCCGCCTGAATCGCGTGATACAGGAACACGGTGTGAATCGCCTCGCGCACGGGATCATTGCCGCGGAACGAGAACGACACGTTCGACACGCCGCCGCTCACCTTCGCATGCGGCAGGTTCTGCTTGATCCAGCGCGTCGCATTGATGAAATCGACCGCGTAGTTGTTGTGCTCCTCGATGCCCGTCGCGATCGCGAAGATGTTCGGATCGAAGATGATGTCCTCGGGCTCGAAGCCGACCTCGTTGACGAGGATGTCGTAGGAGCGCTTGCAGATTTCCGTCTTGCGCTGGAACGTGTCCGCCTGGCCTTTCTCATCGAATGCCATCACGACCGATGCCGCGCCGTATCGGCGGATCAGTTTCGCGTGATGCCGGAACGCATCTTCGCCTTCCTTCAGCGAGATCGAGTTGACGATCGCCTTGCCTTGCACGCACTTCAGGCCCGCTTCGATCACTTCCCATTTCGACGAGTCGATCATGATCGGCACGCGCGCGATGTCGGGCTCCGATGCGATCAGATTCAGAAAGCGCACCATCGCGGCTTTCGAATCGAGCATGGCTTCGTCCATGTTGATGTCGATGACCTGCGCGCCGTTTTCGACCTGCTGCCGCGCGACGGCGAGCGCTTCGTCGAACTGGCCGTTCAGGACCATGCGCGCGAACGCCTTAGATCCGGTTACGTTCGTGCGCTCGCCGACGTTGATGAAGAGTGAGTTGTCGGTGACGTTGAACGGTTCGAGGCCGGAGAGACGCATCGTGTGATCGGTCATGTCTGTTATCTCTTGTTCGATGTCAGGCTGCATCGCGATATTGCGAGGGGAAGGCGCGCGGCTTCACTTCAGCGAGCGCTTTCGCGATCTCCGCGATGTGCTCCGGCGTCGTGCCGCAGCACCCGCCCGCGACATTCACGAGGCCCGCCGTTGCGAATTCCTTCAGCAATCCCGATGTCACGTCCGGTGTTTCATCGAATCCGGTGTCGCTCATCGGATTCGGCAGGCCCGCGTTCGGATAGCAGGACACGTAGGTGTCGCACAGCTTCGCCAGTTCGGCGATGTACGGGCGCATCAGCGCCGCGCCGAGCGCGCAGTTCAGGCCGAACGTGAGCGGCTTCGCGTGACGCAGCGAGTTCCAGAACGCTTCCACCGTCTGCCCGGACAGAATGCGGCCCGATGCATCGGTGACGGTGCCCGAGATCATGATCGGCACCAGCTCGCCGGTATCGTCGAAGAGTTGATCTAGCGCGAACAAGGCCGCTTTCGCGTTCAACGTGTCGAAGATCGTTTCGACGAGAAACAGATCGACGCCCGCATCGAGCAGCGCCTTGGCCTGTTCGTAGTACGCGTCGCGCAGCTCGTCGAACGTGACGTTGCGCGCGCCCGGGTCGTTCACGTCGGGTGAGATGCTCGCGGTCTTGGGCGTCGGTCCGATCGCGCCCGCGACGAAGCGCGGCTTGGCCGGCGTCGAATACTTGTTGCAGGCTTCGCGCGCGAGCTTCGCCGACTCGATGTTCATCTCCGCGGCAAGGTCTTCCATGCCGTAATCGGCCTGCGCGACGCGCGTGGCGCCGAAGGTGTTCGTCTCGACGATGTCGGCGCCCGCCGCCAGATACTGCTCGTGAATCTCGCGGATGACCTGCGGCTGCGTGATCGACAGCAACTCGTTGTTGCCCTTGATGTCGCGGCCGTAGTCCTTGAAGCGCTCGCCGCGATACGCGGCTTCGTCGAGCTTGTAGCGTTGGATCATCGTGCCCATCGCGCCGTCGAGGATCAGGATGCGTTTCTGCAGCAGCGCGGGCAGCGCGGCGCCGCGCGTATAGGCGCGCGCAGGGGCTTTCGGAAGGGCGTTCTGGGTCATGACGGACGAGGCCTGCACCAAGTGTGAAATAGCCTGACATTGTAGCCGCAGCGCGGAGCGCTCGCCTCCGGGCGGCGGGCGCGCATCGGCGTGAAGCCGCCGAAAAAAACCCCGCCGTTTGCAGGGCGGGGTCTTCGGGGGATGGCGAGTGTCGCCTTAACCGCAGGGCCGTGCGGCGGCGGGCGCGGACAGTAGCGAGCCGCCCGCGCGTGCATGCATCAGTGAAGCACGACGGGCTGGTTCATCAAGATGTCGAACTGGCCGAGGAATTCGTCGACATCTTCGAGCGACGGCTCTTCCGCGATCAGTTGCTGCACGTGCTCGCGAAACTTCGCGGCGAGCTCGCCGTCGATGAAAATTTCCCGCTGCGTGTTCTTGTCCACGATCTCATAGCCGCCCGCCTTCATGGCGAGATGGTTGTCCTGCGGTGGAAACTCGACTACGCAATAGTTAGGGCTGTTGTAGATCATTTGCATGGCGACACTCCTTATTCCTTGTTTGCTCCGTGGCAATCCTGACGCTTAAGTGGAGCGACTGGGTTGGAATTCAAGGGGTGGCCTCGATGTGATGCCCGCTGTATCGAGGCTTCTTTTGCAGCAAAAAACAGAAGAACTACGTGGAATCGCGCATAAAACCCGCCAGTATTGCGGAAAAGCGTTGCGATTCCTCCACGGGTGAAAGGTGCGCCGCATTGAGAAGTTCGAATCGCGCGCCGGGCACCATGTCTGCGACAACTTTTGAAGCAGCATGCGGCGTGCCAACGTCATGCTCACCTGCAACGACGAGCGTGCGCTTCCTCACGGACGCGAGTTTGTCTCGCGCATCGAAACGGCCGACCGCTTCCGCGGCGCGTGCGAATCCTTCGGCGGGCGTGCCGGCGATCGTATCCGCGATTTGTTCGATCACTTCGGGGTGCGCCTTGCGGAATTCAGGCGTGAACCAGCGGTCGAGCGTCGCTTCCACGATACTCGCTGTGCCGCTTTCGCGCACGGAGGCTGCCCGTTGCGCGAATGTCGGACGCGCATCCTCGGAAATAAAGGCCGGCGCGCCCACGACCGTCAGCGATTCCACTTTGTCCGCATGGTTGATCGCGAACTTCTGCGCCACCATTGCGCCGATCGACAGCCCGACGACATGCGCCGACGGCGCGCCTAGCCTGTCGAGCAGAACCGCGAGATCGTCGGCGAGGTCGTCAATCGTGAACGGATCCGGCGAAACGGCCGTTTCGCCGTGGCCGCGCAAGTCATAGCGCAGGACAGTAAAGTCGTTGCGGAAGTAGCCGGCCATCTGATCCCAGACGGAGAGGTCGCCGGCAAGCTGATGGATGAAGACGAGCCAGGGACCGCCGCCTTCGTTGTCGAGAACATAGCGTGTGTCGATGCCATTGATCGTCAGCTGCATATCGGTTCCGTAAAGAGTGCGGTTTGCGATGCTGTTACCGAAGCAAAGCACTGCGCTTCGGCCGTGAACCCGTGTCACGCAGTGTGACGGCCGCGTTACGGTTTGTCCGGCTGGGACGTCGCAGGCGGGGCGGGCGCGGTTTCCTCAGACGCATCTTGCGTGCCCGAGGTGACACCTTGTCCTGCCGACGAAGGCATGCTGAGGCTGCCGGCCCAGAGCAGCTCGATCTGCATTCCGTTCGGTTCGGTTTGCAGAATCCGCACGGGCAGCCAGCCGATCGACGGCGCGAGCCAGATGTCGAGCTTGCGGCGGTCGCCTTCCTTGCGGGGCAGACGCGTGAAATGGCGGGCGGTCGTAAAGCCGCCGCGCGCCTGCACGGTTTCATCGCCGACGGTTTCTATCGGCCAGATCTCGTTGCTGTCGTTGTCCGCGACGCTGAATTGCCGCGTGACGCCCGGCTTGTATGTGTCCGGCGCGCCGCGCACGAGACTCGCCAGCTGCATGACGACGCTGAAGCGGTCCTGGGCGCCATCCGCGAGCGGCTGACTCTGCGGCGTCTTCGTATAGACGATCTGCTTCGCCTCGCGATTGAAGATGGCGACGTCGGCGGCGCGGCGGCCGCGCTGTTCCGAATACTGTTCCGGCGCAATGCCGAAGCCGTCGATATGACCCTTGCTCGAATACACATATGGACCGACGAAAGGCAACGGGATCGACACGACCATTTCGTAATGCAGGCCGTCGTTGATCCAGTGGATCGTGCCGGTCTGGTTCATCATGCCGTTCACGAGCGTGTCGTAACGCAACTCGCCCGAGGGCGGAACGCTGAGCTTGTCGCCGGAGACGGCGGCGGGTTGCGCCGCGGGCGATGGCGATGGCGCTTGCGCCTGTGCTTGCGCCTGTGCTTGCGCGGGCGCCGACGCCGCCACGCCTGCGTCCGCCGCCGGCGCGTCCGGCTGAGGCGTCGCCGCGGTCAACACCGGAGCGGGAGCGGGCGCCGCTGTGGGCGCGGGGGCGGCAGGCTTGCGCGGCGTCGGAGTGGGCACGCGATCGGCCGGTTTGGGCGGCTGCGGCTGCGGCGCGGGCGGCGCAATCGGCTTGGGCGTCAGCAATTCGACCTGTACGGGCGGCGCCTCCGGCGGCACATTCGTCGGCTGCCGATTGTGCTCGATCCACCGCATCGCGCTCCAGTGCAGGCCCGCGACGATCAGCACGACCAGCACCCAGCGCCCACAGCGGCGCGGAATGGCGGAATCGAAAACAGCGTGAGGCGGCTCGCCCGACGCGGGGCGAGGACGGCGGAATTGAAACAGTGACATCGTGGAGGCGTGAAAGGGAGCAATGCGGGCCAGGCGAAACGCGTAAGACACGCGCAATGAAAGCGATGTTCCTTACCGCATCGACGGGCGCGGTCAGCGCTCGCCCGCTTTATATCCCAATTCGTACGACAGGCCGCGCGCGCATTCTCGCAGGGCGGAATCGATTTCGCCGCCCCAACGCGTATCGAAGGTGCCTTCGTGACCGAGCGCGATAAGCCCGAGCGCGAGCTCGCCGGTCGAGTCGAAGACCGGCGTGCAGAACGCGTGGATCGTCGGCAGCAGCATGCCTTCGACGCGCGCCGCGCCGTGCTCGCGCACCTCGGCGAGAAGCGGCTCGACGTCGGCCATCGTCTGCTTCATGGCGGCGAGTTCGCGGTCGAGCATCGGTTGTGTCTTGCTGCGCGGCAGATAGGCGGCGAAAAGCAGGCCGGTCGCGGACGAGAGCAGCGGCATCACGTCGCCGAGCTTGAGCGACGCCTTCGCCGGATGACTCGATTCCATCCAGTGCACGACCGTCGGTCCCTGATTGCCCCACACCGCAATGCCGACAGTCTGATCGAGCCGGTCGCGCATCTGCGCGAGCGCGATGCGCGCGAGCCTCACGCCGTCGACGCGCGCGAGCCGCGCCAGTCCCATCTGCAACGCGAATCCGCCGAGTTCGTAGCGCCCCGACACCGGATCCTGCGACGCCACGCCAAGCCGCAGGAAACTCACGAGATAGCGATGCGCCTTCGCCGGGCTCATGCCCGCGCGCTGCGCGAGATCGCGCAGCATCATCGCGCGCGGCTCGTTGGTGAGCACGTCGAGCAGCCGGAAGCCGACTTCGATCGATTGAATGCCGGAGCGCGTTTTCTCCTCGGTGGAGTCGGTGGCGTCG
>Ga0105251_10000777_pt1 | contig 28999 bp, 21 predicted proteins | sample KBSS64metaG_FD_80424 | JGI IMG/M metagenome (GOLD analysis project Ga0105251, IMG submission 80424) | Switchgrass rhizosphere microbial communities from Kellogg Biological Station, Michigan, USA - KBS S6-4 metaG | ecosystem: Host-associated > Plants > Roots > Rhizosphere > Soil | place...
AGCGCGAGGTGGGCGGCGTGCAGGGGCGTGTGTTGAAGTTCGGTCATCGGGGCCTCGGTTCGCGAAACAAAAAAGGCCACGCCGCGCACATTTCGCCCGGCCGATGCCTTTTCGTGCTGCCGAAAGCAGCGCGCAAGGCTCATGCCCCGTAGCGGATGCGATGCGTGACCCCTCTGTCCTCGGTACCTGAGAGATTGCGCGAACCGTGCACGGTCGTGCTGCGGTTCATCGCGCGCCCCTTCGGTGGGCAACTGGCTTCATGAGGAAGCCGCTGCCGCTCTCCAGAGTGCGAGGAAACGAATTCCTCGACGCCGTCGGTCCTTTTGCCTGAGAGTTTGCGGGTATGCCCCTTCGGCGGCGCGGTCTTCGCTGCATGAACGAAACCACGCGCTCTCCCGACGCGTGCGGCAGAATTTACGCGACCGAATAGGGCTTGTCAAACGGATTCGGGCGCGTTCGATGGACACCGAACACGTCCGCTGAACGATGTTCAGTCGAGTTGCCGAAACGGCACGCGCCGCCCTTCCCGGTCACTCTGAATCGCCAGTTCGATGATCGTCATCGTATCGACCGCGTCCTGCGGCGAAATGGGAAACGGCTTGCCGTCCTGAATCGACGCCGCCAGCGCGCGATAAAACTCGATATACGCGCCGTCCTTCGTGGCGAATTCATGGCGCAGGTCGAGATCGCCATCGACTTCGCGCAGCACGCCCGGCGGATTCTTCGCAAACTCCGGATTGCCGGGCCGCATGCCGGAACGCAACTGGTCTTCCTGCGTATCGAGCCCGTTTTTCACATAGCTGCCCCGCGTGCCGTGGATCGCGAAACGTGGCGGTTCCAGCGCCGCGAGCGCGCTGGCGTGCAGGATCACTTCCTTGTCGTCGTAGCCGAGCACGAGATGCACGTAATCCGGCGCGTGCGCGTGATCGCGATGCGCCTTCACGAACGCCGTCACCGTCTGCGGCGCGCCGAAGAGCGTCAGCGCCTGATCGATCAGATGCGGCCCCAGATCGAACAGCAGGCCGCCGCCGCGCTCCGCTTCCTCGCGCCAGCGCTGCGGCACTTTCGGGCGAAAACGGTCGAAATGCGATTCGTAATGCGTGATGCGCCCGAGCCGTCCGCTTTCGACGAGCGCGCGCACCGTCATGAAATCGCCGTCCCAGCGGCGGTTGTGAAACGGCGCGAACACGAGACCGCGTTGCGCGGCGAGATCGGCGAGCGTGCGGGCGTCGCGCGCGGAAAGCGTGACCGGCTTGTCGACGACCACATGCTTGCCCGCCGACAACGCGCGATGCGCGAGATCGAAGTGCGTGTCGTTCGGCGTCGCCACGACGACACATTCGAGCCCGTCGACGGCGAGCAGCGCCTCGAAGTCCGCGACGATCCGCGCGTTCGGATAATCCGCCGTCGCGCGTTCGGCCTGGCTCGTCGCGATGGCCGTCACTTCCGCCCGGCCGCAGTGCTCGATGACGGGTGCGTGAAATGTCGCGCCGGCGAGGCCGTAGCCCATCACGCCGACTTTCAGTGCTGTGCTCATGCGGGCATCGTCCTGTCGTAAATTCGATCGGATATTGTGGCACGAACGAGGGCCGGAACCGCGCCGCCGCTATCGTGTTAACATCGCGCTCTCCTCCGCGCGCGGGTTTCAGCAAGCGCGCCCCGAACTCCAGAAGCCCAATACGATGTCCGCTGGTCTCAACGCCGCGCAAAGCGAAGCCGTGCGCTATCTCGATGGTCCCTGTCTCGTGCTCGCCGGCGCGGGCAGCGGCAAGACGCGCGTGATCACGCAAAAGATCGCGCATCTGATCGAAGGACGCGGCTTCGAGCCGAAGCACATCGCCGCGCTCACGTTCACGAACAAGGCCGCGCTCGAAATGCGCGAGCGCACCGCGAAGCTGCTCGAAGGCAAGACGCTCACGACGCCCGGCAAGGAAGGCCGCAAGATTCCCGTCAATCAATTGACGATCTGCACTTTCCACTCGCTCGGCGTGCAGATCATGCGGCAGGAAGCGGAGCACGTCGGGCTGAAGCCGCAGTTCTCGATCATGGATTCGGACGACTGTTTCGGCATGGTCCAGGAACAACTCGGCACGACCGACAAGGGTCTGATCCGCAAGATCCAGTCGATCATCTCGCTGTGGAAGAACGCGATGGTGTCGCCGGATCAGGCTTCCGTGCTCGCGAGCAACGACGACGAGCACCAGGCGGCGATCGTGTATCGCAGCTATGCGGCGACGCTGCACGCGTATCAGGCGCTCGATTTCGACGATCTGATCCTGCGTCCCGCGCAGCTTTTCGCCGAGAACGAGCAGGTGCGCGACAAGTGGCAGAACCGCCTGCGTTATCTGCTGATCGACGAGTATCAGGACACCAACGCCTGTCAGTACGAATTGCTGAAGCAGCTCGCCGGCCCGCGCGCGGCGTTCACGGCGGTCGGCGACGACGATCAGGCCATCTACGGCTGGCGCGGCGCAACGCTCGAAAACCTCGCGCAGCTCGGCAAGGATTTTCCGAAGCTGCACGTCGTCAAGCTGGAGCAGAACTATCGCTCGACGGTGCGCATCCTGACGGCGGCGAACAATGTCATCGCGAACAATCCGAAGCTGTTCGAAAAGAAACTGTGGTCCGAGCACGGCATGGGCGACACGATCACCGTCACCGGCTGCAACGACGAGGAGCACGAGGCGGAATCCGTCGTGTTCCGGCTCTCGGCGCACAAGTTCGAGCGGCGCACGCAGTTCCGCGACTACGCGATTCTTTATCGCGGCAATTTTCAGGCGCGCATCTTCGAGCAAGTGCTGCGGCGCGAGCGCATTCCTTATGTGCTGTCGGGCGGGCAGTCGTTTTTCGACAAGGCGGAGATCAAGGATCTCATCGCGTATCTGCGCCTGATCGCCAATCCCGACGACGATCCCGCGTTCATTCGCGCGATCACGACTCCGCGGCGAGGCGTCGGCAATACCACGCTCGAAGCGCTCGGCGCGTTCGCGGGCGCGGCGAAGGTGTCGCTCTTCGAGGCGGTGTTCATGGGCGGCATCGAGGCGCGTCTGTCTGCGCGGCAGGTCGAGCCGCTACGCACCTTCTGCGAATGGATTCGCCGGCTGTCGGACCGCGCGGCACGCGATCCCGCGACCGAAGTGCTCGACGACATGATGGAAGCCATCCACTACGAGTCGTATCTCTACGATGCGTACGACGAGCGCCAGGCGCAGTCGAAATGGCAGAACGTGCTCGAGTTTCTCGAATGGCTCAAGCGCAAGGGCACGAAGCCCGAAGCCGCGCCGGGAACGGAGCAGACAGGCTACGACACCGCCGACGGTTTCGCCGATGAAGGCAAGAACCTGCTCGGCCTGATCCAGACCGTCGCGCTGATGTCGATGCTCGAAGGCAAGGAGGAAGATCCGGATGCGGTGCGGTTGTCGACGGTGCATGCGTCGAAGGGACTGGAGTATCCGCACGTGTTTCTGGTGGGCGTCGAAGAAGGGATCATGCCGCATCGCGGCAGCTCGGACGACGACGCGCCCGTCGACGATTCGCGCATCGAGGAAGAGCGCCGGCTGATGTATGTCGCGATCACGCGCGCGCAGCGCAGTCTGCATCTGAACTGGTGCAAGAAGAGAAAGCGCGCGCGGGAGACGGTGGTGTGCGAGCCCTCGCGCTTCATCCCCGAGATGCTGCTCGACGATGCGCCGCCACCGACCGCCGAGGAAAAGCCGCTGTCGCCGAAGGATCGTATGGCCATGCTCAAGGCGATGCTGCAGAAACCTTGATGCCTTCTTCGTGCTCCAAACAAAAAACCCTGCGCCGCAAGACGCAGGGTTTTTCTCATTGCACTCGAGAAGGTTACTTCGCCGCGTTCACCATGTAATCGACGGCCGCCTTCACGTCCGCATCCGGCGCGTTCGATCCGCCCTTCGGCGGCATCGCGCCTTTGCCGTGCAGCGCGTAGTTATAGACGGTGTCCATCGGCTCCTTCAGGCGCGGCGCCCATGCGGCCTTGTCGCCGAACTTCGGCGCGTTGAGCACGCCGGCCGCGTGACACGCCTGGCAGACTTGCTCGTAGAGTGCCTTGCCGGCCTGCGCGGCATCCGCGCTTTGACCGCCGGCCGCCGGCGCAGCCGATGCAGCCTGCGGCACCGATGCCAGCGCCGCGACGGCTGCCGCCGCCTGCGCGTTCTCATTCGCGCTCGCTCCCGCCGGAGCCGCCGCGCCCGAAGCCGCTGCCGCACCTGATGCGCCCGCGCTCGCCGCTGCGCCCGACGCGGGTTGCGCCGGTTCGGCCAGTTTGCCGCCGCTGCCGTTCGCCATATAGACAACCGCGCGCGCAATTTCGAAGTCGCTGTAATCGTCGGGGCTGGCGCCGCCGCGTGCGGGCATCGCGCCCTTGCCGTTGAGCGCGTTGTGCAGGAGCGTGTCGTAGCCTTCGCCGATGCGCGGGGCCCACGCGCCGGCATCGCCGAACTTCGGTGCGCCAGCGGTGCCCGCTGCGTGACAGGCCGAGCAGACGGCCTTGAAAACTTCTTCGCCGGTCTTGTAGACGCGCGGTGCGTTGGCATCGCGGATATCGACCTGCGCGGCGGGCGCGATGCGCTCCTTCACCGACTGCTCGATGTCCGTGCCCGCGCCGGTACGCGTCGAGTTGTTCACATACACCGCGAGCAGAATGATGATGGCGACCGGGATGCCGAATCCCGCGATGACCGCGGCGATGAGTTGGCCGGGTGTCTTGATCGGGGCTCCGTGGGGTGCTTCGCTCATGCTTGTCTCGTCTCCCGTTTTTTGGTGTGAGTCGGTTCAGTGACAGCGTGACAGCTACCGCATTGCGCTTGCGCGGGCCTTGGGGAAAGGCACGGTCGATTATAGACGGAACGCTTAACTGTCGGCGCGAGGTGGCCGGGGCGGCGGTGCGGGCGTTTACCCGAATCGTGTGATGCTTCGCGCGATGCGTCCAGGCCCGTGCGATGGACGAAGTCATGGAAAACAGGTATTCTTTCGGATTCGCATGGGCCTTGTAGGCGCCTTTTGTTTTCGGGCGCTCCCTCACGCAAGGCCTTTCTCCGATGCGCCCGTAGCTCAATGGATAGAGTACTGCCCTCCGAAGGCAGGGGTTGCTGGTTCGATCCCAGCCGGGCGCGCCAATGAATTCCCCCTCGATCCGGTTGTCGTTCGTTGGTTGTTTCTGTCCGCGATTCCGCCGGCCCGGCTGAACTAGCGCTCGCCGGAAAACGCTCCCGATTCGCCCACCATCGTCCCCCACCCGAACCCCATCCCCGCCAACCACCTCCGATACGCCACCGCCATCCGATCACACCGCTGATGCAGCTCCGCATCGAGATCGAGCGGCAGACGCCGAGGCCATTGCGACTCGACGATCGGCGTGTCCTGCATCAGGATCTCCATATTGAAGTCGTAGAGCGCCTGATCGGAATGCGTCGTGTCGTCCTCATGAATCGACACGAGCCACGCGCGCGTCTCCGTCTGCGTCACCGGCGACGCCGCCAGCATGATATGCAGCGCGCCCTGCCCGCCCGATGCCATCTTCGTGAGACTCGCGATCAACGGCCGCTTGACGCGATACACATAGTCGATCATCGCGCCGCCGCCCTGCCCCGGAATCCCCGCGGGCTGCCAGTATCGACACTGCCGCGCTTCGAGTCCGCCATCTGAAGTCCGCACGACTTCATAGTCCGGCACTTCCGTATGCGCCTCTTCGCCCAGAATCCCCACATGCACGAACGAAAAGTGCGCCATATCGAGAAAATTCTCGACGACGCGCGGCGCCGACGACCTCACGGCCTGCGGCGCGAGATTGATGCGCCGCCCCCCGGGAATCGCGGCTTCGGGAAAGAAATCGAGCGCGTAAGCCGGTTCGCTCAAGCACATCCACACGACGCCGTACTTCTCCTCGCTGACGAAGGTCGTCGCGCAGGCACGCTTCGAAGGACGCAGCGACGGATTCGACGGAATGTGCAGACACTGCCCTTCGATGTCGTAACGCCAGCCGTGATAAGGGCACACGATCTGATCGCGCATCACATGTCCGAGCGACAACTGCGCGCCCCGATGCGGACAGTAATCGCGCCACACATGCGCCGCGCCGACACTGTCACGCCACACGACGATCCGCTCATCGGCGACGACGAACCCGCGCGCGCCGCCTTCGGGAATGTCTTCGCTATTGCAAACCGGCAGCCATTCGCCAGCCAGAGAAAGAGATTCGTCGCGCATCACAGTGAATCAGAAATAGAAGTCCGAAAGCCGTTATTACACGAAACACAGCGTCTTCACAAAACGTTGCAAAATAGCGGATCGCTCGCTCGGCGCAATTCGATGCCACTCCATCCAGCCGATGCCACGCGACGGGGCCGCAGTACATGACAGCAAGATAAAAGAAAGAAATCACCATCCAGGGGTTCAGTATGGAGCAGGCGCATCAACCGGCACGCCGGACTTATGCCTTCGCATGGTCCGAACACCGGAATCCCGAACGCGAGCAGGCCACGCTGCGGGTCTGGATGGGAGCGGCGGTTCTTCTGGCCTACGGCGTCTTCGCCTGGCTACGCCCTTCATACGATGCACTGCTGGTTGCACGCCTCGTCGCGCTCTATGTGTCTTACGGCGCGGTGACGCTCCTGATCGTGAGCCGCATGAGTTCGCCTTCGGAGAAGCGTCTCACCGTCACGACCATCGCCGATCAAACCCTGCTCGGGCTCGCGCTCGCGGCGGGCGGTGCGATCGCGCTGCCGCTCATCTGGGTGATGTTCTGGTTTCTGATCGGCTCGGGATGCCGATACGGCAAGCGCACGCTCGCCGTGTCGTGCGCGACGGCGCTCATCATCGTGATCGCGCTCGGTATCTGGCAGCCGTGGTGGCGCGCCAATCTTCCCGCCGCGATCGGGCTGGGCTTGAGCGTGCTGGGCGCATCGGTGTATTTGAGCGTGCTCGTCGATCGGCTCGGCAACGCGAATCGCGATCTCGCACGTCAGGCATCGACCGATCCGCTTACCGGTCTATCCAACCGATACGCGCTCGAGCGGGTCGTCGATCGCGCGATGAGCACGCGCGATGCCGATGGCGACCACGCCGCCGCGCTCCTCCTCATCGACCTCGACGGCTTCAAGGAAGTGAACGATACCTACGGTCACGCCGTCGGCGACATGCTGCTGCAAGCCTTCGCGCAATCGCTCGCGAAGCGCATGCGCAAGACGGACACGATCGCGCGTCTGGGCGGCGACGAGTTCGTCGTGCTCGCGCATCAGGTACGCGATCGCGCGGCGGTGCTGTCGGTGGCCGACAGCATTCACTCGGTGCTCGGCGCGATGACCTCGGTGCAGGAGCGGCCGGTGTCGGTATCGGCGAGCATCGGCGCGTGTCTGCTTTCCAGCGCGACGGCCGCGCAACAATCCGGCATCACCGCCGTGCTGCGCGCCGCCGACCGCGCGATGTATCGCGCAAAAAGTCTCGGCGAAGGGAAAACCGTCTTCGCCGAAACGCGCGACTTCGAAGCGAATTGATCGACGTACCCGCATGCAGGCGGGCACCCCGGCTCAAGGCCGGATCACGCCTCGACGCTCGTCCACGCCTGCTCGCGCAGCTTCGTGCGCAGACGCGCGACCGCCTGGCTGTGCAACTGGCACACACGCGATTCGCTGACTTCCATCACCGCGCCGATTTCGCGCAGGTTCAGACCGCGTTCGTAGTAGAGGCTCATCAGCAGCTTCTCGCGCTCGGGCAGCTTGTCGATCGCTTCGATCAACGCACCGCGCAGGCTGTCGTCGAGCAGCGCCGAAAGCGGGTCCGAGCGATCGACGCAATAGCGGTCGAGGAACGGCTCGTCGTCGGCGGAGCGGTCGAAGTCTTCGTAGTAGATCAGCTGGCTGCCGTGCAGATCCTGGAGCATCGACTGATATTCGTCGAGCGGCATGTTCATGTGCTCGGCGATCTCCGTCTCGCTTGCGGAGCGGCCGAGGTTCTGCTCGACCTTGTGCACCGCCGATTCCACTTCGCGCGACGTCTTGCGCATGCTGCGCGGCAGCCAGTCGTTCGCGCGCAGCTCGTCGAGCATCGCGCCGCGAATGCGCTGGCTCGCGTAGGTTTCGAATTGCGCGCCCTGATCTTCCTTGTAGCGGCTCGCCGCGTCCATGAGTCCGATCATGCCGGCCTGGATGAGATCGTCGAGATCGACGCTCGCCGGCATCTTGGCGACGAGCTGAAGCCCCAGTCGGCGAACGAGCGGCGCATATTTCGTCAGGACGTCCGACTGTGAGAGTTTGCCTTGGGCGTTATACATCTTGGTCACCTATCTTGATCACATCGACGCCGTGCTGGTCATTGCAAAGTCGTGAAGCGCGGCCACACGATGCGCCGCCTCCCGCCCGCCCTGTTCAGAGTCGCCAACCGGAATTCGCGCGTCTGGCTGACCGTTCGCCGCGCGCATGTACGGCGCGGGGCGCATCGGCCAGTGCAGGAGCTCCGCCGCAATCGCGCGGTAGTCGCGCGCCGCGGCCGTAGCCGGGAACGCTTCGACTGCGCAGCGTGAAAGCTCCTTCGCCCGAGCGACGCGCGCATCCTCGGACACATACCCTGCCTGCACGAGCGACACGGCCAGATACCGGCTCGCGACGCCCGACAGGTTGTCGAACGCGACCGCCGCGTCGGCCGGGTTCTGCACGTGATTGATGAGCACGCGGAACTGGCCGATCGCATGGGCGTAGTGCAGGCGCTTCATGCACGCATACGCCTCGGTGATCGCCGACGCGGCCACCCGCGTCACGATGAGAAAGTCATGCGCCTGCGCCGCGAGCGTCGACAGTGCGCCGTGACGGTCCAGTTGCGCGTCGATGAGAACGATGTCCGCCGGACCATCGAGCAATGCGCGGCACTGCGCGGCGTCGTGACTGATGCGCTCGTCGCGCGGCGCGGCGATCTGCGAGAAGCCGAACGGCGTGCGCTCGACGACATCGGCGAGCGCGCGGCGGCCCGACATCACAGCGGCGAGCGCGCCTGCATCGGAGAGGCCCAGCATGCGGCTCGCCGAGCCCGCGCCCCGATGCTCGTCGATGACGAGCACATCCTTGCCGTGCACGGACAGCGCCGCGCCGAGATTCACCACCGCCGACGTGCATCCGATGCCCGCCGGCCCGCCCGCCACCGCCACCACGCGCGAACCGGCGCGCGTGAGCAGCCGTCGCAGACCTTCCGCCTGGTCGAGCACGAACTTATCCAAAGTGCACCTCATGCAGTTCGGTCGTGGCGCGCGCGGACAGTGCGGAGAGCAGCGCCGGCACTTCTTCGTCCTGCGGCACGAACGGCGAGCCGTCGCGCGGAATGCAGAACGCGCTCTTGATGAGGAAACGCTTGGTCGCGACGTACAGGTTCTCCGGTACCTTCTGGCCGGTCGACACGTAATGCACCGGCAGCTTGTAGCGGATGACGGTATCGAGCACGCCGCCGAGATTCGTCGCTTCGTCGAGCTTGGTCAGGATGCAGCCCGCGAGCGGCGGCTGATCCGCCGCGCTCTTGTATGCCTGCACGACTTCGTTGAGCGTGTCGCCGTGGCTCGTCGCGTTGAGCAGCAGGATGCGCTGCACCGGATGGCCCGCGCCGCACAGCATCGCGATCTGGTCCGAGACCATGCGGTCGCGCTGGCTCATGCCGATCGTGTCGATCAGCACGATATGTTTGTTGCGCAGCTCGGAAAGCGCGAGCTGCAGGTCGGCGGCGTCCTTCACCGCGTGCACCGACACGCCGAGGATCTTGCCGAAGATGCGCAACTGCTCGTGCGCGCCGATCCGGTAGCTGTCGGTCGTGAGCAGCGCGACCTTGCTCGCGCCGAAGCGCATCACGCAGCGCGCCGCGAGCTTCGCCGTGGTCGTCGTCTTGCCGACGCCCGTCGGGCCCATCAGCGCGAACACGCCGCCGCGCTCCATCAGCGCGTCTTCGCTATCCATCACCGGGATATTCGATTCGAGCACCTGCTGCACCCATTCGAGCGCGCCTTCCACGTTTTCCATTTCCGGCATGTTCTCCACCATCATGCGGACGAGTTGCGCGGAAAAACCGGCGGCGAAAAGACGCTTGGTCAGCAGGCCCCCGGTCGGGTTGCGGCGCTGGCGCTCGCCCCACAACAGACCGGAGAACTGCTCTTCCATCATCGTGCGCATCGACGAAAGCTCGTTCATCACCGTTTCGTTGACGACTTGCTCCATGCGCGCGCGGATCGCTTCGGTCACAACCGCCGCCGCGTTCGCCGGCAGACCTTCGAAGGCGCCTTCGGGCGCGGCCGTCGCGGTGCTTGCCGCCGGTGCGTCGGCGTGCGGCGCGCTCGCGTTGATCTTCTGCGCGGCACGGCGTGCGGCGACCTGCGCGGCCTCGCGTGCCCAGTCAGGCGTTTCGACCTTCGATTGAGCGCGCGTCTGACCGGCGGCCTCGACGCGGCTCGTTTGAGCCTGCGCCTGCGCTTGCTGGCGAATCGCGTACTTGCCGGCTTCCGGCATCTTGTCGGCGCGCGTCTCATGCGCGGCGACCGGCACCGGCACGCCCATGCCGCGTGCGATCGCGGCGGACGCCGTGAGCGGACGGTTCGACGGCATCGTCGCCTGCTGCGCGATGCGCTTCGCGTGCTCGATCAGCCACGGGTTCGATTCGGCCATCGTGCGCGGCGCTTCTTCGCCGGACGTCGCGTCGTGTTCGTGCGCGAACTCGTCTTCATCGTCGGCGTCGGTGTTCGCGCCGAAGACCGACGAGAACACGTCGCCGCTCGTGTAGGGATTCGCGGCGGATTGTTTTGCCGGCATCGCGGCCGCCGCAGCCGCCAGTGCGGCGCGCGGCGTGCTCGTCGAACGCACTGCCTGTTCCTTCGCGGCCGGCGAGATCGACGCGATATCGCTGTCCGCGACGCCGACGATCTCGACGGAGCCGTCATCCAGCGTTCGATTCGACAACACCACGGCATCGGGGCCGAGCGCTTCACGAACCTGGCGCAATGCGTCGCGGCTGTTCGCGCCAATGAATTTACGAATATTCAAACTTGCCCCCGATGAGGTGTAACTGCGATCTTTAGCAAGCGGACCCACTTGGCTCATTGCCGTGTCCGCTTTTCAGTGAGGCCATTATTGCGAACTTCACCCTTCGTCCATCGCTGGATAAAGGGTGAGAAAAAGGGGTATTTCGGCTGATGGAAATGCGGCGCCGGGCACGCGAAGGTTGCGCGCGCCGGAAAAAGATTCCGCTTTGCTTCTGTCCGAACGCTCGCCCGACGGCGTAAGCTTTAGGGCAGTTCGCTCACCGTCCGGCTCGCCTGTACGAGCGTCCGGACACTCACAGGAGACTTCTTCGCATGGCGTCCGCTGTCCCCTCCGCGCAGTCCGTTTTTCCCGAAAGTCAAACCACCGGCGCGCGTCTCGTCGTCGATGCGCTCGTGCATCACGGCGTCGAGCGCGTGTTCTGCGTGCCCGGCGAGAGCTTTCTCGCCGTGCTCGATTCCCTGCACGACGAGACCTCGCACATTCAGACGATCGTCTGCCGCCACGAGGCGGGCGCGGCGAACATGGCCGAGGCGGTCGGCAAGCTGACGGGCAAGCCGGGCGTCGCGATCGTCACGCGCGGGCCGGGCGCGACGCACGCGTCGATCGGCGTGCACACCGCGTTTCAGGATTCGACGCCGATGATCCTGCTCATCGGCCAATGCGCGCGGGAACACATGGACCGCGAGGCGTTTCAGGAAATCGACTATCGCCGGATGTTCGGGCAGATGGCGAAATGGGTCGCGCAGATCGACGATCCGCGCCGCGTGCCGGAATACATGAGCCACGCGTTCCACACCGCGACGTCGGGCCGTCCGGGGCCGGTCGTGCTCGCGCTGCCGGAAGACATGCTGACGGAAACGGTCGCAGCCGCGCCGCCGGCGCCGCGTTATCAGCGCGTGGCGGCATCGCCGTCGGCGGCGCAAATCGAGCGGTTGCGCGAGTTGCTTGCCCAGGCGAAGAAGCCGTTCGTGATCGCGGGCGGCAGCGGCTGGACGCTCGAGGCGACGCAGGACTTCGCACGCTTCGTCGAGCAATGGCAGTTGCCGGTGGGCTGCGCATTCCGCTATCAGGACACGCTCTCGAACGAGCATCCGAACTATGCCGGCGATGTCGGCCTCGGCATCAATCCGGCACTCGCCGCGCGCGTGCGCGATGCCGACGTGCTCTTCGTGCTCGGCCCGCGCATGGGCGAATCGACGACGGGCGGCTACACACTGCTCGACATCCCGAAGACGAAGCAGACGCTCATTCACGTGCATCAGGGCGCGGAGGAGCTCGGACGCGTCTACAGCGCCGATCTTCCGATCGTCTCGGGCATGCCGGAAATCGCGTCGATGCTCGCGGCGCTGACGCCGCCCGCGAACATCGCGTGGCATGGCGAGGCCGAAGCCGCGCACGCCGCGTATCTCGAATGGCGCAAGCCGCGCCCGATGCTTGGCGATGTCCAGCTCGGCGAAATCATGCGCCAGCTCGCCGAAACGATTCCCGCCGATTCGATCCTCACGAACGGCGCGGGAAATTACGCGACGTGGCTGCATCGGCACTATTCATATCGGCATTTCCGGTCGCAGTGCGCGCCGACGAGCGGGGCGATGGGTTACGGCGTGCCCGCCGCGATCGCCGCGAAGTCGCTGTATCCGGAACGCACGGTGATCGCGTTCGCAGGCGACGGCTGCTTCATGATGTCGAGTCATGAAATCGCCACAGCCATGCAATATGAATTGCCGGTGATTTTCATCGTCGTGAACAACGCGCAGTATGGAACGATCCGCATGCATCAGGAGCGGCATTATCCGAATCGCGTGCATGGGACGGGGCTCACGAATCCGGACTTCGCCGCGTATGCGCGCGCGTTCGGCGCGCATGGGGAACTCGTCGAAACGACGGACCAGTTCATGCCGGCATTCGAACGCGCGCGAAATTCCGGCTTGCCCGCGGTGATCGAGATCCGCATTCCGCAAGAACAGAGCACGCCGGGCGCGACACTCGAACAAATTCGCCAGCAAGGACAGCGGTAAGAGACAAACTTTCAATCTTCTTGCAGCGCACTCCCGGTGGCAGTAGAGTAGCCAGTTCAAAAACACTGGGAGTTAGCGATGCTTAAGATTCTGGCGTTGTCATTGGCATTGGGCTTTTCGGGCGCGGCCTTCGCGAAGGCTGATTGCACCGCGCATCCGAAAAGTGAATGGATGAAGGAATCGGATGCCAAGGCGCAACTCGAAGCGCAAGGCTACAAGATTCGCAAATTCAAGGTCGATGGCAACTGCTACGAGATTTACGGCCACGACAAGAACGGCAAGAAAGTCGAGATTTATTACGACACGAAGACGCTGGCTGTCGTGAAGTCGGAAGTCGAGTAAGCGTCATGTCCGTGGCACGCGTGCGAGTCTGGGACGCGTGGGTGCGGCTCACGCATTGGGCCGTCGCGGGCATCGTCTTGTGGAATCTGTTCGGGCCGACGGATTCCACGCATCGCATGCTCGGATATGTCGCGGCCGGGCTCGTTGTCGCGCGCATCGTGTGGGGTTTCATCGGATCGCGTCACGCGCGATTTTCAGCGTGGTGGCCGACGCGTTCGCATCTCTTCGACTATCTGCAATCGCTTGCGAAGGGCAAGCCGGTGCGCCATGTTTCGCACAATCCGCTCGGCGGGTTGATGGCGCTCTTTCTCTGGTTGCTCATCCTGGCGCTCGCGGTGTCCGGCTGGATCATGAGGCTCGATGCGTTCTGGGGCGAGGACTGGCCGCAGGAGGTTCATGCGTGGCTGTCCGTTGCGATCGAGGTCTGCGTTTGCGTGCATGTCGCGGCCGCGGTGCTGATGAGCGTGTGGACGCGGGAGAATCTTGTCCGAGCGATGGTGACGGGGGATAAGCGCGGCGCGGAAAACAAAAAAGCCTCGTGACCTGAATCACGAGGCTTTCTTCTGGCTCGACCGCGAGCGCTTACTTCCCGCCCACGCTCTGCAACGTCGTCCACTTCCCGCCAACGACCTTGTACAGCGTAATACCGCCGTTCTTCAGGTCGCCCTTCGAGTCGTACGAGAGGTGCTTCGCCGTCACGCCCTGCATGTCGGTCTTCGCGAGGAACGGCAGGTACTTCGCCGGGTCCGTCGAGTTGGCCGCCTTCATCGCGTTGAACATCGCCATCGCGCCGTCGTAGGCGTACGGCGAGTAGGTCTGCACGTCTTCGTTGAAGCGCTTCTTGTACTTTGCTTCGTATTCGGCGCCGCCCGGCATTTCGTTCATCGGCAGGCCGGCGAGCGATGCCACCGTGCCCTCGGCCGCGTCACCCGCGATCTTGACGAACGTGTCGGTCTTCACCATTTCGCCCGCCATCAGCGGTGCGCGGAAGCCGAGCGTCTTCATCTGCTTGACCATCGGGCCGGCTTGCGAATCCGCGCCGCCGTAGTACACGAGGTCCGGGTTCATCGACTTGATCTTGGTCAGAATCGCCTTGAAGTCGACAGCCTTGTCGTTCGTGAATTCACGGTCGACGATCGTGCCACCGGCCGCCTTCGCCGCCTTCTCGAACTGGTCGGCGAGACCCTGGCCATAAGCCGTGCGGTCATCGACGATCGCGATCTTCTTGACCTTCAGGTTCTTCACCGCGAACTCGCCCGCGACCGAGCCTTGCTGCGTGTCGGAGGTCATCATGCGGAAGGCCGTCTTGAAGCCTTGCGTCGTGTACTCGGGCGCCGTCGCCATCGCGATTTCGGGGATGCCCGCGTTCGCGTAGATGCGCGACGCCGGGATCGTCGTGCCCGAATTGAAGTGGCCGAGCATGCCCTTGATGCCGTCGTCGACGAGGCGCTGTGCGACGGTCGTACCCGTGCGCGGGTCGGCCTGATCGTCGGCCGAGTTCAGCACGATGCGAACCGGCTTGCCGCCGATCACCGGCTTCGTGGCGTTGAAATCTTCGACAGCGAGCGTGATGCCGTTCTGCATGTCCTTGCCGTAGTGCGCCTGCGCGCCGGTCAGCGGTCCGGCGTAACCGACCTTCACGTCCTCGGCTTGCTGCGCAAATGCGGTCCCCGCGAACGACAGGCCGGCGAGCGTCATGGCTGCTGCCAGCTTGGTCATCGTGTGCTTCATAGCTTCTCCTGGTTCCAGTGTGGATGGCAGCCTGTGCCGGGATCGCCGTGCCTGCTGCCGCTTGTTTGAATTCGTTTGAATCGAGCGCTCGAGGGGTGTCTCAACCGATCGTCATCAAATTCGCATTACCGCCCGCCGCCGCCGTGTTCACGCTCACCGAGCGTTCCGTCAGCAGACGTTCGAGCGCGTAGTCCTCGCCGTCGTGGCCAGCGTCGGCGAACGCTCCCGCAGCCACGCCCTGCACCGATACGATCGGTCCCGGGCGCTTCGCGACTTCCTTCACGAGCGCCAGCAATTCATCGCTGTCGCCTTCGAACAAAACGGCGTCGAAGTCGGCGGCGGCATCGCCCGCCTTCTTCACGAAAGCGAACGGCTTGAGCGATGCCGGCAGCGACGCCACCAGTTGCTCACCCGCCGAGCCCGAGAACAACGCCTTGTTGCCCGTCGCGAGCGCGGCGGCCAGTTGCGCGCGCGCGCCACTCGCCGTCGCGGCCACGCACAGCACCGTGCCGCGCGCGCCGAGCGTGTAGGTGTTGCGCTCGCCCGTCGGGCCGTTCAGAACCGCCGTCGCGCCGGCCATCACGTGTTGCAGATAGCCGTCGCAGCGTGCGGCCGTCTGCGGATCGCGTTCGCCGATCGCCCAGTCGCGCAACGCGGTGAGCGCCGCGGCGGGCGTGTCCTTCGATGCAGCCTGATCGACGACGAGCGTGCTCGCGAGCGACTTCGGCAGACCGGTCGGACGCTTCGCCAGCAGGCGCTGCAAGTACAGCGCGCCGCCCGCCTTCGGGCCCGTGCCCGACAGACCTTCGCCGCCGAACGGCTGAACGCCGACCACCGCGCCGATCACGTTCCGGTTCACATAGATGTTGCCCACATGCGCCCGCGCGATCACATGCGCGATGGTTTCGTCGATACGCGTATGGATGCCGAGCGTGAGGCCATAACCCGTCGAGCGAATTTGGTCGAGGAGTTTATCAAGGTTCGAACGGCGGTAACGCACCACATGCAGCACCGGGCCGAACACTTCGCGTTTCAGTTCGTCGATGCTGTCCAGTTCGATGAGCGTCGGCGGCACGAACGTGCCCTGCGCGCAGTTGTCGGGCAGTGGCAGCTGCGTGACGTTGCGGCCCTTGTCGCGCATGCCGGCGATGTGCGCGTCGATGCCGCTCTTCGCGTCGGCGTCGATCACGGGACCGACGTCCGTCGACAGGCGATCCGGATTGCCGACCGCAAGCTGATTCATCGCGCCCGTCAGCATTTCGAGCGTGCGATCGGCGACATCGTCCTGCAGGCACAGCACGCGCAGTGCGGAGCAGCGCTGCCCGGCCGAGTCGAACGACGACTGCAGCACGTCCGCGACCACCTGCTCCGCGAGCGCCGACGAATCGACGATCATCGCATTCTGGCCGCCGGTTTCGGCGATCAGCGGAATCGGACGGCCGTCCGGGTCGAGGCGCTCGGACAGCGTCTTGTTGATGAGGCGCGCGACTTCCGTCGAGCCGGTGAACATGACGGCGCGCGTGCGCGGGTCGGCTACCAGCGCCGCGCCGACCGTTTCGCCATTGCCCGGCAGCAGTTGCACCGCGCCGGCGGGCACGCCCGCTTCGCGCAGGATGCGCACGGCTTGCGCGGCGATCAGCGGCGTTTGCTCGGCGGGCTTCGCGAGCACCGGATTGCCGGCCGCGAGCGCGGCGGCGACCTGGCCCATGAAGATCGCGAGCGGGAAGTTCCACGGGCTGATACACACAACCGGACCGAGCGGACGATGCGTATCGTTCGAGAACTCGGCGCGAATTTGCGACGCGTAGTAACGCAGGAAATCAATGGCCTCGCGAATCTCGGCGATGGCGTTCGGCAAGGACTTGCCCGCTTCGCGCACGACGAGGCCCATCAGCGTGTGCATCTGCGCTTCGAGCAGGTCCGCGGCGCGCGCGAGGCAATCGGCGCGATCTTCGACGGGGGTGGCCTGCCAGATCGGCGCGGCGGCCACCGCGTTGGCGATCGCGGCGCTCACCTGTTCCGGCGATGCCTCCACGACCGTGCCGACGAGATCGCGCAGATCCGACGGATTGCGCACGTCGCGCGCCGGCATGCCGTTCTCGATGATGGTGCCGCCTTCGAGCATCGGTTCCGCGCGCCACGGATGATGCGCGCTCGCCAGCAACGCCGACGACAGCGACGCCAGACGATGCTCGTTCGAGAGATCGAGGCCCATCGAGTTGAAGCGCTCGTTGCCGTACAACTGACGCGGCAGCGGAATCTTCGCGTGCGGCGCGCCGAGCGGCGTGATCTGCTGCGCTTCGTCGATCGGATCGCGCACGAGTTCCTTCACCGGAATGGATTCATCGGCGATGCGGTTCACGAACGACGTGTTCGCGCCGTTTTCCAGCAAACGCCGCACGAGATACGCGAGCAGCGTCTCGTGCGTGCCGACCGGCGCATACACGCGGCACGGGCGGTTGAGCTTGTCGCGGCCGGTGACTTCTTCGTAGAGCGGCTCGCCCATGCCGTGCAGGCACTGGAACTCGTACTGGCCGGGATAGTAGTTCTGTCCCGCGAGGTGATAGATCGCCGACAGCGTGAACGCGTTGTGCGTCGCGAATTGCGGATAAACGGCATCCGGCGCACCGAGCAGCTTCTTCGCGCACGCGAGATACGAGATGTCCGTGTAGATCTTGCGCGTGTAGACCGGATAGCCTTCGAGGCCATCGACTTGCGCGCGCTTGATTTCCGTATCCCAGTACGCGCCTTTGACGAGGCGAATCATCAAGCGATGACGGCTGCGGCGCGCGAGATCGATCAGATAGTCGATCACGAACGGGCAGCGCTTCTGATACCCCTGCACCACGAAACCGATACCGTTCCAGCCGGCCAGTTCAGGATCGAAGCACAGCGCTTCGAGCAGATCGAGCGAGATTTCGAGGCGATCGGCTTCTTCGGCGTCGATGTTCAAACCAATGTCGTAACGCCGCGCCAGTTGCGCGAGCGACCGCACGCGCGGAAGCAGCTCGTTCATCGTGCGTTCCTGCTGCGCGCGCGAGTAGCGCGGATGCAGCGCGGACAGCTTGATCGAAATTCCCGGGCCTTCGTAGATGCCGCGCCCGCCCGCAGCCTTGCCGATCGCGTGAATCGCCTGCTCGTAGGACGCGTAGTAGCGTTGCGCGTCTTCCTCGGTCGTCGCGGCTTCGCCGAGCATGTCGTAGGAATAGCGGAAACCGCGCGCCTCGTACTTGCGGCTGTTCGCGAGCGCTTCGGAAATGGTCTCGCCGGTGACGAACTGTTCGCCCATCAGGCGCATCGCCATGTCGACGCCCTTGCGGATCAGCGGCTCGCCGCCCTTGCCGATGAGACGCGTCAGCGCGGAGGACAGGCCTGCTTCGCTGTTCGTCGTCACGAGCTTGCCGGTGATCATCAAGCCCCACGTCGCCGCGTTCACGAACAGCGACGGCGCCTGGCCCATGTGCGATCTCCAGTCGCCCTTGCTGATCTTGTCGCGAATCAGCGCGTCGCGCGTGGCGCGGTCGGGAATACGCAGGAGCGCTTCGGCGAGGCACATCAGCGCGACGCCTTCCTGGCTCGACAGCGAGAACTCGTGGATCAGCCCTTCCACGCCGCCGCCCGAGCTTTTCGCCCGCAGCGCTTCGACGAGCTTCGTCGCGAGCTTTTCCGTTTCGGCAGCGACGTTCGCGGGCAGGCGCGCCTGGCCGATCAGAAACGGCACGCACTCCGGCTCCGGCCTGCGATACGCGGCCGTGATCGCCGCGCGCAGCACGGATTGCGGCTGCACGTTCTGCGCAAAGTCGAGGAAGGGATGCGGCGCGCCTTCTTCGTCGCCGTCGACGGGTGCGGCATCGGCCATTTCGGACGCACCGTTCGCACCCGACAGCTCCGGCGGGAGCTGGCCGTGCTCGATACGCTCCAGATACGCGAAGATCGCCTGCTTGATCAGCCAGTGAGGAGTGCGCTCGAGGCGCGTCGCGGCGTCTTTGAGCCGGGAACGCAGCAGATCGTCGACTTTGACGCCTAGGGTTGTGCTCGCCATATTTCCTTCGTTTGCCGGTCGTGCAGAACCCGGCCATGACTAAAAAGTTGGCGAATCGTACTCCGCTGATTTAAAAGGTGCAACCGAGATTTTCGCTAGGGTTGCACCACAATGAAACCCTTATGGCACAAGGCTCTGGACGATGCACCGCCGGCCGGTGTCTGGCGGTTGTTGCCTAGTAGTTTCCCTAATCCGATATTTTTGGGACAACCCCTAAGTAAATCTCCCGGCGCCGCCGATATAAACGCAATGCGCCGAGCACGGCGCGGCATTCGCGGTCGATCAAGGCACCGCGGTCTCGGGGAGCAACGAGCATGAGCACTTGGGTGGTGGTAGCCAGCGTTTGGGCGATGTTCGCAGTCTGCGTCGTATTGTTCGTGCGGGGCGCGTCGCCGCATGTGCATCGATCCGGTGATGCTTCCGATCAGGGCGGCCGCGCAGCCGGCGACGTTTCCCGCGCCGAAGTCTGAAAAGCCGGTCGAGCCGCGGATCAAACGTCCAGCGGGTCGACCTCGACGTTCCAGCGCAGTACGCCCTTGAGCGAGCGCAGCGCCGGTTGCCACGCGCGCAACGACGTTTGCAGGGCGGCCCGCGACGCACTTTCCAGCAGCAGTTGCGCGCGGTGGACATTGAACACTTTCACGATGGTGAGCGGCACCGCATCGTAGACGGTCACGCGATCGGCGCCGGGCAAAGGCGCGAACGCCGCCGCCGCGTCCTCCAGAAACTTGAGCGCCGCTTCGAGCGTGCGGCCTTCGGCACGCAACATCGCCTGATAGACGAACGGCGGCAGTCGCGCGTCGCGCCGCTCGCCCAGCGTCGAGTTGGCGAAACCCACGTAATCCTGCCGCGATAGCGCCTGATAGAGCGCGTGACGCGGATAGCGCGTCTGAATCATCACTTCGCCCGGCAAGCCCGCCCGTCCCGCCCGGCCGCTCACCTGCGTCAGTTGAGCGAAGAGCCGCTCGCTCGCGCGAAAGTCGTGCGAGAAGAGCGCGGTGTCGGCGTTGAGCACGCCGACGAGCGTCACGCGCCGGAAGTCGTGGCCCTTCGCGATCATCTGCGTGCCGACGAGAATATCGACCTCGCCTGCATGAACGTCGGAGAAAAGCGCTTGCGCACTGCCTTTGCGGCGCGTGCTGTCGGCGTCGATGCGAAGCACGCGCGCGCCCGGCACCACGCTCGCGAGCGTTTCCTCGACGCGCTGCGTGCCGCGGCCCATCGGCGCGATGTCGATGTTGCCGCAGTCCGGACACGACTTCGGAATGCGCGATTCCCAACCGCAGTGATGGCAGCGCAGCGCGCGCTCCGGCTTGTGCAGCACAGCGTAGGCGCTGCAGCGCGGACAGCCCGCAACCCATCCGCAGGCGTCGCACGACAGAATCGGCGCATAGCCGCGTCGATTCAGAAACACGAGACTCTGTTCGCCGCGCTCGACGCGCGTTTTCAGGGCGGCGATGAGCGGGCCCGCCAGTCCGTCGACCGATGCGCGGCCGCGCCGTCTTTCCTCTTCGAGGTCGATGAGCTTCACGGCCGGTAATGCCGCTTCGGCGACGGCCCGGCGCGTGAGCGTGAGCCGTGTGTAGCGGCCCTGCTCGGCCTGCCACCAGGTTTCGAGCGACGGCGTCGCCGAGCCGAGCACGACGGGGATGTCGAGCTGCTTCGCGCGATAGATCGCCAGATCGCGCGCCGAGTAGCGCAAGCCTTCCTGCTGCTTGTAAGCGGGATCGTGCTCTTCGTCGACGACGATGAACGCGAGCTTCGGCATCGACGCGAGAATCGCGAGGCGCGTGCCGAGCACGATGCGCGCGCTGCCCGTGTGCGCCGCCAGCCAGTTGCGCGCACGCTCGCCTTCTGCAAGGCCGCTGTGCATCGTGACGATCGAACCGTCCGCGAGCGCCGCGAACCGCGCGCGGAACGCGGCTTCGAACTGCGGCGTCAGGTTGATTTCCGGGACGAGGACGAGCGCTTGCGCGTCCGGCCGCGCCGCGAGTAATACGGCGAGCGCGTGCAGGTAGACCTCAGTCTTGCCGCTGCCCGTCACGCCGTGGAGCAAGAAGGGCGCGAAGCTTCGTGCGCCGGAGATCGCATCGACGGCATCGCGTTGCTCGTCGGTCAGAACCGGCAGCGGCGCGGCGCCGGTCGGGAGCGCTTGCGCATCGTCGACGGTGTCATCGGTCTGCGCCGTCGCCGTCTCGATCCAGCCGCGCGCGAGCCAATCGTCGAAAGTCACGCTTGCTTTCGGATGCAGCGCGCGGGCGTCGGACAGGCCCAGCGATGGCTGTTCGGCGAGCGCATCGGCCAGACGGCGCAGGGCGCTGGCGCGCGCGGGCAGCGCGTCGGGAAGTTGCGCGCGCCCCTCCGGCAAAAGCCGATAGCGCGGCTCCGCGGCGAAAAGTCGGTTCCAGCGCGAGGCATCCCGCAACGCCTGAGGCAGCGCCGGCAGCGCGACTTCGCCCAGACCGCGCTGATAGTAATCGGCGGCGAAGCTGGCGAGCGCGATCCACGCGTCGGAAAGCGGCGCGCAACCGTCACAGATTGCGGTAACCGCGCGCAGTTTCACGACAGGCACGTCACTCGAATCGGCGATTTCGCAGATCAGCCCGACGACCTCGCGTCGCCCGAATGGCACCTGCACCAGCATGCCGACGACAGGCGCATCCGGCAGCGCATAGCGGTAGTCGAACAGCCCGGGCATAGGCTGATCGACCGCGACGCGCACGTACAGGCCGGTCACCGTGCGCGACCCCGCCTACGGCGGTTTGACACTGCAACGTGCGCCAGCGGGGAGAAGTTAAAGTGAAACATCAGAATCGCCTGTAAACCGTCGATTATTTTTGGATTTCCGATGCTTTCCACAGGCCTGTGGATAACTTTGTTGAGAAGTGCATTCGATGGCGCCGCAAACAATGTCACGAAAGCCTTATGTGCGTTAGCCCACATTTCGGGCAAAGCTCTCCGAATTCCTTAAAAATCATGAGCTTAAAGCATACATAGAGACATGTTATTGGCTGCCGGCGGCCATACGTCTGATGGCGCGCCGCAGCGAACAAAATGTGCATAAGTCAGTCTTGACATCGGGGAACGCCGCCCGAGGTGGGCGATCCGAGCGAGATGCTCCAGCCCCTGATTACTTACCCTGACACATGGACGCTGCGCCGCAGCATAAGTCGCGGCGCCGGTTTTGCTACGCCCTTTTATTGCAGTGTCTGTCGCGTGCGCATCGCGCGGCTGTAACGATGCACCTCGTCGACGAGCTCCGCCACGTTCTCCGGCGGCGTGAATTGCGAGATTCCGTGGCCCAAATTGAAAACGTGGCCCGGAAAGTTTCCGAAGCTCTCGAGCACGGCACGCGCTTCGGTGCGGATGGCCGCAGGCGGCGCGAAGAGCACGTTCGGATCGATGTTCCCTTGCAGCGCCACGCGCGTTCCGACTTTTTCCCGCGCCTTGCCGAGATTCATGGTCCAGTCGAGCCCGACGGCATCGACACCCGTCGCGGCGATTTCTTCGATCCACAATCCACCGCCCTTCGTGAACGTGATGACGGGCACGCGCACGCCTTCATGCTCGCGCTTCAGACCGGCGACCACCTTCGCGATGTAGTCGAGCGAGAAGCGCTGATACGCGCCATCCGCGAGCGCACCGCCCCAGGTGTCGAAGATCATCACGGCCTGCGCGCCCGCTTCGATCTGCGCGTTCAGGTACGCCGTCACGGCTTGTGCGTTCACATCGAGGATGCGGTGCATCAAGTCTGGACGCGCATAAGCCATCGATTTGACCGTGCGATGATCGTCCGAGCCGCCACCTTCGACCATGTAGCAAGCGAGCGTCCACGGGCTGCCGGAGAAGCCGATCAGCGGCACCTTTTGGCGGCCTTGCGCATCGGTGAGCGCGCGGCGGATCTGGCTCACGGCATCGGTGACGTAGGACAGCGTCCCGCCGATGTCCGGCACGGCGAGGCGCTTCACGTCGTCCTCGGTGCGCACCGTGCGCTCGAAACGCGGACCTTCGCCCTGCACGAAGTTCAGGCCGAGGCCCATCGCGTCGGGGACGGTGAGAATGTCGGAGAAGAGAATTGCGGCGTCGAGCGGAAAGCGTTCGAGCGGCTGAAGCGTCACTTCGGTCGCGTAATCGGGATTCTTCGCGAGGCCGAGAAAACTGCCCGCGCGGGCGCGCGTCGCGTTGTACTCCGGCAGATAACGCCCCGCCTGGCGCATCAGCCAGATCGGCGTGTAGTCGGTCGGCTGGCGCAGGAGCGCGCGCAGGAAGGTGTCGTTCAGAAGAGTGTGTGCCACGTCGCTCGATGCTGAAGGCAAAGAATCGTTCATTCTACCGGACCGGCCAGGCGTTCTCCGACTGAGACCGGCAATTCGGAATGTCTCATGCAGCGCGGCCTATGCCTTTCGGACGAGTGTCCGGAGAACGAAGGCATCGGTATCATCGACGGACCATACAACTAGAACCAGGAGAATCGATGCAACGCACGTCTGTCAGTCTTGCCGCCTCTGCACTCGCACTGTCGGTCGCGCTCACGAGCGTCGCGCACGCTCAAACCATTCAGGCCGGCACCGTGGCGGGCGCGAAGCCCGCCGCGCCCGCCCCCGTCACGGCGGCCTCCCGGCTCGACGAAATCCTGGCGCGTCACACGCTGCGCGTCTGCACGACGGGCGACTACAAGCCGTACTCTTTCCTGCGCCCGGACGGGCAATTCGAGGGGATCGACATCGATCTGGCGGAGAGCCTCTCGAAGTCGCTCGGCGCGAAGGCCGAGTACGTGAAAACGTCCTGGTCGAATCTGATGAACGATTTCGTCGCCAAGTGCGATATCGCCGTAGGGGGCGTCTCGACCACGCTCGAGCGGCAGAAGCGCGCGTTCTTCACGGCGCCGTACATGGAAGACGGAAAAACGCCGATTGTCCGTTGCGACGATGTCGACAAGTACCAGACCGTCGCGCAGATCGATCAGCCGAACGTGCGCACGATCGTCAATCCGGGCGGCACGAACGAGCGCTTCGCGAAGCAGTTCTTTCCCCACTCGCAGTTGATCGAGTACCCGGACAACGTGACGATCTTCAAGCAGATCTTCGAAGGCAAAGCCGACGTGATGGTCACGGACGCATCTGAAACGCTGCTCCAGCAGAAGCTCAATCCCGGTCTGTGCTCGGTGCATCCGGACAAGCCGTTCCAGTTCGGCGAAAAGGCGTATCTGCTGCCGCGCGGCGACGTGCCATTTCAGCAATATGTCGATCAGTGGCTGCATCTCGCCCGTTCGTCGGGCGAGTTTCAGGCCGTGTATGACAAATGGTTGAAGTAACGCTCAACGCTCGGCGCGCACGAGTTCGCCCGTGCGCGCGCCGATCTTGCCCAGCCAGCCGAGCGCCGCTTCCGACTGGGCATGCATGCGCGCGAATCCGTGCGTCATGTCGCGCGCGTCGATCATCTCGACGCGGCCTCCGTTGGCTTCCAGGAAGCGCTTGAGTTCAAAGGCGTCGTCGTAGAGCGGATCGTAGGCCGCCGCGACAATCAGCGCGGGCGCTGGCGTGCGCTCGAACGGCTCGGAGAGCGGGAACGCGCGCACGTCGTGCTCTTCTGGCGCCTCGCCCGAGAGAAATTGAGTCCAGTACCACTTCATTTCATCGTTCGTGAGGCCGGGACCGTTCGCATTGGCAATGCAACTGGGACTTTCGAACTGACGCCGCATCACTGGATAGAGCAGCAACTGCAGGCCGACGAGGCCGGCCACGCGTTCGTTCGCGCCGCGCGCCGCGACGACCGCCAGATGCGCGCCCGCACTGTCACCGCCGACGGCCAGCCGGTCGGTCGCGAAACCGAGCCGAGAGCGATGCTCCGCCAGCCAGATCAGCGCGTCGAGCGCGTCCTCGCACGGCGCGGGAAACGGGTGCTCCGGCGCGAGCCGGTAGTCGACGCTCGCCACTGCGCATTGCGAATCCAGCGCGAGCCGTGCGACGAGCCCATCGTGGGTGTCGAGGCCGCCGACCACCCAGCCGCCGCCGTGAAAGTACACGATGAGCGGCAGCGGACCGCGCACGGCCTTCGGCTTGTAGACCCGCGCGACGAGCAGGCGCCCTTCGAGAGCGATTTCGATATCTTCCGCAGTCACGTCGTTGTCGCGTTCTCGGGCGTAAGCTTTGGCAATATTGCTGAAGCGGTCTCGTACCGCCTGCGCGTCCGCACCGGGCGTCAAAGGCGGAAATGCCTCGTCCACAGCGCGGTAGTAGCGGAGCAAGGCTGCGTCGATCGTCATGCGCGTCTCCATGGGATCTCTTGTTCGATGATGGTTTACGGGCGCATGCGCATCGATTTCATGCGGCCGCACGTTCGATTTTCGCGGAAAACGCAAAATATTGCGCTGGTCCTAAAATCGGCATTTATCGGCAAGATCGGGCCGATCGGATAAACGATCCGAATAACAGACAATATATCCTTGAAAATCAGGAGAATCGCGCGCGAAAATTTCCTGCGCGCCTTATCCGACGGGGGTTACAACCTGAAACACTTTGTTACGGCGACGCCTAATCAATTCGCCCACAATCTGTTCAAACGGTTTCAACACGGATGTATTGGGCTGCGCTGTGCGAAAGCCGGGCGGTCTGATAGGTGGCTGTGGGCCAGCTCTCAAATTGGGGCATCGGTGTTGGGATCGTTATTCGAATGTAATCCATTCGAAATAATCCCAAGTGTGGTCTCCTCGCGCTAACCCCGTAGCGTGTGGTTTTTAGCGGGCTCCAGGCCCGCTTTTTTTTCGCCCGGACAAACGTTTGCGTTCTTCGAGAACCTCAGAGCTCGAACGTTTGATCCAATGACAGAAGGGAGCGCTGCGGCGCTCCCTTCGTCGTTGTGGTGATTTCGATTGCGGCGCGCTTCAGGCCGTTTTGGCCTCAGCGAGCTTCAGTTCGTCGATCATCCGTGCGCGCATCACGAACTTCTGCGCTTTGCCCGTGACAGTCATCGGCAATTCGTCGACGAAGCGGATATAGCGCGGAATCTTGTAATGCGCAATCTGCCCCTTGCAGAAGTCGCGGATCTCCTCCTCGCTTGCCTGCTCGCCGGGGCGCACCACGATCCACGCGCACACTTCCTCGCCGTACTTCTGATCCGGCACGCCGAACACCTGCACCGATTGGACCTTCGGATGGCGGAACAGGAATTCCTCGATCTCGCGCGGATAGATGTTCTCGCCGCCGCGAATCAGCATGTCCTTGAGACGGCCGACGATGTTGCAGTAGCCTTCTTCGTCGAGCGTCGCGAGGTCGCCAGTATGCATCCAGCCGTCGACGATCGCCTCGCGCGTCTTGGCATCGTCGTCCCAGTAGCCTTTCATCACCGAGTAACCGCGCGTGCAGAGCTCGCCAGTCTCGCCCACGGGCACGATGTTGCCCAGCGCATCGACGATCTTCACCTCGAGATGCGGCTGGATGCGTCCGACGGTCGTCGTGCGTTTGTCGAGCGGATCAGTCGTGGAGCTCTGGAACGACACCGGGCTCGTCTCGGTCATGCCATAGGCGATCGTGATCTCGCTCAAATGCATCTTCGAAACGACCCGCTTCATCGTTTCGATCGGGCACGGCGAGCCTGCCATGATGCCGGTGCGCAGGCGGCTCAGGTCGTACTTCGTGAAGTCAGGGTGATCGAGTTCGGCGATGAACATCGTCGGTACACCGTGCAGCGCGGTGCATTTTTCCTCGTGGACGGCGGTGAGGGTGGCGCCGGGATCGAACGCCTCGCCTGGGAAGACCATCGTGCAGCCGGTCGACACGCATGCGAGCACCGCCAGCACCATGCCGAAGCAGTGATAGAGCGGCACCGGGATACACAGCGAATCCTGCTCGGTAAGCCGCATCGCCATCGCGATATAGCGCGCGTTGTTGACGATGTTCCGATGCGTGAGCGTCGCGCCCTTCGGGTTGCCGGTCGTGCCGCTCGTGAACTGGATGTTGATCGCGTCGTCCGGACCCAGCTTCGCTTCGAGCGCGTCGAGCTTCGACGTGTCGAGTTGGTCGCGGCCCGTACGCATCACATCGTCGAAGTTGAGCATGCCGGGCGTTTTGCTGTCGCCCATGCGGATAACAGCACGCAGTGCCGGCAGCTTTGCGGCGTCGAGCGCATTCGGCGCAGCGTCCGCGAGTTCGGGCGCGAGCGCCTGCAGCATCTCCAGATATTTCGATGACTTGAACTGTTCCGCCGCGATGATCGCCTTGCAGCCGACCTTGTGCAGCGCGTATTCGAGCTCGGCCAGTCGGTACGCCGGATTGATGTTGACCAGCACCGCGCCCATGCGCGCGGTGGCGAATTGCGTGAGCAGCCATTCGACGCGATTCGGCGACCAGATGCCAACGCGATCGCCCGCCTGAATGCCCAGCGCGAGCAGCCCGCTCGCAAGGACATCGACCTCGTTTGCGAACTCGCGCCACGTCCAGCGGATGTTTTGCTCGCGAAAGACCACCGCAAGCCGATCAGGAAAGCGGCCCGCGGTTTCGAGGAGAAAGCGCGCGACGGTCGCGTCGCTCAGGGGAATGTCCGTCGCGCCGCGGACATAAGAAATGCCGTCGCGCGGTTCGATCTGCGCGCCGGCCTGCGTCGGTTCAGTTGCCATCGATGGTCTCCGCCAATTTGAGTCGCCGCCCGATGAAGGCTAATTGGAGGCTATTGTGCATCGCAAAGACGCGCGCGGGCATTGAGTGTTTCCCCGCAACGCCGCACTGAGAAGGTCAATCAAAGCTCAGCCGAATCAACGAGTTATGAAGAACCTGCGGCGGGACACATAACCGATATGCACTTATGCCCGCGCGATTTGCCGATTTGGAGCATAAAAAAAGCAGCCCGAAGGCTGCTTTCCTTGAACTGCTGAACGCCGCTTGGCGCGTCACGCTTAATGCTTCGCGTGCGCCTTGCGCAGACGCTGGATCGCCGCGAGCTGAGCCGTCGCATATGCGAGTTCCGCTTGCGCGGTCGCATATTCAAGTTCCGAGGTGTTGTTCTGAATCGCTTCCTCGGCACGCTTCCTCGCCTGCTCGGCCTTCGCTTCGTCGAGATCGGCGCCGCGGATCGCCGTATCGGCGAGTACGGTCACGAGGCCCGGCTGGATTTCGAGAATCCCGCCTGCAACGAACACGAACTCTTCCGAGCCGTCTTCCGCCTCGATGCGCACCGCGCCCGGACGAATGCGCGTGATGAGCGGCGTGTGGCCGGGCAGAATGCCCAACTCACCCGCTTCGCCCGGCAGCGCGACGAACTTCGCCTGGCCCGAGAAGATCTGCTCTTCCGCGCTGACGACGTCTACCTTGATGGTTGCCATTTATGTCGACTCCTGAGGCAGTGTATGGGTGAACGTCGGCTTGCCGGCCGACGTCCGCATCGATACACCCGACCTTTACTGGATCTTCTTGGCCTTTTCGAAGGCTTCGTCGATCGTGCCGACCATGTAGAACGCCTGCTCCGGCAGATGATCGCATTCACCTTCGACGATCATCTTGAAGCCGCGGATGGTTTCCTTCAGCGGCACGTACTTGCCCGGCGAGCCCGTGAACACTTCTGCAACGTGGAACGGCTGCGACAGGAAGCGCTGAATCTTACGCGCGCGCGCGACCGACAGCTTGTCTTCCGGCGACAGTTCGTCCATGCCCAGAATCGCGATGATGTCGCGCAGTTCCTTGTAGCGCTGCAGCGTTTGCTGCACACCGCGCGTGATCGAATAGTGCTCTTCGCCGATCACGTTCGGGTCGATCTGACGCGAGGTCGAATCGAGCGGGTCAACTGCCGGATAAATACCGAGCGATGCGATGTCACGCGACAACACGACCGTTGCGTCCAGGTGGCCG
>Ga0105251_10000779_pt1 | contig 28970 bp, 27 predicted proteins | sample KBSS64metaG_FD_80424 | JGI IMG/M metagenome (GOLD analysis project Ga0105251, IMG submission 80424) | Switchgrass rhizosphere microbial communities from Kellogg Biological Station, Michigan, USA - KBS S6-4 metaG | ecosystem: Host-associated > Plants > Roots > Rhizosphere > Soil | place...
CATCTTCAAAACGAGTGAAGTAGACCGCAAGGTAAGAGTAGAAATGGCTGGCAACAAAAAACGCACATCCCCATGTCACAAGTGACAATGCTTCGCGAACAAACCCTCGGATCAGGCTCACCAAAGCCGAAAATCCAATCACCGCTATAATGACGTAATCAATCCAGACCATGAACTATTCCAATAATGAATCGCCCCTGCCCCCTTCATCTTTCAAACCGCATCTGCGTTGGCTGCCTTCACTCATCCCAGTCACTTGGTTGACCAAGCTCCCGGGGATTCGTTCAGTTGCCGCCTTGATGCGACATGAAATATATCGGGTGATCCAATTCGCGGCGAATTCTAACAGAAAAAGAAAACGTTTGCGTAGGGGATTTCCTACCACGTTACAAATAAAAAGCGGCGATAAAAAAAATCCCTCTCGCCGCGCCTACATAGGTGATTTCGCCTGTAAAAGGCGCAGTTTTTTCAATGATTATGCCAATACTCCTTGATTCAGGGGCACAGCATGCTGCACCCCTGAGGTCTTAGCGTGCGCCGTACGGCTTCACTTGCCCGCTCAGCCCGCTGATGGAATTCAGCGACGGCAGCGCAGACTGCAGTTTCTGCTTCGACGCATCCGGCCCAACGTAAATGCGGGTGATCTGCCCCTGAACCGGCGTTGACGGCACGGTGAAGGCGCGATAACCGGAAAGCCGCAACGAAGCGACGATCTCGCTGGCCTTGGCGGCGTTTTTCAGCGCACCAAGCTGCACCACGTAAGCCTGCCCGGCCGGCGCTTTTTCTTCCGCCGGTTTTTGCACCGGTGCGGGTTCTGGTTTCGGCGCGGGTTCCGGCTTCGGCTCAGGTTTCACCACCGGCTTCACCTCTACCGGTTTCGGCTGCGGCACCGGCTTCGGCTTCACTTCCACCGGCTTCACTTCCGCCGGTTTGGTTTCGACCGGTTTAGGCTTCGGCTGCGGCACCGGCTGCGGCCGCGTAACCGCCGGCGGCACCACCACAGGGGCGGGCTGCTGCGCATTCTGGCGAACCGCCTGTTGAGCCGCTGCTTCGTTGGCCGCCTGCTGCTCAACCAGCGCGCCCGCGCCTTCCGGCGGATGCGCCGGCAACGGCTGGTTTACCGGCGGCAGCACGTCATTTTCCTCTACGTCGCCCGGTTTCGGCACCAATGGAATGGCCGCGAATTCATCCTCGTAGTGCTTCTTTTTACCGTCCAACAGCCCTGGCAGGATGATTACCCCCAGCGCCACCAAAATAACGGTTCCAACCAGTCGGTTCTGAAATTTACTTGCCACTCATACTCCCCGCATCTCGTCTAACGCCGCCATCACCTGCGCAACGGTGTGGAACGATCCACAGACGATCACAATATCCTGTTTATCAGCATCCTGCATAGCCTGCCGCCAGGCAGTTTCGACATCGGCAAAGCGCCGCGGTTCCGTTAAATGTTGCGCCAGCTGCTCAGCGCTGGCGCCGCGCGGCCCGTCAAGCGGCGCGCAGTACCATTCATCCACCTGCTCGCTCAGGCAAGCCAGCGTGCCGGCGATGTCTTTGTCCGACAGCATGCCCACCACCGCGCGCACCTTGCCGCCGTTGCGCGGCAGCTTCGCCAGGCGCCCGGCCAGATAGCCGGCGGCGTGCGGGTTATGCGCCACGTCGAGGATCAGCATCGGCTCTTGCCGCACCACCTGGAAACGGCCGGGCAACGTCGCCTGCTGCAGCCCAACGAAGATCGCCCGCTCATCGATTTCCAGCGGAGAATAGTTCAGCGCCGCCAGTGCAGTCGCGGCATTGGCCAGCGGCACGTTCGGCGTCGGCAGATCGGTCAGCAGCGTTTCGCCGCCCTGCCACTGCCAGCGGTCGCCCTGCTCGCTGAAGCGCCAGGCTTCGTCACGGCGGTACAACGGCGCACCCAGCGTCTCCGCGACCTGGCGGATGCTCGCCGGCATATCCGGTTCGCCCACCACCGCCGGTTTGTCGTTACGGAAGATACCGGCCTTTTCCCGGCCGATGCTTTCGCGATCGTTGCCCAGCCAGTCGGTGTGATCCAGCGCGATGCTGGTGATCACCGCCACGCTCGGATTGACGATATTGGTGGCGTCCAGCCGCCCGCCAAGGCCCACTTCCAGGATAACCACGTCCAACCGCGCCTGCTTGAACAGCTGCAGCGCCGACAGGGTGCCGAATTCAAAGTAGGTCAGCGAGGTGTCGCCGCGCCCGGCTTCGATGGCGGCGAAGGAGCGGCTATGTTCCGCCTCGCTCAGCTCTTCGCCCTGAATGCGCACCCGCTCGGTGTAGCGCACCAGATGCGGTGAGCTGTAAACGCCGACGCGCAGGCCGGCGGCCAGCAAAATGGCTTCGAGGGTGCGGCAGGTGGTGCCCTTGCCGTTGGTGCCGGCAACGGTAAACACCGTCGGTGCTGGGGTCAGCAAATCAAGGTGCGCCGCAACGCGCTGCACGCGTTCCAGGCCGAGTTCGATCGCCTGGCTGTGCAGACGTTCCAGATAGTAAAGCCACGCGCTCAAAGGTGACGTGGCTTGGGGAATTTGGTGGTTTTGCATGAGTCCCATCGCTGAACTTGGGTTCATTAATCCATCAGGGCACCACCCTCACCGCGGTAAAGGCGATGCTCTCCATTATACCCGTCATACTTGAAGTTGCCTCCGCGTTGGCTGCAACTCCAATTATTTAGGGCATATCTCAACCGCCATTTAGCCACAAAATGACAATTGAGCCCCGCACCGGCCTGCGCCCGTGCGGGTCTTCAGCCTGCGCCTCAGGCGTCGGCCTGATTTTCCTGGGCGATAACCGGCGCTTCCTCATCAAAGTGCGGCTGCGGCTGGTTGGTCAGCTTGGAAAGGATGCTGGCCAGAGTGCGGCGCATTTCCGGGCGGCGCACGATCATGTCGATCGCGCCTTTTTCGATCAGGAATTCGCTGCGCTGGAAGCCCGGCGGCAGTTTTTCACGCACCGTCTGCTCGATAACGCGCGGGCCGGCAAAGCCGATCAGCGCCTTAGGCTCGGCGATGTTGATGTCGCCCAGCATCGCCAGACTGGCGGAAACGCCGCCCATGGTCGGGTCGGTCAGCACGGAGATGTACGGCAGGCCGCGCTCCTGCATCTTGGCCAACGCCGCGCTGGTTTTCGCCATTTGCATCAGCGACATCAGCGCCTCCTGCATGCGCGCGCCGCCGCTGGCGGAGAAGCAGACCAACGGGCAGTTGTCTTCCAGCGCCTGCTCGACCGCACGCACGAAGCGCGCGCCAACCACCGACGACATGGAGCCGCCGATAAAGGCGAATTCGAACGCGGCGGCCACAACAGGCATGCCGTACAGCGTGCCTTTCATCACGACCAGCGCGTCTTTCTCGCCGGTCGCTTTTTGGGCGGCGACCAGGCGATCTTTATACTTTTTGGAATCCTTGAACTTCAGAACGTCTTTCGGCTCCAGTTCGCTGCCCAGTTCCACTTCGCTGCCTTCGTCCAGCAGGGTATGCAAACGCATACGCGCAGACATGCGCATGTGGTGGTCGCATTTAGGACACACTTCCAGATTACGCTCCAGCTCGGCGCGATAGAGAACCTGGCCGCAGCTGTCGCATTTGGTCCAGACCCCTTCAGGAATGCTCGCCTTACGGGTTTGTGTAATATTGCTCTTGTTAAGAATTCGTTCAATCCAGCTCATCGATGACCTTTCTGTTTGAACCTGGCAGACGCCAGTCTGCTGTTCATGCTTTAACAATCCCCCCGTAAACAAACCCAATGAAAAAGTGCCCGAGCAAAGCGCGGCAGGCGCGCGACCGAGGCACTGGCTTCAGGGTTGTTCGCAGGAACAGACCATAAATGTCGCTCATTAAACCATATCGGCCCGACACTGTGGATAAAAAACTGGTCGAACCGATAGGTTAGGCGATGTTTTTACTGTTTTTGCTGGCGGGCAGCCGCGCGCTTGTGGCGCCAAATTTCAATGATGCCCGGCAGAATCGAAACAATGATGATAGCAACGATCAACAGTTTCAGGTTTTCCTGCACAATCGGCAGATCGCCGAACAGGTAGCCAGCATAAGTGAACAGCAGCACCCAAACCAGTGCGCCAATCACGTTATAGGCGGCGAAATGGCGATAGGACATGTGCCCCATACCGGCGACGAATGGCGCAAAAGTACGCACGATCGGCACGAATCGCGCCAGAATAATCGTTTTTCCACCGTGCTTCTCGTAAAACTGATGCGTCTTGTCGAGGTAGCTGCGGCGGAAAATTTTGGAGTTCGGGTTGCTGAACAATTTCTCGCCGAACAGCCGGCCGATGGTGTAGTTGACCGCATCGCCGATAATCGCCGCCACCGCCATCAGCGCCACCATGGCGTGCACGTTCAGATCGTTGGTCGGCAGCGCCGCCAGCGCACCGGCGACAAACAGCAGCGAGTCCCCCGGCAGGAACGGCGTCACCACCAACCCGGTTTCGCAAAACAGGATCAGGAACAAAATAGCGTAGACCCACATGCCGTATTGTGCGACCAGCTCGGCCAGGTGCACATCAATATGCAGAATAAAATCAATAATAAACTTGATGATGTCCATAGGTTCTCTCTTTAATACCGGGTGTCTCACCCACCCGGCAGAAGCACAAGGGAACAACGCGTTCAGGCGCGCCGGCGTTTAATCGTCGGGTAAAAACAGCGGCCCCAGCGGCGGCCGCGGAATGCCAAAGTGTTCGGGGTAATCGACGGACACCAGGTACAGCCCTTCGGCCCGCGCCGTCGCCGCCGCCAGATTGCGATCTTTCAGCGCCAGAAGTTCGGCCATCCAGTTTTCGCCCTGGTTGCCGCAGCCGATTTCCATCAGGCTGCCGACGATGTTGCGAACCATATGATGTACAAAGGCATTCGCCTTGATATCTACCACAATATATTCACCGTGGCGCGTAACCTTAACGTGTTTTACGTTACGCCACGGCGTACGCGACTGGCATTGCACCGCGCGGAACGACGTGAAGTCGTTCTCGCCCAGCAGCGCCTGCGCCGCCCGTTGCATCCGTTCGGCGTCCAGCGGGTGATAATAATGGGTCACCCCCTGCTGCAACACCGCCGGCCGGTAGCGATGGTTGTAGATAATATAGCGATAGCGGCGCGCGGTGGCGCTGAAACGCGCATGAAAATCGTCGGCCACCGCGCTGACCCAGCGCACGGCGATATCCGGCGGCAGATGCGTGTTCACGCCCATGGTCCAGGCGGCATCCTTGCGGCGCGCGGTGGTTTCGAAATGCACCACCTGCCCGGTGGCGTGCACCCCGGCGTCGGTGCGCCCGGCGCACAGCACGTTGATCGGCGCATCCGCCACCTTGCTCAACGCCTGCTCCAGGCAGGCCTGCACGCTGGCCACTTCTTGCTGCCGCTGCCAGCCGTAATAACGGCTGCCGTCGTATTCGATACCCAGCGCGACCTTCAGGAGCGGCTGGGCGGGCAAAGCAACCTCGGACATCAGTACATCTGCTCCTGCACCAGGCGCTCTGCGGTTTCAATGGCCATCAACGCGCCGCCGAAGCGCACGTTGTCCGCCACCGACCAGAACTGCAACAGCTCAGGGATGCCGTAGTCGTTGCGCAGGCAGCCGACGCTCAGCGCATCGCTGCCGGAGGCTTCGGTCACCTGAGTCGGGTAATCGTCTTCCTCGCTCAGCTGAATGTCGGCGATCTGCTCCAGCTCACCGCGCGCTTCCTCCGCGGAAATCGGGCGCAGCGCTTCCAGATGCACCACCTGCGCATGGCCGTAAAATACCGGCGACTGAACGCAGCTCACCGAGATCGGCAGCCCTTCGTCCTGCAGCACCTTGCGCACCTGATCGACGATCAGGCGTTCTTCCCGCACGCTGCCCTGTTCGTCCGCCAGCAGCGGCAACAGGTTAAACGCCAACTGCTTGCCGAACACGCCCGGCTCGGCCGGAATGCCGTTGAGCAAGCGCGCGCTCTGGCCGGCCAGATCGTCCACCGCCACCTTGCCGCGCGACGAAGCCGACATCAGCGTGGTGACGTGCAGCCGCGAGAGGCCCGCCTGTTCGGTCAAGGGTTTGATCGCCGTCAGCAGTTGGCTCACCATGCTGTCGGCGGTGGCGACGATATTGCGGTTGCGGTAATCCGCCAGCACCTGCGGGTTAACCCCCGGCACCACCAGCGGCACATCCGGCTCCATGGCGAACAGGCCGCTGGTGTCGATCACCAGGCAGCCCATATTGCCGGCTTCTTCCGCATAGCGGGCCGACGCTTCGGTACCGGCCACGAAGAACGCCAGCTGCGCCTGCGACCAGTCGAACTCTTCGGCGTTTTGCACCAGGACCGATTTGCCGTTAAAGCGCAGAGTTGCGCCGGCGCTGCGTTCGCTGGCCAGAGGATAGAGCTCACCCACCGGGAACTGGCGTTCCTGCAACAATTCCAGCAACGCTTCACCTACCGCGCCAGTGGCGCCAAGCAGAGCGATATTCCAGCCGTCAGACATTGGGTTTTCTCCAGAGTATTTCATGTAAAAGCAGACGGGCAGTGCCGCCACCGCCCGAGAATTCTTTGCCGCTGACTATAGCGGCGATTGCTTAAGGCAACCTTACGGTTGACGCGCTCGCCCTTTACTGCACGCCGAAGCCCAGCTTGAGCAGCAGATCGGCGCTGGCGCTGTCATCGCACTGAACGCGCAGCGAAGACCATTCGCGGCGTTCCTGATAATGCTTGCGCAGGCGGTCAAACTCACCCGCCTGCGCGGCGACTTTACGCAACGGCGCATCATCGCGGCGCACATCATACACCAAGTGCATCAATCGTTTTAATTTGCCTTCATCCAGCGGCCCGTTGAGCCGGATCTGGCTGAATTCGGGCACCGGCAGCAGCGAGGCCAGCGCGATTTGCTGCGGCTGCCCCAGGTGGCGGCTAAAGGCTTCGAACACCTGGGTGGTGCCGCGCGCCTTGCCCTCCAGCGTATAGCCGGCGATGTGCGCGGTGCCGATATCCACCCGCGCCAGCAGCGGCAGAGAAAGGTCGGGTTCCGGTTCCCAGACGTCCAGCACCGTGCTCAGCCTCTTGCCCTTTTCCAACGCCTGCAGCAGCGCCGCGTTGTCGACCACCGGGCCGCGGCAGGCGTTGATCAGAATACGGTTGTCCGGCAGCGCCGCCAGCAGTTCGGCGTCGGCCAGGTGCAGTGAGTTGTAAGGCCCCGACTTATTCAGCGGCGTATGGAAAGTCAGCACGTCGGCTTCCGCTACCAGCTTCTCCAGCGGCCAGAACTCACCGGCGTCGCCGCGTTCGGCACGTGGCGGATCGCACAACAGGGTGCGCACACCCAGCGCTTTCAAGCGCGCATCCAGCCGCGAGCCCACGTTGCCCACGCCGATGATGCCGACCGTTTTGTCGCGCAGCTGGAAACCGTCGCGCTCCGCCAGCAACATCAGGGCGGAGAACACGTACTCGACTACCGCAATGGCGTTGCAGCCCGGCGCGGCGGAAAAACCGATGCCCTGCTGCCGCAGCCAGGCGTCATCGACGTGGTCGGTGCCGGCGGTGGCGGTGCCGACAAAGCCGACGCCGGTGCCGGCCAACAGCTCCGCATTCACCTTGGTGACCGAACGCACCATCAGCGCGTCGGCATCCGCCAGCGCATCGCGCGGGATCGGACGACCGGGCACCGCCCGCACCTCGCCCAGGCGGCTGAACAGCTCGGCCGCATAGGGCATATTTTCATCAACCAGAATTTTCACTTGTTGCTCCGACGATTTACGGCTATTTGTTCCCCAATCATTGGCGCGGCATCAAGGCGGCAAGCATGAAGGGATATCTGCGAAATAGTGTGCCACTGAATCAGGCACGGCGAAAGCGCTCCGGGGTGCTGCCGGCGATCTGCTGGAACATGACGATAAACGCCGAGGCGGAGCTGTAACCCACCTCCAACGCTACCTCCTGCACGGTTTTTCCCTGTTCCAGCAGCGAAACGGCGTGCAGGAAGCGCAGCCGCTGGCGCCATTCGCTGAACGACATGCCCAGCTCCTGCCGGCAGCGGCGCGACAGCGTGCGTTCGGTGGTGTACACCCGGCTGGCCCAGACCGCGAGCGGGGTGTTGTCCGAAGGACAGTGCTCCAGCGCCTCCAGCACCGGCGCCAGGAACTTGTCCTCGGACGACGGCAGATAGGTCTGCTGAATGGGGGACTGCAGCAGTTGATCGATCAGCGCGCGGCACAGGCGCAGATCCTGTTTGCTTTGCGGGATATATTGTTTGCGCGCATAGAAATCTTCGGCGATGGCGCGGAAAATCGGCGTCACGCTAACCAGGCACGGCTCGGCCGGCATGCCCGTGCACAACGACGGCGCGATGTCCACCATGCGGCACTGCGCCAACCGCTGGTTGTAGCAGGAGTGCTCAATGCCCGCCGGCGCCCACAGCACGAACTCCGGCGGCGCCAGAAACCGCTGGTCGCCGATGCGCAGCACCATCACCCCGGCCTTGACCCACATCAGCTGGCCCCAGCGGTGGCTGTGCGGCTGGAACTCGGTGCGGGCGTTAAACTCCTCGCAGCGGAACTGCACCGGGCGCGGCGCCGGGATCAGCGCCTCGGGGAAATGTCGGATTTCTGGCATGGTTTCGCCCCGTTATTTGTCTTGTTTAGGGTAAATATTGTCTGGATATCGCTATATATAATAAATCGGACAGGCGTAGACTAGCCAGCATGTTACAGGCTATTGAGAATGATTATCATGAATATGTTATTTCCGTTGTTGGCGGTACTGATCTGGTCAGTCAACGCCGTCGTCAGTAAGCTCTCCGCCACCGCCATCGATCCGGCGGCCATCTCCTTCTATCGCTGGCTGCTGGCGCTTATCGCCCTGACGCCGTTCGTGTTGCCGGGCGTTCGCCGCAACTGGCCGATGGTACGCGCCAACTGGTGGAAGCTGATGGTGCTGGGGCTGCTGGGCATGGTGCTCTACCAGAGCCTGGCTTACTATGCGGCGCACAGCGTCAGCGCGCTGTTTATGGGCATCATCGTGTCGCTGATCCCGCTGCTGACCATTCTGATCAGCATCGTGTTGCTGCGCATCGCGCCGACCGTCGGCGTGGCCATCGGCAGCCTGTTGTCATTCTGCGGATTGATCTGGCTGGTGAGCGCCGGGCAGCCCGGCGCGCTGCTGCAGCACGGCATCGGCAAGGGGGAGCTGATGATGTTGGCCGCCACCGCCTCTTACGCGCTGTATGGCGTGCTGACCAAGCGCTGGGCCATCGCCCTGCCGAACTGGCAGTCGCTGTACGTGCAAATCTTGTTTGGCGTGGTGCTGTTGCTGCCTAATTTCCTGATGGCGAAAGACGTCGGGCTGAATGCGCAGAATATCCCGCTGGTGCTGTTCGCCGGCATTCCGGCCTCGATCATCGCGCCGTTCCTGTGGATCCTGGGCGTAATGCGTCTGGGCGCCAACACCGCCTCGATCTTTATGAACCTGGCGCCGGTATTCACCGCCGCCATTGCCGTGCTGTTCCTGCATGAGCAGTTGCACAGCTACCACCTGATCGGCGGCGGCGTCACCCTGCTCGGGGTGATCTTGTCCCAGCGCTTGCGCACGCCGCTGAGCCGCCGGGCAAAAATGCCGGCCGCCGACGTGGAGTCTTGCAAAGACTAGGGCAAAAGCGGGAAACGCACCCGCACCAGTAAACCGCCCAGTTCGGCCGAACTCAGCAGCTCCGGGCGGGTGCCGTGATAAGCGGTAATGTCTTTCACCAACGCCAGCCCCAGCCCGGCGCCCGGTTGGTCACCCACGTTGTCCAACCGATGGAACGGCTGCAGCGCCTGGGCCTTGTCTTGCAAGGCGATGCCCGGGCCGCTGTCTTCGATCTCCAGCACCCCTTCCCCCGCCGCTTTATTCAGCGTCAAACGCGCGGTGACCACGCCATTATGCGGTGTATATTTGAGCGCATTATCCAACAGGTTAGCGCACAGCTCAGTCAGCAACAGGGCTTCCCCGCCCACCCGGCATACCGCCTCGCCCTCATAGCCTAAATCGATCCGCTTGCTGCGCGCCTGCGGCAGGCGCGAGAAACAGGCGTCGCGCAGCACCTGCGCCAAATTGATCGGTTCAAGCTTGCGATCGGCATGGCGCTCATGCGCTTTGAGGCGTGAGAGATAAAGCAGGCGATCGGTTAACGCCACGGTATGGTCCAGCGTGGCGCTCATCGCCAGCAGGCTTTCTCGCCACTGCTGTGGCCTGTCGCTGGCCAGCGCGACGCCGACCTGGGTTTTCAACACCGCCAGCGGCGTGCGCAACTGGTGTGAGGCGTCGGCGCTGAAGCGCTCCTGGCGCGCCACCATTACCCGCAGCCGCTCGATGTAACGGTTAAACGCCAACAGCAGCGGCTGCATCTCCGACCAGGGCAGCACCCTAGGCAACGGCGTCAGTTCGCCCGGATCGCGCCGCAGCATAATGCCGGACAGCTTGCGCATCGGCTTCAATACCCGCTTGAGCAAGGCAAACGCCAGGATCAGGGTTAACATCACCACCGTTCCCTGGCTCAGCAACGCCGCAATCATCATCTGGCGCGCCAGATAGCGGCGCGACTCCAGCGTTTCCGCCACCAGAATGGTCGCCATACCGTTAACCCCGGACTCGTTGACCGGCTGATACAGCGCCGCCACGCGTATTGGCCGGCCCAGATATTCCGCGTCATAGAAATGCACCAGCGCCGGATAGAGGCTGGAGCGCGGGATATGTGGCGGCAGCGGCGGCAGATCGTCATAGCCCGAAATGCTTTTGCCCTGTGGGGAAATCACTTCGTAATACAGCTGGTCATTCATATTGCGTTCGAAGCTGTCGAGCACCACATAAGGCACGTCCACCGCCAGGCGGCCTTCGCGCACCACCAACCGCTCCGCCACGGTGCGCGCCGACGCCAACAGCGTGCGGTCATAGGCCAGCGTCGCGGCGCTCATCGCGCTGAAATAATGGGTGTAAATCGAAATGCCGCCCAGCACCAACAGCGGCAGGCCAAAGAACAGCAGCAACTGATAGAACAGCGAACGCGGCGCGTTAAACCACCGCATTGCACAATTCCAGACTGTAACCCAGCCCGCGCAGCGTCACGATCGCCACATCGCTGCCCTGCAGCTTTTTCCGCAACCGGTGAACGTAGAGTTCAATGCTTTCCGGGTTGGCTTCATCGGACAGGGTAAACACCTGCTCGAACAGCTGCTGTTTGGCCACCGGCCGGCCGCGCCGATGCATCAGCGCCGTCAACACCGCCAGCTCCCGCGGCGTCAGAGCCAAGGGTTTTCCCTCCAGCAAGAAATAGCCTTCGTCATGGTAGATCAGCGCACCGTACTGCAGCGTCAGTTGGGCAACGCCGGCGCTGCGGCGCAGCAACGCGCGAATGCGCGCCTCCAGTTCATCCAGTTCGAACGGCTTGGTGAGATAATCGTCGGCCCCGAGGTTCAACCCTTTCACCCGATCGGCGACGTCGGTGCGCGCCGTCAGCAGCAGCACCGGCAGGTCTTGCCCGCGCTTGCGCAAGCGCGCCAGCAGATCCAGACCGTTCAGGCGCGGCAGCGCCACGTCCAACACCACCAGGCCATAGCATTCATTCAGCAGCAGATGATCGGCCGCCAGCCCGTCCGGGGCGACGTCCACGGCAAAGCCGGCGCCGGTCAGCGCCTTCTGCAACCAATGGGATAACTCGGGGTGATCCTCAACCAATAACAGACGCATTTTTCCATTCCATTGATTCCGCTGCATAAGCAGGCGCCGACATGGCGCCCGTTAACAGTTCGATAACAGAAGAATGGCATGGAAAATAAATGGATAGAAGAGTGGTTCAGCGCCAGTTTTGAGAGCTGTCACATAATTATGCAGCGCGCAGCCCGGGCGCTGTTTTAGCTTTGCGTCATTGCGCAGCCCACCAACGCAATATCAAACACCGGTCGCAGTTTCGCGGGGCTGAACGGCGGTGAAATCAGCACCGAGCGGTTATTCGCGGCAAACACCACGTCCAGGCCGGTGACGCAGGCGGTCATTTGGCAAATGTGTTTCTCACCGCTGTCGCTGGTGAAGTGCAGTTCAAAAAAACCGATCTCCGGGCGGAGATGCTTCAGCCGGCAGCGGCCTGAGCCGCCGGCCATTTCAGCATAGGCCTCCGGTAACATTTTTATGGCCCTTACTTTTTCGCTATTCCTGCCACCGAATAACTTCCCTAATAAAAACATAGCAATGCGTCCGAAATCATTTTAATTTTTGTTATTTTACCCCAAAAAGAATGAGATAAAGCTGATATTACACAGGTTTTAATTGAGATTTAAGGCCTGTTCTTGCACCGGCATATATGCTAGCGCTGCGCAATCTGCGCCAGTCTGCCGCGTTTTCCCCCGGACAGGCGACGCATATCACATCCTGCAAACTTTCCCGACGGCTGAAAGCTAAATGAAAGGTTATTGATTTAACAATCCAGCAACCGCACCCGGCGGGATCGATAACCAGACAATACCGAGGGGAAGACAATGAAAAAAATAATTACCCGTACTCTGACCGCGACCGCGCTGCTGCTGGCTGCCGGTCAGGCCTTTGCCCTGGAAGCGCCCAAACGCACCGAATGCATCGCCCCCGCCAAGCCCGGCGGCGGCTTCGATCTCACCTGCAAGCTGATCCAGGTTTCGCTGCAGGAAACCAAGGCTATCGACAAACCGATGCGCGTCACCTATATGCCCGGCGGCGTCGGCGCGGTGGCGTATAACGCCATCGTCGCGCAGCGGCCGGCGGAGTTCGGCACCGTGGTGGCCTTTTCCGGCGGTTCGCTGCTCAACCTTTCACAGGGCAAGTTCGGCCGCTACAGCGTGGATGACGTCAAATGGCTGGCGGCCGTCGGCACCGACTACGGCATGATCGCGGTACGCGCCGACTCGCCGTACCAGACGCTGAAAGACCTGATGGAAGCCTTTAAAAAGGATCCCAACAGCGTGGTGTTCGGCGCCGGCGCGTCTATCGGCAGCCAGGACTGGATGAAAACCGCTCTGCTGGCGCGCGAGGTCGGCGTTGACCCGCACAAGATGCGCTACGTGGCGTTTGAAGGCGGCGGCGAGCCGGTTACCGCGCTGCTGGGCAACCATATTCAGGCGGTCTCCGGCGATCTGAGCGAAATGGTGCCCTATCTGCAGGGCGATAAAATCCGCGTGCTGGCGGTCTATTCCGAGCAGCGCCTGCCGGGCCAGTTGGCCGAGGTGCCCACCGCCAGGGAGCAGGGCTACAACCTGGTATGGCCGATTATCCGCGGCTTCTACGTCGGCCCGAAGGTCAGCGACGAGGAGTACCAATGGTGGGTCGACACCTTCCAGAAAATGATGACCACCGGAGAGTTCAAAAAACAGCGCGATCTGCGCGGCCTGTTTGAATTCAACATGACCGGCAAAGAGCTGGACGCCTACGTCAAAAACCAGGTCAACCAATACCGCGAGCAGGCGAAGGTCTTCGGCCTGGCCAAGTAACACGAGGGGAAAAGCATGAGCGATCGTATTTTTGCCGGCTTCTGGCTGCTGCTGTGCATCGGCGGCCTGTTCATCGGATGGGGCATCCAGAGCGAGTACAGCTATGAGCCGCTGGGGCCGCGCCCTTTCCCGCTGGCGATCCTCGGCCTGATGGCGCTGTGCGCGGCGTTGCTGTTGCTGAACAGGCCGCAGACGGTGGAGTGGCCGCACAATAGGGTGATGCAGCGGCTGCTGGTGCTGGTTATCACGCTGGTGCTGTACGCCTGGGGCTTTGAATGGCTGGGCTTCCCGCTGGCGACCGCGCTGCTGACCTTCAGCATCGGCCTGCTGTTTCAGGCCAGCCTGCCGGCGGCGGCGATATCCGGCGTCATCATGGGCGTTGCGCTGTATTACGCCTTTGACCAATTACTTGATGTCACACTGCCGCTCGGCGTTTGGCTGAGCTAACGGGGACGATGATGGAAACCTGGATGTATTTGACCCAAGGGTTCGAGGTGGCGCTGGTGCCGCAGAACCTGATTATCGCCCTGATCGGCTGCTTCGTCGGCACCATCGTCGGGCTGCTGCCGGGCCTGGGGCCGATCAACGGCGTGGCGATCCTGCTGCCGCTGGCGTTCGCCCTCAAGCTGCCGGCCGAGTCTGCGCTGATCCTGCTGGCGACGGTGTATATCGGCTGCGAATACGGCGGGCGCATTTCCTCGATCCTGCTCAACGTGCCGGGCGACGCGGCGGCGATCATGACCGCGCTGGACGGCTACCCGATGGCGCAGCAAGGGCGTGCCGGCGTGGCGCTGTCGATTTCGGCGGTCAGCTCTTTCGTCGGCTCAATGATCGCCATCGGCGGCATCATCCTGTTCGCCCCGCTGCTGGCGCGCTGGTCGCTGGCCTTCGGCCCGGCGGAGTATTTTGCCCTGATGGTGTTCGCCATCGCCTGTCTCGGCAGCATGATGAGCCAGAACCCGCTGAAGTCGCTGCTGGCGGCCCTGATCGGCCTGGGGCTGGCGACGGTGGGCGTGGACGCCAACACCGGCGTGTACCGTTTCACCTTCGACAGCGTGCACCTCTCCGACGGCGTGCAGTTTATCGTGGTGGTGATCGGTCTGTTCTCGGTCAGTGAAATCCTGCTGATGCTGGAAAGCACCAGCGCCGGGCAAAAGCTGGTGCGCAAGACCGGCCGCCTGCTGTTCAACCGCAAAGAGGCCGCCGAGTGCGTGGGCCCGACCCTGCGCTCGTCGGTGATCGGCTTCTTCGTCGGCATCCTGCCGGGCGCCGGCGCCACCATCGCCAGCGCGTTGACCTACATGACCGAGAAAAAAATCAGCGGCAACAGCGACAGCTTCGGCAAGGGCGATATCCGCGGCGTAGCGGCGCCGGAAGCGGCCAACAACGCCTCGGCCTGCGGCTCGTTTATTCCGATGCTGACGCTGGGCGTGCCGGGTTCCGGCACTACCGCGGTCATGATGGGCGCGTTGACGCTGTACAACATTACCCCCGGCCCGGCGATGTTCACCGAACAGCCGGATATCGTCTGGGGGCTGATCGCCGCATTGCTGATCGCCAACGTCATCTTGCTGATCATGAACCTGCCGCTGGTTGGCCTGTTCACCCGCATGCTGACCATTCCGCTGTGGTTCCTGGTGCCGGCGATCGCCGCCGTCTCGGCGGTTGGCGTCTATGCGGTGCACAGCACCACCTTTGATCTGCTGTTGATGGTGGGACTAGGGGTGTTCGGCTACATTTTGCGGAAAATGCATTTTCCGATGTCGCCGCTTATTCTGGGCTTCGTGCTGGGTGAAATGCTGGAGCAGAACCTGCGCCGCGCGCTGTCGATCAGCAACGGCGAGTTCGGCATTCTGTGGAGCAGCGGCATCGCGCAAACGCTGCTGGTGCTGGCGGTGGCGGTTTTGGTGCTGCCGCTGTTGCTGCGCGGGGTACGCAAGCGCCGCCGGCTGGCGGAAACGGCCAAGGCCGAATAGCAAAACGGGCGGGATGATACCCCGCCCGTTCTTTTTAACGGCGCATGGCCGCCATCAAACCCTCTAACGCATCGATATCATCATCGGCCAGCGCCGGCTGGATCTGCGCAAACGCTGCCTCAGATAGCGCATAAACCTGCAGGGCCAGCAAACGCGCGATGGTTTCCGGCGCAAATCGCCAACGGATAAAGCGCGCCGGATTACCGCCGACGATGGCATAAGGCTCGACATCGCCGGTCACCACGCTGCCGGCGGCGACGATCGCCCCCTCGCCAACGCTGACGCCCGGCATCAGCATGGCCCGCATGCCGATCCAGCAACCGTCGCCCAACCGGGTATCCCCTTTGGGCTGATAAGCCTGCTGAATACTGGCCATAAACGGATACAGGCTCAGCCAGTCGATGCGATGGGTATGATTGCCGCCCATCAGGATCACCGCTTCGGCCGCGATGCAGACGTAATCGCCGATCAGCAGTCGGTCTATCGGCCCCAGCGGCTGCCATTGCCGGCTGACAGCATCGCCGTGCAGATAGCGCACCACCGAGCGTTCGAAGCCGCTATCCCAGCAGTGGCTGTAATAGCTGTGGGTACCCTTGACGATAATATTGGGGTTGGTCACCGTCTGGTGCAGCAGCTCGGTTTTGGACCAGTGTTTTTCTGACATGGCGCTTTCTCTTGTTTCAGGAATAAGAGCCACGGAACTGAATGTCTGTGGCCGTGTTTTCGTTCACCAAACACGGCCCGATTAAGCGATGAGCGCCCGTTTCAACCTTGGGTTATCGAACATTGTTGTTTCTCCTTCAGGGCCCGATGGTAACAAATCAGGCCTGTGCCGTCTTGCTCTTCAGCAACAACACCCCGCCCATCACCAGCGCGCTGCCCAACAGCTGCAGCTGATTCATGCTCTCCCCCAGCAGCAAATAGGCGATCGCCGCGGTGAACACCAGCTCCAGCGACAGGATCAGGTTGGCCACCGCCAACGGCAGGGTTTTCAGGCTGATATTGTAGAGGCCAAAGCCGAGCAGCGTCGGCCCGGCGGCCAGCGTCAACAGCAGCAGCCAACCGCCCCACTGTACGCTCTGCGCGCTGTGCGACAGGAACCACAGATCGCCCGCCATACCCTGAAACGCCGCCAGCGGATACGCCGTCAGCGCCGCATTGAACAGCAGCTGATACAGCGCAGAAAAGCCAAAGACGTACAAAATGGTGTTCCATACCGGGTAGCCGCGTTCGCTGGCGACGCGCCCGCCCAGGGTATACAGCGTATAGCCGATGCCGGACAGCATGCCCACCAGCAGCCCCAGCAGATCAAACCGGCTGTGGCCCATGCTGTCGCCGTTGCTGACCAGGAAGCAGCCGCCCAGGCTGATGACGATCACCAACAGCTGGCGCAGCGTCAGGCGCTCGCTGTACATCACCCAGCCGAGAAACACCGTAAAGCCTACCGAACAATAGGTCAGAATGGTCGCCACCGACGCGCCGTTCAATGCTACCGACAGCGTCCACAGGCTGTTGAACAGCGCCAGCAACAGGCCGTAAATCGCATAAAACGCCACCTGCTCACGCCGCAGGCGCGCCCACTGCGGTTTCACCAGCAACAGCAGCGGCAACAGCACCAGCGCTACCAGCGCCGCGCGCCAGAAAGCCAGTACGAAAGTCGGCAGATGATAGTACTCGGTCAGCGCGCGGATAATGATGGCGGTGAAGGCCAACAGCATGGCGCTGATAATGGCGATCGCATAACCCTGGCTGCTGCCCTGGAAAATACGCGCGCCGGGAAACGCCGGCCGGGCGGAAACACCTGACGGTAATGACATGACATCCTCAAAAACTACGGGAAAACCCTCAGGGGCAGATTCTAGCGCGGCGTTTTTTTACCGCCATAGCCACTTTACCCCAATGTTATGCAGGCCACTTTTCTCCGTTTTAAGCCCGCCAGGCTTGGGGTATAGTAAAAATTATCACCACGACCGGGCCAATTTCACATGCATATCCCGTTAGACCGCCGCCAGGACGTTCCGCTGTATCTGCAAATTGAAGAGGCGCTGCGCCGCGCCATCCTCACCGGCGTATTCGTCGACGGCGACAAACTGCCCTCGACGCGCACGCTGGCGGCCGAACTGGCGGTCAGCCGGCTGACGGTGGACAACGCCTACGCCGAGCTGGCGGCCAAGGGCTTTTTACGCCAGCGGCGCGGCAGCGGAGCCTATGTTCAGCACCCGCTGGCGCAGCCGCGGCCCGCGCGGCCGGCGGCGGACGCCCCCTTTCCGCCGGACAGTTTCACCACCCTCACCTCACGCCTGGATGGCCATGCCGACGTACCGCTGCCGGGCCATATCATCAATTTCGCCGCCGGCGTCGGCAGCCCGAAGGTTTTTCCGCTGGAAGAATTTCGCAAAATCCTGCTGTCGGTGCTCAGCCGCCACGCGGAAGAAGCGTTCAGCTACGGCGAATACTGCGGTTACTACCCGCTGCGCGATACGCTGGGGCGGATCCTCAGTGCGCAAGGCATCCCCACCCATGCGGAACAGGTGCTGATCACCAACGGCTCGCAGCACGCCATCAGCCTGATCGTGCAAAGCCTGCTGTCGCCGGGCGACACGGTGATCGTCGAAGAACCGACCTACGCCGAAGCATTGGGGTTACTGCGCCTGCACCGCATCAATATCGTCACCATTCCCAGCGATCGGCACGGCATGCAGGTCGAGCTGCTGCCGGCCCTGTTGGAACAACATCGGCCCAGGTTGATCTACACCATCCCCAACTTCCACAACCCAACCGGCCGTTGCCTGAGCGAAGCCCGCCGCCGGCGCCTGCTGGCGATCGCCCAGCAGGCGGGCGTGGTGATCCTCGAAGACGACTTTGTCGGCGATTTGCGCTACCAGGGCAAGCATCTGCCCGCGCTGCGCTCGCTGGCCCAACCCGGCGCGGTGATCTACGTCGGCACCTTCTCCAAAATGCTGCTGCCCAGCATGCGCATCGGCTATCTGGTGGCGGACGCCGAACACTATCAACGCCTCGCCCGGTTGAAGCACGTCGACAGCTTCACCAGCTCCAGCCTGATCCAGCGGGCGTTGGACGCCTTCGTCACCGTCGGCCGCTACGATAAACAGCTGCGCCGCGCCGGGCGGGTTTATCGGCAACATCTGGAGGTGATGGCCGACGCCCTGCTGCGGCAACTGCCGCCGGGGTGCCGTTTCGAAACGCCGGAGGGCGGGCTGTTCATCTGGCTGACGCTGCCATCGGGGGTGACTACCGCCGCGCTGATGCCGGTGGCCTGGCGCCACGGGGTGACTTTCGCCCGCGGCGAATGTTTTTATGCGCAGGAACAGCGCGGTGCGCAGGGGCTACGGCTGAATTTTGCCGCCAACACGCCGCCGCTGATAGTGGAAGGCATCGCCCGGCTGAGCCGGGCGATAGAAGAGGTGATGGCGCAGGGCGCGGAAGGTTAAAGCGCCGCCCACCACAGCCGCAGCTTCAGCCCCCAGTAGCTGGTCCAGCCGGTGGTGCTCTGCACCACCTTGCCCTGAGAGATCACCACAAAGGTAGGGGTAACGCCGACCTGCCACTGCGCCGACAGCTCACCGCGCGAGTCGTTAACCACCGGCAGCGAAAGCCGCTTGCGCGCCAGCCACTGCGCCACCTGGCCGTCGTCGCCCGAACGCAGCGCCACGGTCAGCACGTTGCCGCCCTCCGCCTGCAGCTGCGCGACGTCCGGCGTAGTGAAACGACACACGCCGCACCAGCTGGCCCAGAAATAGACCAGCAGCGGCCGCTCCCGGCTGAGCTGGGCCAGCGAAACCGACTCGCCGTCCAGCGTCGCCAGCATTTGGCTATCAAAGGCGGTCGGCGCCTGCGGGGCGCGCAGCCAATCCATTGCCGCCGCTATCGCCAGCACCATCAGCAGCAGCATCAACAGCTCGCGCCCCCAGCGCCGCAGCTTAGCCATTGTTGGCCTTCGCCAGCTGCTCTTTCACCATGGTTTCCAGCTCCTCGTAAGACACGGCGCCCGGCAGCATCCGATCGCCGATCAGCGTCGCCGGCGTGCCTTGCACCCCCAACTGTTCCGCCAGCTGCATATTGGTGCGCAAGGTGGCCATGCTCTGATCGCTTGGCGCGGCCTCTTTAACACCGGTTTTTTGCCGTGCGGCGGCAATGCTGGCGTTATCGTGGAAGCCTTTTTTCGCCATCAGGCGCTGGTGCAGGGCCCAGAATTGATCCGGGTGCTGTTGCCAGGTGGTCAGCGCCACGCGCGCCGAACTGACCGAGCTCTCCCCTTTAAACGGCAGCAGTTTCACCACCAGCGCCACGTCAGGGTATTGCTTGACGATTTTCTCCAGCATCGGATCAAAGCGTTTACAGTATGGGCAGTTGTAATCGGTGAAGGTCACCAGCGTCAGTTTGGCGTTGGCCGCTCCCATGCGCGGGCTGGCCGGATCCTGGTACAGCGTTTTGGCGTTCTGTTTGATCGCCTGGCCGATCTGCTGGCCGGCGGTCTGCTGCTGCCAGGCGTCGACCGCCTGCGCCAGAATGTCCGGGTTGGATACCAGCGTCTCGCGGATCATCTCTTTAATCCGCGCCTCCTGCTCCGCAGTGAAAGGCGCTGCGGCCCAGACCGGGGTGACGATCAGTATCAGTAATGCCAGTAATTTTTTCATTGTTCGGTTCCTTTGGCGTTGGAAAGCGTTTGCAGCACGGCGTCGCGGGTCAACAGCGGGGACAACACCACGCCGCCCGGGCTGCCGGGGCCATAGATTTGATTGAAGGGCACGGCAACGCTGCCGCGCCGCTGCAGGAAAGCGCCGATATCGGCCGACGGCCGGCTCCAGTCGCCGCGCAGCGCCACCACATCGTCGGCGCTCAGCGCCTGTTGCACATCATCGCGCAGCAATACGTTGAATTTGTTGGCTTTGCAGGTAACGCACCAGTCGGCGGTAACGTCGACAAACACCCGCTTACGTTGGGCCAGCGCCTGGGTTATCGCCCGCTCGCTTAACGGCAGCCACTGCACCTTATCCTGCAGCGGCTGCCGCCACAGCCCGGCGGTCAACGAACCGCCCAACAGCGCCGCGCCCACCAACACCAGCGTGCCGGCGGCCAGCTTGCCAGCCAGGCGCGCACCCCGCTGCCGCCACACCGCCAGCAGCAGAGCGAGCAGCATCAGCCCCCCCAACCACAGCGTTGGCCGCACGCCGATATGATTGGCCATCAGGCTCAGCAGCCACAGCGACGACGCCAGCATCAGCAGCCCCATCGCCAGCTTCAGGCTGTTCATCCAGCGGCCGGGGCGCGGCAGGCGCAGCGCCAGCGCCGGCCAGGCGGCGATCAGCAGCCACGGCAGGCTCATGCCGATACCCAGCGCGACGAACATGCCCCACAGCACCGGCAGCGGCGCCGCCAGCGCAAAGGCCACCGCAGTGCCGAGGAACGGCGCGGAGCAAGGGGTTGCCAGCAGCGTGGCGAAGGCGCCCTGCCAGAAATGGCCGCTCAGGCCATGGCCGTTGTGCGTCGCCAGCGTGGTATTCAACGAAGACGAGAGGCGCAGCTGGAACAGGCCGAACAGGTTGGCGCTAAATAACAGCGTCACCAGCACCATAAAGCCGATAAACCACGGATTCTGGAACTGAATTCCCCAGCCCAGGGCATGGTTGCCGAGCCGCAGCAGCGTCATCAGCAGCGCCAGCGCCATAAACGACGCGACGATGCCGAACGACGAAGCCAGAAACTGCAGCCGCACGCTGCGCCGGTCGCGCTGTTCCACCTGCAGAATCGAACCGAGCTTGATGCCCAGCACCGGCAGCACGCACGGCATCAGGTTAAGAATCAAACCGCCCGCCAGCGCCATCAACACCGCCTGCCACAGCGAAAACGCCGCGCTACCGGGCGACGCCGGCGGCTCGCCGATCGGCAGCGTCACCTGCTGCGCCATACCGCCATCGCTGACCACCAGCGTCAGGGTCTTGCCGCGCAGATCCGGCGCGGCATCCCCCCAGCCGTCACTGACCGGCACTCGCGCCAGCAGCTGGGCGCCGTCGGTATTTATCTGCGGTTTGCCGAGATCGGCGTCTTCCAGCGTATCGAAAAACAGCGCGGGCCGTTGCCAGCCGGCGGCGCGTTCGGCGACGATCTGCAGTTCGCCGCGCTGATAGCCGGCCTTGACGCTCTCCGCCAGGCCAGAGGCTATCGGCACCTGCCCCATCGCTTGGGCAAAGTCGTGGTTAAACTGCAGATCGTTCGGCGCACCAAGGTCCAGACTGAACGGGTAGTCGGTCAGTATGCAGACGTTGCTGCAGGTGGACAGCGTCAGGGTGCCCGCCAGCGGACCGGACGCCTGGCCCTGCATCACGATCGGCAGCCTGACCCGATCGTGATAACCCTGGGTGGAAATGCCGGCAACCTCAAAACGCTGCGGCGTAGGCCAGTGCCAGATCGCCGGCGGCGGATTGCCCTGCCAGGCGATAGACGGCGCAATGCCGCCCTCGCCCGGGGAGCGCCAGTAGGTCTTCCAGCCTGGTTGCAGTTCCACCTCCAATAGCAGCCGGGTTTCGCCGGGCTGCGAGGTGTCGGCGCGCAATCGCACCTTGGCGTGGTCGTTAGCTGGATTTTGCAGCCAGCCGCTGTCCGCCGCCTGTGATGCAGGCAGCCACAGCATGAGCAGGCAGGCAAAAGCCAACCTGATGACATTTAACATGTTAACTCTCCATAGATGATTAATTCACCGCAAAGGACGGGCGATTAACTCATTCACGGAAGACGCATAATCGGAGATGCACCCTGAGGGTGGGAGGGGAAATGGCTCGGGGAGGGGGAATGCGCAAGCGCGCGGCCACGGTCGGCGCCAACAGCGTCAGCAGCAATCCTAAGCCGAACAGCAGGCTTTCAAACATCATCGGCGGCGACGCCAGCAGAGATTTGGCGCTCAGCTCACAGGGCGTGGGCTGCGCTTCGGCGCTGTCGTCACCGATGGATTGCGCGGCAAGGGCCGGCAAGCCCAGCGTTTGCTGCAGCGCATGCAAGCCCGCCATGCGCTGGGTCATGCAGGTCAGCACCACCAGGCAAGCCAGGCATAAAAACCATTTTGCGATCCGCTGCCGTTTAACCATCTCATCCTCAAATCCAAGTCTGGGCTTATCTTAACGGCGCATGCGCGATTAGCAACGTTTTGCCTGTAAAGAAATGTCTGAGTGACGGTATTGATGGCGGTAATTTACAGGTATCATAGTCGCCAAGCCTGCGCTTTTCGCCGGGTACGATAATTATTCGCCCCCAATGACAAATCAGCGGGGCTACACAGCGAAGGACTGGTGATATGCAACCTTTGAGTGGACCGGGCGCACCGATCGCCAGCGATCGCCCTCCGACCCCGGGCAAAACCACAACCACCGACGATCAACCCCTTTCCCCGGCGCAGCGCACTACGCTGGAGAAGCTGATCGTGAAAATCATGGCGCTCAGCCCGGCTAAGTCGGCGGAGATCTGGGCCACGCTGCGCCATGACCTTGGCGCCGACAACAGCAGCGAGCTGCAGGCGCGCCATTTCCAACCGGCGGAACAGCTGCTGCAAAGCCGCCTGTCGCAGGCGCAGCAAAACCATGCCAGCCGCCAACTGCTGCTGCAGCTCACCGAACTGCTGCCGCAGGGCAATAATCGCCAGGCGGTCAGTGATTTTATCCGCCAGCAGTTCGGCCATACGGTGCTGAGCCAGCTGAGCCACCCGCAGCTGCAGCAGGTGCTTAATTTGCTGCAGACCGGCGGCCTGACCATTCCGCAGCCGCAGCAGACCGTCACCCGCGATCGCCCGTTGCTGCCCGCCGAGCATCAGAGCCTGCAGCAGCAAGTGACCAAACTCAGCGCCGCCACCGGCGAATCACCGGCCAAGATCTGGCAGACGCTGTTCGATCTGGCGGGGGTGAAAACCAACGATCCGCTGCCGGTACGCCACTTTCAGTTGCTGAACCAGTTTTTACAGGCCAAGGTGGCGCTCAGCACGCAAACCGCCCCTACGCTGAACAGCCTGCTGGCCTCGCTTAAGCAGCCGGCGGACCAGCAGGAACAGCAGCAGTTGAACGACTATTGCCAGTCGCGCTTCAACTGCGGCGCCGCGGTTCCGCTGACGCATCCGCAGATGAGCGACGCCATCCACCAGCTGTTCGCCCGCAGGCTGGACAAGGCCGGCCAGGCACAGCCGATCGTCGCCCAGCCCGCCGAACCGCAGCCGCTGCTCAACCCGCTGATCGCCGCCCTGCCTCTGCCGCTGCAAAAAGCGCTGAGCAAGCCGGCGGTGGCGTTTATTCTGCTGATTGCGGTACTGGCGGCAATACTGGCGCTGGTATTCTAGCCCTCAGGCGCAGCCGCAGTCTTTCGCGGCGGCCCGATCCCGCAGCGAGCCCGGCAGCTCGCCGGTGGCCAACGGATGGCCGTCGCGCAGCCAAAAATCCAGCCCGCCGATCAGCTCCTTGACCCTGAACCCCAATTTCGCCAGCTTGTAAGCCCCTTTGGTAGAGCCGTTGCAGCCGATGCCATCGCAGTAGGTAACGTAAACCGGCCGGCGATCCCACTGCGCGGTGGAGGCTTCATCCATCAGACGATGCGGGAAGCTCAGGGCGCCGGGAATATGGCCGGCGGCGTACAGGGCTTCCGCTCGGGTATCGATAACCACGATCTCCTCAATGCCGTTGCGCAGATCCTCCGCCACGTCCCAGGCGTCGGCATAATGGCTCAGCTTGGCCGCCAGAAACTCCAGGCTCTCGCTCGGCGCCGCCGGGGGAAAGGCCAAAACCAACGAACTGACTGTCATAGTGCTCACTCCGCTTTATCAAGAATGATGACAATAGTGCCCGATTTTGGTCTTATCATTGATACCAATTATTAGACGAAGACAAGACCCATTATGAACCATGCTCTGATCGCGTTGTTTCAGCAGCCAGAACGCAGCGGCGGCACGCTGCGCGATCGCCTGTGCGGCGCACTGCGGCAGGCTATCCACCACGGCGCGCTCAGCTGCGGGCAGCGCCTGCCCTCGAGCCGGGTTTTGGCCAGCGATCTGGGCGTCTCGCGCGTCACCGCCGAAGCGGCCTATGCCCAACTGGAAGCCGAGGGCTATCTGCAGCGCCGGGTGGGCCAGGGCACCTTCGTGGCGGTTAACCTGGCCAAACCCGCCGCGCCCGCGAAAGGCAGCCTGCTGCCCCGCCTGTCGCTGCGTGGCCAGCAGATCGTGCAAACCGGCGGCTGCCAGGATCCGCAACGCCCGCTGCCGTTTGCCGCAGGTTCGCCGGACCTGCGCGCCTTTCCGCTTAAGCTGTGGAAGCAGCTTACCGCCCAGCGCCTGCAGCAACAGGGCGAAAGCCTGCTGCGCTACGGCGATCCGCAGGGGTATCCGCCGCTGCGCGAAGCGATCGCCGCCCACGTTAGCCAAACGCGCGGTGTGCGCTGCGATGCGCAGCAGGTGATCGTGCTGACCAGTTCACAGCAAGCGCTGCAGCTGGTCGCCACCCTGCTGTTGGACAACGGCGATCGGGTCTGGATGGAAGAACCGGGCTATGGCGGGGCGAGAAACGCCTTCGTCAGCGCCGGGGCGGAATTGGTGGCGGTCAACGTGGATGAAGCGGGCATGAGGCCAGATGCCTGCCTGCCCGACCCGCGGTTGATTTATCTGACGCCTTCGCATCAGTACCCCACCGGCAGCGCACTCGGCCTGGAGCGCCGGCTGGAACTGCTGGCCATCGCAGAGCGCCGGCAGGCGTGGATTATTGAAGACGACTATGACAGCGAATTCCATTACGACGGCCTGCCGATGCCGGCGCTGCAGGGGCTGGATCCCCGGGGCAAGGTACTGTATATCGGCACCTTCTCCAAGGCGCTGTTTCCTTCGCTGCGGCTGGCGTATGCGGTAGTGCCGCCCGCACTGGTCGCCCCTTTTGTCACCGCGCGCACGCTGTATGACGGGCATAGCGCTCAATTGATGCAGGCGGTCACCGCCGAGTTTATCCTGCAGGGGCATTTTGCCGCCCATATTCGCTATATGCGCCAGCTGTACCGCAGCCGCCGCGACGTGTTGCTGGCCGAGGTGCGAGACAAGCTGGGCCACTTCGCCACCCCGCAGCAGGCGAGCGGCGGGCTGCAGCTCAGCGTCTGGCTGCCGCCCGGTCAGGAAGCCGCACTCAGCGGCCAGGCGCAGCGGCTTGGCGTGGTCACGCCTGGGCTGGCGGCGCAGTACCAAACGGCGCAGGCGCGGCGCGATGGCTGGCTGCTGGGTTTTTCCGCCCTGACGCCGGGGGAAATCCGCGCCGCAGTGGCGCAGCTGGCGCGGATCGTCATGGTTTAACTCACTGCTCGGTCAGCCGCAGTTCGGCAACCAATGGCAGATGATCGCTCACCGCCGGCCAATGGATGCCATTCCAGTCGCCGCTGGCGTTCGGCACCGTCAGGCTGTCCAGATGCCAGCGCTGCGCATTGCCGCTGAAGATGTAATCCACCTTGATTTCGGCGTTTTCCGCCGGCCAGCTGCGGCCATCCTGCGCGCGCGGCATGATGTCGTTCCAGTAACGGCTCAGCTCCGTCCAGGTGATGCTACCCGGCACGTCGTTCATGTCGCCGAACAGCAGCTTGATGCCGCGCATTTCGATGGTGCGATCGTTCAGCTCCCGCACCTGTTCAAGCCGCATCGCCGGATCTTCCTTGGTGTCCAGGTGGGTGTTGATCAGGGTGATCGGCGCCGGGAACTCAGGTACGTCGACCTGTACGCTGAAGGCAATGCGCTGCTCGCGCTGGCCGGATGGCAGCGGATAGATATTGCTGTCATGCAGCGGGTATTTCGACAGAAACGCCAGGCCGTATTCGCCGCCGTCAAAGTCGATCGCCCGGCCGAACACCACCTGCATGCCGGTCAGCTTCGCCAGCTCCGCCGCCTGATCGACCTTGCCGCTACGGCCGGTCAGCTTGTCCACCTCCTGCAGCGCCACCACGTCAACGTTCATCGCACGGATCGCCTTGGCGATGGCGCTCATGTCGCTGACTTTGCCGGCGGCGATATTAAAGCTGGCGACGCGGATCTTCGGCGCCTGCTCCAGCGCGTAGGTTTTGTTCTTCAACCCGCCAAGCGCGCTGGCCACCTCGCGGCTGTTGGCGTTGCTGTTGGCATGGCCTCCGTCGCTGGACGCCCAGGCGCCCTGTGATATTCCCAAAGATAACAAAGTGATAAGTAAAGCATGACCGGTATTCATGTATTCTCCTTGCGGTTCGGATTTTTTATCGCGGGCGCTCCCCGGCCCACAGCTAATACCGATTCTGCCGCAGAAGCCTGCGACTATTTCCTGGTTGCGCCGCTATTTTTCGATTCTGCGCACTGTCTCGCATTCCGACGGCGAAAGCATTGTGCGGTTGGACAAACGGCTGATTTAGTTTTAAAACCGATGGATTGCCAACCGCGAGGAACCCTGATGACCAGCCCGATTGCCGAACAGCTTACCGAACGTTTTTTCCGCTATCTGGCGGTGACCAGCCAGAGCGACGCTTCCGCCACCACCCTGCCCAGCACGCCCGGACAGCACGAGATGGCGAAGCTGCTGGCAGAAGAGCTGCGCCAGCTGGGGCTGGAGAACGTGCAGATCGATGAGCACGCCACCGTCACCGCCCGTAAACCCGGCACCCAGCCAGGCGCGCCGCGCATCGGGTTTATCACCCATATCGACACCGTCGACGTAGGGCTGGCGCCGGAGATCCATCCGCAGCGCCTGCGCTTTAGCGGGCAGGATTTGTGCCTGAATGCCGGGCAGGACATCTGGCTGCGCACCGCTGAACATCCGGAGATCCTCGCCTACCGGGATGAAGATATTATTTTCAGCGACGGCACCAGCGTGCTCGGGGCAGATAACAAGGCGGCGGTCACCGTGGTGATGACCCTGCTGGCGAACCTTACCGCCGCCGATCGCCACGGCGATATCGTCGTGGCGTTCGTGCCGGACGAAGAAATTGGCCTGCGCGGCGCCAAGGCGCTGGATTTGAAGCGTTTTGAGGTGGATTTCGCCTATACCATCGACTGCTGCGAACTGGGCGAAGTGGTGTACGAGAACTTCAATGCGGCGGCGGCGGAGATCCGCATCGAAGGCGTTACCGCCCACCCGATGTCGGCGAAAAACGTGCTGATTAACCCGATACGCGTTGCCACCGACATCATCAATCAGTTCGATATCAAAGACACGCCCGAGCATACCGAAGGCCGCGAGGGCTATTTCTGGTTCAACGATCTGACCGCCAACGCCAATCAGGCCACGCTGAAGCTGTCGATACGCGATTTCGATCTGGCGGCGTTCAACGCGCGCAAAGCGCGCATTGCCGAAGTGGTGCACCAGGTCGCCACCCAGTACCCGCGCGCCAAAATCAGCTGTAGCGTCACCGACATTTACAGCAATATCAGCAACTCTCTCGGTGACGATCGGCGCGCCATTGAGCTGATTTTCGGCGCGCTCGCCGCCCACGGCATCCCGCCCAAGGTGATCCCGATGCGCGGCGGCACCGACGGCGCCGCGCTGTCCAGCCGCGGCCTGGTAACGCCCAACTACTTTACCGGCGCCCACAACTTCCACTCGCGCTTCGAGTTTCTGCCCGTCAGCGCCTTTGTGAAATCGTATCAGGTCACGCGCAGCATCTGCCTGCTGGCGGCGCGCGGCTGACCTTTAGAGCAGCAGCCAGCCGAGCAGCGCGCTCCAGGCCAATAGCGGCAACGAGTAGTAATGGAAGGCCAGCCAGATTTTACGCTCACCCGACATGCGCAGCGCAATCAGGTTGGCCAGCGAACCTATCGCCAACCCGAAGCCGCCGGCGTTGACCGCATAGGCCAACAGCGCGCCGGAAGGCACATAGTTGAGCAGCAAAATGGTAGCCGGCACGTTGCTGACTATCTGCGACAACCCAATGCCCAGCGCGTAAACACCGCCGTCGCTCAGGTTGGCGATGGCGGCGAACCAGGGCTGAACCGCCGGCAGCCGGGTAAACAGGCCGACGTCGATAAACATGGCGATAAAAACGAAGATCAGGCTCCAGTCGATCTGCAGCAGCACGCGCCGCGCCAGCAGCAGAAAACCGGCGAACACCGCCAGCAACCCATACAGCGCCAGGTTGAAGTCGAGGCACAGCAGAAAAACCGCATACAGCGCCACGCAGCTCAGCAATAGCGGCCGCTGGTAGGGATAGCCTTCGGTATGCGGAGTTTTCACGATATCGCGCGCCGGGAAGCAGAACCAGGTCAACGCCAACAGGCTGAGCATCATCGCTGCGCCAAAGGGCGCCATCTGGCCGATGAAACCGGCAAAAGACAGGGAGGAACGGCTCCACAGCAGGATGTTTTGCGGGTTGCCGATCGGCGTCAACAGCGAACCGGCGTTCACCGCCAGCGCCTGAAAGACGATCAAGCGGCCAATCGGCAGCGCCGACAGCTTTTTCAGCGTGATGGTCAGCGGGATCACGATAAACAGCGCCACATCATTGGTAAGAAACGACGACAGCAGCGCG
>Ga0105251_10000785_pt1 | contig 28819 bp, 23 predicted proteins | sample KBSS64metaG_FD_80424 | JGI IMG/M metagenome (GOLD analysis project Ga0105251, IMG submission 80424) | Switchgrass rhizosphere microbial communities from Kellogg Biological Station, Michigan, USA - KBS S6-4 metaG | ecosystem: Host-associated > Plants > Roots > Rhizosphere > Soil | place...
AGATCGCTGCGGAGATGCCTCTGAGCTTACGGGATGGGGATGTGAGGGAGTGAGGGTTGTTTGTTTGTCGCCGGATCCCGTTTTCGTATTGGTTTATTAGCGTTGCCCCTATGCGGGGCGGCAGTCACTTTCTTTGCTGCTGCAAAGAAAGTGACTGCCGCCCCGCATAGGGGCAACGCTAATAAACCACAAACAAAACGGGATCCGGCGACAAACAAACAACCCTCACTCCCTCACATCCCCATCCCGTAAGCTCAGAGGCATCTCCGCAGCGATCTCCCTCTCGATATCCTCCGAATCGCGCTCCCGATTAAGAAGCGCATTGAGCAGAATCGCAAACACGGCAGCGAGCGTGATCCCGCTATGCGTAAGGGGCCCTGCCCACCCCGGCATATGGGCAAAAAACGTCGGCGCTGCAAGCGGAATCACCCCCACGCCCAAACTGATCGCGATGATGAGCAAATTGTTCTTGCTGTCGAAATCGACCTTGCTCAGGATCTTCACGCCGGTCGCCGCGACCATCCCGAACATGGCGATGCCCGCCCCGCCGAGCACGACAACCGGTATCGAAGCAATCAGATTGGAAAGCTTCGGCAACAGCCCCAGCAAAATCAAAATCACTCCCGACACCGCGACGACCCACCGGCTTTTCACACCGGTAATTCCCACGAGCCCGATGTTCTGCGAGAACGACGAATGCGCAAACGTATTGAAGATCCCGCCGATCACCGTGCCGAGACCATCGGTGCGCAACCCGCGCGTCGCATCGATGCGCGAAACGGGCCGCATCGTGAGATCACCAAGCGCGAGAAACATGCCGAGCGATTCCACCATGATGACGACCATCACGAGGCATAGCGACGCAATGGCAGCGATATCGAAAGTCGGCATGCCGAACGCGAACGGTCGCACCGGCGCGAACCACGCGGCCTGACCCACGCCCGCGAAGTCGACGAAGCCGAGCGGCAGCGCGATCACAAAGCCGATCGCCATGCCGAGCAACACGGAAATATTCGCGATGAAGCCCTTCAGATACTTGTTGATGAGCAGAATCGCGAGCAGCACGGTCGCCGCGATCATCAGGTTCCTCGGCTCGCCGAAATTCGCCGCGCCGCGCCCGCCGCCCGCCCAGTTGATCGCCACCGGAAAGAGCGTCATGCCGATCGTGAGAATGATCGTGCCCGTGACGAGCGGCGGAAAGAAGCGCATCAGCCGGCCGAAGAAAGGCGCGATCAGTATTGCGAATACGCCCGCCGCGATCGTCGCGCCGAAGATCGTCGTCAGGCCGGCGCCGGATGACGCCATCGCGACCATCGGCCCGACCGGCGCGAAGCTCACGCCCATGATCACCGGCAAGCGGATGCCGAACTTCCATACGCCGATGCATTGCACCAGCGTGACGAGCCCGCACGCAAAGAGGTCCGAGCTGATCAGAAACGCGACCTGATCCTTGGGCAGCTTCAACGCCGCGCCGATGATGAGCGGCACCGCGATCGCTCCCGCATACATGACGAGCACGTGCTGAATGCCGACCGCGAGCATCTGACCGATAGGCAGCACTTCGTCGACGGGATGAATCGTTTGGGCCATGTGCGCTCCGGCGGGTCGAATGACGTTCTTGTCTATCGCCCGAGTATTGCATCGGGCAATACCCAAAAAAATATTCCCGCCGCTATACACGGCATCGCACGGCGCGCCAGCGGGCGGCTGTACACGCACGCATGACACAGGATATTTGACCGGACTTCGGTGCCCGCGAGCGAAAGACCGGAAGCAATTGCCGATTCACCGACGTGCGACAGACGGCCAACGACATATTCACGGAATCCCTTGCGCTACAAGACTTCCCGGACTGTCGATTTTTGGGATGGCGTGCTACATTCCGAGCGCCTTGCGTCGCGTTTATTTCGATACTCATAGCGGCGACGCAACAACCAACGTCCGGGGCTTGGCGCCCGATAACATCATTTGCACAGGATCTCGGCATGGAAATGGTCGGCGGAATGCGGCTTGCCCAATTGTTCACTAACAATCAGGAACAACTGCTCGCGGAGTGGTTCGCGCAGCAGCACGCCATCGCTTCGCGGCGCGGACTCGTCGGTGAAGCGGAGTTGCGCAATCAGTTCGCGCAATTCGTCTCGCTGCTGATGGCGGCGCTCGGCTCATCCGAGCGCGTCGATTTCAAATCGCCCGCGTGGCAGGATGTGCGCGCGTTTCTCGCGGAAATGTCCACGCAGCGCGCGCGTCAGGGCTTCACGCCGGTCGAGACCGCCATGTTCGTGTTCTCGCTGAAGCAGCCGCTCTTCATGCGTCTGCGCGAGGCGCTCGGCAACGATGCCGCGACGCTCGCCGATCTCACCTTGACGGTCAGCACGCTCTTCGACGACCTCGGCCTCTTCACGACCGAAGTCTTTCAGACGAGCCGCGAGCAGGTCATCGTGCGCCAGCAGCAGGAACTGCTCGAACTGTCGACGCCCGTCGTGCAGTTGTGGGACGGCATTCTCGCGCTGCCGCTCATCGGCACGCTCGATTCCGCGCGCACGCAGGTCGTGATGGAGAACCTGCTGCAGAAGATCGTCGAGACGGGCGCCGCGATCGCGATCATCGACATCACCGGCGTGCCGACCGTCGATACGCTCGTCGCCCAGCACTTGCTCAAGACCGTCGCGGCGGCGCGTCTGATGGGCGCGGACTGCATCATCAGCGGCATTCGTCCGCAAATCGCGCAGACCATCGTGCACCTCGGCGTCAACCTGTCGAACGTCACGACCAAGGCGACGCTCGCGGCGGCCTTCGTCATCGCGCTGCAGCGCACCGGCAAGTCGGTGACGGCAGGGTCCGCGCAGGACGCATTGCGCGCAGGCCGTTCGAGCGACGGCTTCGATTCGCTGCAACCGGAATGACGCCGCATCTCGCCATTCGAAGCACGCATCGAACGCAACGCGACTGAACGGGGCCCTCAAGCAATGGAACGCATTCCGATTCTCAGGATGGGCAAGCTGCTGCTCGTCACCATTCAGGTCGACATGCACGACCGGCTCGCGCTCGCGCTGCAGGACGACCTGACGAGCCGCATCGTGAAGGACGGCGCGCGCGGCGTGCTGATCGACATTTCTTCTCTCGATGTGGTCGATTCGTTCATCGGACGCATGATCGGCAATACGGCCGCGATGGCGCGCGTGCTCGACGCGGAGACGGTCGTCGTCGGCATGCAGCCGTCGGTGGCGATCACGCTGGTCGAACTCGGGCTCACGCTCTCGGGCGTGCGCACCGCGCTCAACGTGGAGAAGGGCATGGCGCTCCTCGCGACGAACGGCACGGTCTGACGGCCGCATGCGAACGACGCCATGACGACCTTCAACTCCACAGCCGCACCGACGTCCAGCACGCCGCCCGACACGCTGCCGATCCGCTCCGACGAACAGATCGTGCGGCTGCGCCAGTTCGTGCGCGAGCGCGCCGTCGCACAGGGCCTCTCGCTCATCGATCAGACCAAGTTCGTGACGGCGGCGAGCGAACTGGCACGCAACACGCTCATCTACGGCGGCGGCGGCGACGTGCACTGCTATCTCGTCGAGCGCAACGGCCGCCGCGGCCTTAGACTCGAATTCGTCGACAATGGCCCGGGCATTCCGGATATCCAGCGCGCGCTGTCCGACGGCTTCACATCGGGCAGCGGCCTCGGCCTCGGCCTTGGCGGCGCGAAACGTCTGTGCGACGAATTCGACATTCGTTCGGCGCCTGGCGTTGGTACGCAGGTCTCGATCACGAAATGGAAACCGTTCTGAAGGAATCGATGGCCGCGCAGCAGCGCTTCGAAATCGCGGAGGCGAGTCAGATCGCCTATGCGCGGCGCTCGATCGGCGAACTCGCGCGCGGGCTCGGTTTCAACGAGACCGCCGCGGGCGCGCTCGCGATCGTCGTCACCGAATGCGGCACGAATCTGCTGAAGCACGCACAGCGCGGCGAGTTGCTCGTGCGGCCGCTCGTCGATGCAGGCGAGGGCGGCGTTCAGCGTTACGGCATCGAAGTGGTGTGCATCGATAGCGGGCCGGGCATTTACGACCTGCATCGCTGTTTCGAGGACGGCTACACGACCGCGGGCAGCGCCGGCAACGGCATGGGCGCGATCGAGCGCCTGTCCCACGCGCTCGATATCTGGAGCGCGCCGGGACGCGGCACCGTGCTGCGCGTCGTGTTCTGGAACGCGGCGGGCGCGGCGCACGCGCCTGACACGCAACTGACCTATGGCGTCGTGAATCTGCCGCTGCACACGGAAACCGTTTGCGGCGATGCATGGGCATGCTGCGCGAATCACGGCGAATTCACCGTGCTCGTCGCCGATGGCCTCGGTCACGGTCCGCTCGCGAATGTCGCGGCGGTCGAGGCGGCGAAGGCGTTGGCCGCACATGGCGATCTGCCGCTCGAGCGCATCATGGAAGCCGCCAACGACGCCCTGCGCCCGACGCGCGGCGCCGCGGTCGGCATCGCGCGCATGCCGGCGTTCGCGTCCATGGCGGGCACGCCGGTTTCATTCGCGGGCATCGGCAATATTTCGGCGAGCGTGTGGGCGGAAAGCTCGCACAGGCATCTCGTGTCGCACAGCGGCATCGTCGGGCATGCGGCGCGGCGCGCGCAGGTGTTCGACGTGCCGTACCCGCCGAACGCGCTCGTCGTGCTGCATTCGGACGGGCTCGCGTCGCGCTGGGATCTCGCGCGCTATCCGGGTCTCGCGATGCGGCATCCGGCGCTCGTCGCGGCGGTGCTGTACCGCGACTTCTCGCGCGGCCGCGACGATGTCACCGTGTTCGTCGCCCGCGTGACCGGAGGCGCATGATGACGCAGCCGCTCTACGCGATGCATATCGAAAACGAGCGCGACATGGTCGCGGCCCGCGTGAAGGCGCGCGATGCGAGCGCGGCGCTCGGTTTCTCGCCGCAGGATCAGACGCGCATTTCGACCTCCGTCCTCGAAGCGGCGCGCACGGTGCTGACCGCGGGGCAGCCGGCGCGCGCCGAATTTCTCGTCGAAGCCACCACGCGTCCGCGACGCTTCGTCGTGCGTTTTCTGGCGGCCGCGGGCGCAGGCGAGCGTTTGCGCGCGATGCGCAACGACGACGCGCAAGCCGCGCTCGGCCTGCTCGCGGCCCAGCGTCTGATGGATCAATGCGCGATCGCCGATGAAGCGGACGGCGTCACGTCGATCTCGCTCGCGAAGGCGCTGCCCGATGGCGTGCCGTGCGACCTGCAGGCGGTCGGCGACGCGCTTTCGCGTCAGCCGCGCGAGGACACGGCGGCGGAATTGCAGCGCCAGAATCGCGAGCTGATCGCCGCGTTGGCCGATCTGCGCGAGCGTCAGGAAGAATTGACGCGTCTCACGCGCGAGCTCGAAGACACCAATCGCGGCGTCGTCGCGCTCTATGCGGAACTCGATGCGCGCGCCGATCATCTGCGTCGCGCGGATGAATCGAAGTCGCGCTTCCTGTCGAACATGAGCCACGAGTTCCGCACGCCGCTCTCGTCGATCCGTGCGTTGTCGAAGCTCTTGCTCGATCGTATCGACGGCGATCTGACGGAAGAGCAGGAGAAGCAGGTGCGCTTCATCCGCAAGGCGGCCGAGGATCTTTCGGAGACGGTCGACGACCTGCTCGATCTCGCGAAGATCGAGGCGGGCAAGATCGAAGTGCGCCCGGCCCAGTTCGAAGTCGATACCTTGTTTTCGGCGCTGCGCGGCATGTTGCGGCCGCTGTCGCCGGGCGGCGCGGTCGAGCTGATTTTCGATTCGTGTGAAGGCCTGCCGCCCATCCGCACCGATGAAGCCAAGGTCGCGCAAGTGCTGCGCAACTTCGTGTCGAACGCGCTCAAGTTCACCGAGCGCGGCGAAGTGCGCGTCGCCGCGAACTATGACGATGTGCGCCGGCTCATTACGTTTTCCGTCAGCGATACGGGCATCGGCATCGCGCCCGAACATCAGCAAGTGGTGTTCGAGGAGTTCGGGCAAGTCGAGAACCGGCTTCAGCAATACGTGAAAGGCACGGGACTCGGCTTGCCGCTATGCCGCAAGCTCTGCAAGCTGCTCGGCGGCGACGTTTCGCTCACGAGCGAAGTCGGGCGCGGCTCGACTTTCAGTGCCACGATTCCCGCGCATTACGGCGCGGACGTCGACGCGGCGCATCATGCGGCAGGCGATACGCGGCCCGCCGTGCTCATCGTCGCGAGCAATCCGATCGAACGGCTCGATTGCGAAGCCGCGCTGCGCGATTCTTCGTATCGTGCAATGAGCGCCGCGACGCTCGACGAAGCCGGCCGCGTGCTCGCGCGCACGCAGCCCGTCGCGCTCCTGCTCGCAGTGCGCCCCGCGCCTTCGGAAGCATGGATCTGGCTCGCCGCGCTGCGGGCGCAGGCCGCAACGCGCAGCATTCCGATCGTCGTGCTCGGCGATGCCGAGGATCGCAATGAAGCGCAGGCGCTCGGCGCGGCCGCGTTCATCGGCAAGCCGGTCGGCGGCGGCGCGCTGCCGGGTGCGCTCGACGCGGTGACGGGCAAGGGGCCATCATGAGAAGCGACTGGAACGAGGTGCTGATCCTCAACGTCGACGACAACGACGGCGCGCGCTATGCGAAAACGCGCATCCTGTCGCGCGCGGGCTTCAATGTGATCGAAGCGGCGACGGGCACCGCCGCGCTCGAACGCGTGCGCGTGGACGCGCCCGATCTCGTGCTGCTCGACGTGAAGCTGCCCGACATCAACGGGCTCGAAGTGTGCCGGCAGATCAAGGCCTCGCCGGAAACCGCGAGCGCGCTCGTGCTGCAGACATCGGCGGCGGCGGTGCATAGCCTCGATCGCATTCGCGGTCTCGAAGGCGGCGCGGACAGCTATCTGACCGAACCCGTGGAACCCGCCGAGCTGATCGCGCATGTGCGTGCCTTGTTGCGCGTGCGGCTCGCGGAAAACGCGTTGCGCGAGAGCGAAGAGCGCTTTCGCCAGCTTGCCGAAAATATCGACGACGTGTTCTGGATGCTCGATCCCGCATCCGGCGAACTGCTTTACGTCAGCCCCGCCTACGCGCATCTCTTCGATCCGGGCGACGGCGCGCCCGCGCCCGTGCCGGGACCGGATCACTGGTCCGGCGATATCCTTCCGCTCGATCGTCATCATGTCGCCGATGCGTATCGGCAACTGCTCGCGAACGGCACGCCGTATCAGGTCGAATATCGCATCGTGCGGGCGAGCGGCGGGCCGCGCTGGGTGGCGGAGCGCGCGTTTCCGGTGCGCGGCGCGGCGGGGCATCCGGCGCGGCCGTATCGCATCGCGGGCATCGTCAACGATATCTCCGAGCGCAAGGCCGCCGAACTGCTGTTGCGCGAAGCGGACCGTCGCAAGGACGAGTTTCTCGCGATGCTCGCGCACGAGTTGCGCAATCCGCTCGCGCCGATCCGCAACGCCGTGGATTTGCTCGACCCCGACCGCGAGCCTTCCGTGCAGCACTTCGCGACGGTGCGCGCGATCATCGACAGGCAGGTGCGGCATCTGAGTCATCTTGTCGACGATCTGCTCGATGTCGCGCGCATCACGCAAGGCAAGATCACGCTGCGTCAGGAAACGGTCGATCTCGCGGCGGCGATCGCCGCGGCCATCGAGACCGTGCAGCCCGCGCTCGAACGAAAGCGCCATACGTTGACGGTGAAGCTGCCGGATGCGCCGCTTTACATCGTCGGCGATATCGTGCGGCTTGCGCAGGTGTTCGGCAATCTGCTTTCGAATGCGTCGAAGTACAGCCTCGAAGAGGGCGAGATCGCGATCGAGGCCGAACAGTTCGGCGACGAAGTGCGCATCGTCGTGCGCGACAAGGGCATCGGCATCGCGCCCGACATGCTGCCGCATATCTTCGATCTGTTCGTGCAGTCGGAGACGTCGCTGGAACGATCGGAGGGCGGGCTCGGCATCGGCCTGCCATTGGCGAAGACGCTCGTCGAGCTGCAGGGCGGGCGCGTCGAGGCATTCTCGGCGGGACCGCAGACGGGCAGCGAGTTCGTCGTGCGGCTGCCGCTCGCGCTGGATGCCCAGGTGGCCGCGCAGGGCGCGGGAGAAGCGCCGGTGGGCGTGGCGGCCGGCAAGCGCGTGCTGGTCGTCGACGACAGCGTGGACGCGGCCACCGCGATGGCGCTGCTGCTCGAAGCGGACGGCTTCGACGTGCGCATGGCGCACGACGCGGCTGAAGCGCTCGCGCTCTCCGATGTCTTCGCGCCGCAAATCGTGCTGCTCGACATCGGCTTGCCGGGGATGGACGGCTATAGCCTCGCGGGCGAAATGCGCGCGCGCCCCGCAACCGCCGACGCCTTGCTGATCGCGGTGACGGGATACGGGCAGGCGCATGATCGCCAGCGCTCGAAGGAAGCGGGCTTCGATCATCATCTCGTGAAGCCGGTCGCGTTCGCGGAGATTCAGCGGGCGGTCTCCGGGAAGTTCGCGTAATCAGGGTTTCGCGAGTTCGGAGCCAGATCTCACGGCATCGAGCATCGGCTTCCTCGCGGCCGTGCGAGCGGTCGACAGACTCGTCGTCGCCAATGTCATGGACTATGGACAAAATACATCCATCGTTCACGGTATCGTCCTTGAACGTCTGGCCGTGGTGCCACGCTGGCCGATGCTTCGTCTCACCGGCCGGGGAACCGTGCTCGACCGGATACTTTGACTGATGCGTTACGACGCGGCGCGCATACCCGGAGTCGGCGTTTTCACCTAGCAATTCGAGGTTGACTCGGGCGGGCGCACGTCCGAAACTTTAGTCACTCGATGTGTGATCACAGGTCACACGATACGCAGACATTGCAGCAGCCGAACGAAAGTACGGAGGCAGATTGTGGCGACACGCTCGACGACGGACTTACCCGCGCTCGAATTGGTTGCACGCGAAACGATGGCCGGCCGCGTCTATGCGCAACTGAGGCAAGCGATCATGACGGGCCGCTTCGCGCCCGGACAGTTGCTGAGCCTGCGCAGCGTCGCGGAAGCAGTCGGCTCTTCGACGATGCCGGTGCGCGCCGCGCTCACGCGTCTGCAGGCGGAAGGCGCATTGATCGACGGCCCCGGCCGCGCGCTGATGGTCCCGCCGATGACGCTCGAGTTGCTCGACGAACTGCGCGACGTGCGCATCGCGCTCGAGGGCGCGGTCGCGAAGCGCGCGGCGTCGCGCATGACGCGCGCCCATCTCGAAGCATTGCAGGCGATTTTCGACACGATGGACGCCCATGTGGAAGCGGGCGACGTGCCCGCTTATCTGCGCAGCAATTTCGAGTTCCACATCGCCATCTACGCGCACGGCGCGAGCGACCTCACGCTCGCGACGATCCAGAACCTCTGGATGCGTATCGGCCCGTTCCTGAATCTCGTCGCACCCGACATTCCCCATATGCGCCGTTCGATGGCCGCGCATCGCCATATCGTCGAGGCCCTCTGGCGAGGCGACGGCGAAGGCGCGCGCGCGGGCATCGAAGAAGACATCGGCGATGCCGCCGCCGACTTGCAGGAGCGCCTGCAAAGCGGCGACATGTCGAAGGAAGCGAGCGCCTGAGCTGTACCGCAACGACAACAAAAAAGGAGACATGCATGACGGTTCTTCAGATGCTGAAACCGCAGGCGGGCCTGCGCGTACTCATCACGGGCGGCGCATCGGGCATCGGGCTCGTGATCGCGCGCGCGTTCATCGATGCAGGCGCGCGCGTGCACGTCTGCGATGCGAGCCCCGAGGCGATCGATGCACTGACGAAAGCCGAAGCGAGCGCGGAGTGCAACGCGATCACGTCGACGCTCGCGGACGTATCGGACAAGGATGCGGTCGAGCGCGTGTTCGCCGATGTGCAGAGCGAACTCGGCGGACTCGATGTGCTCGTGAACAACGCGGGCATCGCGGGGCCGACGGGCGGCATCGACGAACTCGACGTGAAGGAGTGGGAGCAAACCGTCGATGTCAATCTGAACGCGCAGTTCTACTTCGCCCGCCGCGCAGTGCCGCTGCTGCGCGACGCGCACGGCGGCGGGACGATCATCGCGTTGTCATCGGTGGCGGGCCGGCTCGGCTATGCATTCCGCACGCCTTATGCCGCGACGAAGTGGGCGGTCGTCGGCATGACCAAGAGTCTTGCGATCGAACTGGGGCCGTCCAATATCCGCGTCAATGCGATACAGCCGGGCATCGTGAAAGGACCGCGCATCGAGCGCGTGATCGCCGCACGCGCGAAGCAACTGAACCTGCCGTATGAAGAGATGGAGAAGCAATATGTCGAGAAGATCTCGCTGCGCCGCATGACCACGCCCGAGGAAGTCGCGGCCACCGCGCTCTTTCTGTGCTCGCCCGCGGGCAGCGGCATCTCGGGACAGGCGATCTCGGTGTGCGGCAACGTGGAAGTCCTGTAAAACAACGAGGATCACATGGCAACGAAACGCAAGGTCATCATCACATGCGCGCCGACCGGCGCGATCCATACGCCTTCGATGTCGCCGTATCTTCCGCTGACGCCGCAACAGATCGGTGATGCAGCGCTCGCAGCCGCACAGGAAGGCGCGGCGATTCTGCATCTTCACGCACGCGATCCGAACGACGGCCATCCGACGCAGGATCCCGCCGTGTTTCAGGAGTTCCTGCCGCGCATCAAGGCGAATACCGATGCCGTCATCAACATCACGACGGGCGGCAGTCCGCACATGACCGTCGCGGAGAGATTGAAGCCGGCGCATCACTTCAAACCGGAAGTCGCGTCGCTCAACATGGGCTCGATGAACTTCGGCCTCTATCCGATGCTGGAGCGCTTCAAGGATCTCAAGTACGAGTGGGAGCGCAAGCATTTGGAGAACAGCCGCGATCTCGTGTTCAAGAACACCTTCGCGGATATCGAATACATCCTCACGTCGTGCAGCGCGAACGGCACGCGTTTCGAGTACGAGTGCTACGACATCTCGCATCTGTACAACCTCGCGCACTTCGTCGATCGCGGGCTCGCGAAGCCGCCGTTTTTCGTGCAGAGCGTGTTCGGCCTGCTCGGCGGCATCGGGCCGCATCCCGAAGATCTCGCGCACATGAAGCGCACCGCGGATCGGCTCTTCGGCAAGGACTACGTGTGGTCGATTCTCGGCGCGGGTCGCAACCAGATTCCGCTCGGTTCGATCGGCGTCGCGCAGGGATCGAACGTGCGCGTCGGCCTCGAAGACTCTCTGTGGATCGAGCCGGGCAAGCTCGCCGAATCGAGCGCGGCGCAGGTGCGCAAGATCCGCCAGGTGATCGAAGGCCTGTCGCTCGATATCGCGACGCCCGCCGAAGCGCGCGAGATGCTCGCGCTCAAGGGCGCGAGCGACACCAATTTCTGACGACGGAGGGCATCGTGAACGCGAAGCTGAAAGTAGTCGCGATGCCGACGGGCTGGCTCACCGTCGATCGCTCGTCGCAGGTGTATGGCCGCTACTTCGGCCAGCAGATGAAGGTGCCGGTGTGGTCGACGGCGATCGTCGGCGCGCAGAAGAAGATCGTCGTCGATACCGGCATTCATGATCCGGGCTGGGTCTCGAACTTCGTGTGCCCGTGCGATCAGGCGCCGGAAGAAAAGCTCGAGCGCGCGTTGAAGGAATACGTCGGCTGGAGCGCGGATGACGTCGATATCGTCATCAACACGCATCTGCATTACGACCATTCGGGCGGCAACACGCTCTTCAAGAATGCACGTTTCATCGTGCAGGCGGCCGAGTGGGAATACGCGGGCCATCCGCTGCCGACGCAGGCCACGTATTACCAGGAGTTCCTGATCGGCCGCGAGCCGCTCGCGTATTTTCGCTGGCAGTTCGTGAACGGCGTGACCGATATCGTGCCCGGCGTGCGCGTCGTGCCGACGCCGGGCCATACGCCGGGGCATCAGTCCGTCGCGGTCGATACGGAAGAAGGCGTCGTGCTGATCGCGGGCGATTGCGCGAACTGCATGGAGAACATCGTCGATCTCGTGCCGGTGGGCATCGTGCATGAAACGCTCGCGGAAATCGGCTCGCTTTCGCGCATTCGCCAGATCGCCGATTTCGTCATACCCGGACACGATCCGAACGTCGTTCCCGGCAGCGCGGGCATCGCCTTGCCTGCGAGCGCTCGCCTGCCGCACGTCCGAACCTAGAAGCGCCCGCTTCATAACCATACGAAGACCGGAGGAAGACATGAAAGCATTGACGCAGTCGATTCGTCATGCGGGACGGGCCGCGCTCGGCCTCGCGTTCGCGGCGGCGCTCGCCGTCTCGGGCCAGGCGCACGCGGCCGGCAAGTACAAGATCTTCTTGTCGATGAGCTATGTCGGCAACGACTGGCAGACGGAAGCCGCGAATATGGTGAAGGCGATGGCCAACACGCCCGCGCTCAAGGACAAGGTCGATCTCGAAGTGCAGGTCGCGGGCACCGACGCGCAGAAGCAGATCCAGCAGATCAATTCGATGGTGCAGGCCGGCGCGAAGGCGATCGTCATCTATCCCATCTCGCCGACCGCGCTCAATCGGGCGATCAAGAATGCGTGCTCGAAGGGGGTCGTCGTCGCGGCGTATGACGGCGAAGTGACCGAGCCGTGCGCGCACAACGTCACGATCGATCAGCATCAGGCCGGCACCGTCACGGCCGAATGGCTCGCCAAGACGCTCAACGGCAAGGGCAACGTCGTGATGATCACGGGGGTGCCGGGCACGTCCGTGGACCGTGCGCGCACCGAAGCGGCGAAGGCCGTGTTCGCGAAGTTCCCGGGCATGAAGATCGTCGCGGAAGGCACGGGCATGTGGAGCCAGGCGACCGCGAAGACCGAGCTCTCGAAGATTCTCGCGACGAATAGCTGGGACAAGATCGACGGCCTGTGGATGCAGGTGGGCTGCTTCACGGCCGCGTCGATGCAGCTCGAGGCGGGCATCGCCGACGACAAGATCAAGCCGTGCGCGGGCGAATCGTCGAACGGGCATCGCGTGCAGATGCTGCCGCCGGGTGAAGTGAAGGGGCAGGGCGGCTATCGCTCCATCGGCTATCGCTCGATCTCTTACGGCGCGCCGCCGTACTCCGGCGCGATGGCGCTCAAGATGGCCGTGAAGAAGCTGGATGGCGGCGACTTTCCGCAGCGCGTGACGCTGAAGCTGCCGCTCGTGCTGACATCGGAGTCGAAGCTGTGCAAGACCGGCAGCATCGACGAGCTGAAGGCGGGCTGCACGGCGTTCCCGCCGGACAAGGTGCCGCCGGGCTGGTTCGCGGACATCTACTCGGAAGACACGAAGGAAGTGGGCTTCAACGCGGCTCTGACAGGTAATCAGGACTGAGGCATGGCGATGAACGACGCATCACTGGCGATCGATCTGTCGAAGGTGACGAAACGCTTCGGCGCGACCGTCGCGCTCGATGGCGCGTCGTTCTCGGTGAAACGCGGCGCCGTGCATGCGCTGCTCGGCGAGAACGGCGCGGGCAAGTCCACCACGGTCAAGCTGTTGTCGGGATTGATGCAGCCGGACGCGGGCAGCATCCGTGTGATGGGCCGCGACGTGACGATGCGCGGCCCGAAAGACGCGCATCGCGCGGGCGTGCAGACGGCGTTTCAGGAGATGACGCTCGTGCGCGATCTCACGGTCGCGCAAAACCTGCTGATGTCGTATGAGCCGACGGGTTTTCTCGGGCGCATCAGGAAGCGCGATGCGCAGCGGCAGGCGGCAGAATGGCTCGACAGGCTCGAACTGTCCGATGTGCGTCCGGGCGCGTATATCCGCGATCTTTCATTGCCGGTGCGGCAGAAGATCGAGATCGCGAAGGCGATCGTGCGCCGGCCGAAGGTGCTGCTGCTCGACGAACCGACTTCGGCGCTGTCGGGACGCGATGTCGCGTGGCTGTCGAGGCGCATCGACGAACTGAAGGCGAGCGACGTGACCTTCGTGTTCATCTCGCATCGGATGCAGGAAGTGCGCGAGTTCTGCGACAGTCTCACGGTGTATCGCAATGGCCGCGACGTGGGCGCATTCGACGCCGCCGATATCTCCGATGACGAAGTGATCCGCCTCGTCATCGGCCGGTCGATGGAGGCGAAGTATCCGCCGAAGGTCGCTTCGGTGAAGCGCGACGCGACGCCCGCGATCGAGACGCGCAACGTTCGCGTCGATGGCGTCGTGACCGATTTCGATCTTGCCGTGAAGCCTGGCGAAGTGCACGGCATCGCGGCGCTGCAGGGCATGGGGCAACGCGAGCTGTTCGAAGCGCTGTTCGGCGCGACCTATATCGACGATGGCGAGATACGCATCGACGGCAAGCCGGTCACGCTGACCTGCACGGCGGATTCGCTGAAGGCCGGCGTATCGACGAGCTTCCTGCCGGAGGATCGCAAGACCGAAGGCCTGTTCCTGCGCCTGCCGGGCGGCGAGAACGTGTCCCTGCCGGTGATCGGCCGCTATACGCGCTTCGGCCTTATCGATCGAAAGCGCGAGCAGGCCGCGATACGCCGCTCGCTCGCGCAGATGGAGGTGAATCCGCGCGCGCTCTACAAGCCGTGCCTGTCGTTCTCGGGCGGCAATCAGCAGAAGATCGCGATGGCGAAATGGCTGCTCACGCAGAGCCGCGTCTGGCTCATGTTCGACCCGACGCGCGGCATCGACGTCGGTACCAAGCATCAGATCTTCGTGTTGATGCGCGCGTTCGCGGCAGCGGGCGGCTCCGTGCTGTTCTATTCGACCGATGTGCCCGAACTCGTCAACGTGTGCGATCGCGTCTCGGTGATGTATCGCGGCCGCAATGTCGGCGAGCTGAGCGGCGATGCGCTCACCGAAGAGAACGTGATGCGCAAGATGCTTTCCAGTTGAGAGGTTGCTCATGAAGATAGCCGTTGCGTCGCCCGAAAGCGAGATCGTGCGGCCGGGCGCGCGCCTGGGTTGGGGCGCGCGCATCGATCATCATCGCGGGCTCATCATCGCGATCAGCGCGTTGCTCGCGATGCTCGCCGCATGGGTCGCGCTGTCCGCGACGCCCGTCGGGCTCTATGACATCGGCTCGGTGATTTCGAGCGCGACCACGCTCGCGCTCGCGGCGATCGGGCAGACGATCGTCGTGTTGTCGGGCGGCTTCGATCTGTCGGCGTCGGCGGTCGTGTCGCTCGCGAACGTGCTCGCGGTGCGCTTCGTGCAGGGGTCACCCATCGAACAGTGGGCGGGCGCCGCACTGATTCTCGCGATCGGCGGCGGTATCGGCCTCGTGAACGGCGCGCTGATCGCATGGTTTCGCCTGCAATCCATCGTCGTCACGCTCGCGACGATGTTCATGGTGCAAGGCCTCACGCTGCTGATTCAGAACAAGCCGGGCGGCAGCGTTGGCGATCAGTTCGGCGCGGTGCTCACGGCCGATCTCATTGCCGACAAGATGCCGATGTCGGCCGCCTTGCTGATTCTCGCGTTGCTGATCTGGTCGTTCATCAAGCGCACGCGCTTTGGCGTGGGGCTTTATGCGCTCGGAAGCGATCCTGACGGCGCGTATGCGAACGGCATGCCGGTCACGCGCTATCGCATCTCGACGTATGCGCTCGCAGGCATGTTCTACGCGGCGGCGGGCCTGTATGTATCGGCGCAGACGGGTTCGGCCGATCCGCTCGTCGGTCGTCCCTTGCTGCTTTCGATGTTCACTGCCGTCGTGCTCGGCGGCACGCTGCTTGGCGGCGGGCGCGGCGGTTGCGTCGGCACCGTGTTCGCCGCGATGACGCTGATGATCACCGTGAACATCCTGCTCGTGCTGAACGTGTCGGCGTTCTTCACGACGATCGCTGAAGCCGTGATCCTGATGCTCGCGGTGCTCGGTTCGTCGATCGGCAAGCAGTCGGCGGCGCACGAATCCGCCCGTCATGCGGCGCAGTGGTTCAAGGCGATGCGAACGGGAACACGGGCGCGCGACGACAGAAACGCGCGACGCGTCACGTTCGAGGTCGACGATTTTCGTCCGGTCGAGAACACGGAGTTGAAGGGCCGTCCGATCGCCGACTGGATCGAGCGCAATCGCGAATGGGTCAAATATGTCGTTCCGGCGTATCTGCTGTTCTTTGCGGTCGTCATCATCACGGGCTTCGTCTATGGTCCCGGCGTGCTCGTCAGCGCGAACTTCTACAGCAGCCTGCTCACATTGACCTTGTTCCTCGCGATTCTCGGGCTGGGGCAGGGCGCGGTGATTCTGACGGGCGGACTCGATCTCTCGATGCCCTGGCTCATCACGCTATCCGGCGTCCTGTTGACAGGACTCACGCACGGCATGAACGGCGCGGCCGCGTGGGCGGTGCCGATGGTGCTGCTCGTCGGGTTGCTCGTGGGCGTGTTCAACGGCGTGGGCGTCGTCATGCTCGGCTTGCCGCCCATCGTCGTCACGCTTGCTGCGAATGGCTTGCTGCAAGGGCTGACGCTGATCTATTGCAACGGCTCGCCGCAAGGATGGTCACCCTCGTCGATCAGCGAATTCACCAACGGTCGAGTCGGGCCGCTGTCGCTCGCGGCGTGGAGCGTGCCGGTGTTTCTCGTCGTCGCGTTGTTGCTGTTGCATCGCACGCCGTTCGGGCGGCGCGTGTATGCGCTCGGCAATTCGCCCGTCGCGGCGAAGCTCTCGGGCGTGCGCGTAGGCAACACGTTGATCGCCGTATATTGCCTCTCCGGTCTTTGCTCGGCGATCGTCGGCCTGCTGCTCGCGGGGTTCAGCTCGCAAGCGTTCCTCGGCATGGGCGATCCGTATCTGCTGCCGTCGATTGCCGTGGTCGTGGTCGGCGGCGCGCTCATCACCGGTGGACGCGGCCACTATCTCGGCGTGTTCGGCGGTGCGTTGCTGCTCACGGCGCTCGGGACCTTGCTTGCGGGAACCACCGTGCCGCCCGCGGTGCGGGACATCATCAACGGACTCGTCGTGCTGGCGGCTGTCATCACGCTGCGGGACAAGAAAGGCTGAACCAACTCGAATGAGGAACAGACACAGATGCAAGCGAAGAACATTGCGGTGATCGGCTCGGGCCGCATCGGCCGCGCGTGGGCGATCGTATTCGCGAAGAGCGGTTTCGACGTGAAGATTCACGATGCATCGAAGGACATGCTCGCGGGCGCGATTCCGTCGATCCGCGAAAGCCTGCAGGATCTCGCGTCCTTTCACCTGATCGACGAACCCGTCGATACGATCGTCTCGCGCATCACCGCATGCGAAAGCCTGGCCGACGCCGTCGCCGATGCGGATCTCGTGCAGGAGAACATTGCGGAAGTGGTGGAAGCGAAACGCGCGTTGTTCGTCGAACTGGATCGTCTGACGAAGCCTGATGCGCTGCTTGCAAGTTCGACCTCGGGACTGCCCGCATCGACATTCACGGAGGGTATTGCAGGCCGCGCGCGCTGCCTCGTCGCGCATCCGGTCAATCCGCCTTCGCTCGTGCCGCTCGTCGAGTTGTGCGGCGCGCCGTGGACCGCGCATGAAGCGGTGGAGCGCGCCCGTGCCATCTATGAACGGGCGGGACAAAAGCCCGTGACCGTCAACGGGGAAATCTCGGGGTTTTTGCTCAATCGACTGCAAGGCGCGCTGCTCGACGAAGCGTTGAGCCTCTATGAACAAGGCTATGCGAGCGCCGCCGATCTCGACACCGTGATTCGCGACGGCCTTGCGATGCGCTGGTCGTTCATGGGGCCGTTCGAAACGATCGACCTGAACGCGCCCGGCGGCGTGGCGGATTACGCAGCGCGCTACGGCGGCACGTATCGCACGATTGCGTCGGGGCGCACGCCGTTCGACTGGTCCGCCGATACGCTTCACAGGCTCGATGCGGAACGCCGCGCCGTGCTGCCGCGCGAAAGCATCGAGGAACGCAGCCGCTGGCGCGATCGACGCCTGATGGCGCTGCTCGCGCACCGGCGCGATGTCAAGGACGGTGACGACTAACCAAAGGAGATGACGATGGCCGAAGTACGCTTGCTGGTCGATGCGAACAATCACCTCGGCGAAGGGCCGCTCTGGGACGTCAAGGAGGAACGCCTGTACTGGATCGACAGCACCGCCGCAGAGATCTATAGCTGCCGCGCGGATGGCAGTGACGTAAAGCGCTATTTCGTGCCGCGTCATATCGGATCGATGGCATTGCGCGAGCAAGGCGGCGCGGTGGTCGCGCTCGCGAACGGCCTGCATTTCTACGACTTCGACGCGCAGACTGTGCAGTTCATCGCCGATCCGGAAAGCGACGATCCCGAGACGCGTTTCAACGACGGCAAGGTGGATCGACGTGGCCGCTTCGTCGCGGGGACGATGTCCTACGATTTCGATCGCTACGACGCCGATCGCGGTCAGCGCTCCACGCGCAGCGGCGGTCTCTACCGGCTCGATACGGACGGCAGGGTCGCGCGACTCGATAGCGGCATCAGTTGTTCGAACGGTCCATGCTGGAGCCCCGACGACCAGACGTTCTACTTCACAGACACGTACAGCAAGGAGATGTACGCATACGACTACGACATCGAAACGGGCGCGGCGACGAACAAGCGCCTCTTCGCATCCGCGCATGACATGGCGGGCACGTTCGATGGCGCGACCGTGGACGAGGAAGGCTATGTCTGGTCCGCGCTCGTGTTCGGCGGGCGCATCCTGCGCTTTGCGCCTGACGGGAAGCTCGATCGCATCGTGCCGTTTCCGGTGCGCAATCTGACGAGCGTGATGTTCGGCGGGCCGAATCTCGACATCCTCTATGTATCGACGATGGGCCGCCCAATGTGGGGCATTCCGCAGAAAGAGCGGGACAAGGGCGGCTTGTTCGCAGTGACGGGTCTCGGCGTGCGTGGCATTCCCGAGCCGCGTTTCGCAGGATGATGCACGAGCGTTATCATGCGTGCCTGAAAGTCACGAACGCTATCGCTCGATATGGATACGAACACGCTCATTGCGTCGCTGCCGTCGCGCATCGACGCGATCGTCTCGCGCGGCGCGAAGGCGCATCCCGATCACATTGCGTTGCATGAAGACGCGCGCACGCTGACCTATGCGCAACTCGACGATGCCGTCGATGCGCTCGCCGCGCGTCTTGCGGCTGCGGGCGTACGAGCCGGCGACCGCGTGATGCTGACCGGCGAAAACAGCGTCGCGCTCGTCGCATCGCTCTTTGCCGTGAGCCGTCTCGACGCATGGGCGCTCGTCGCGAATGCGCGACTGTCCCCTGTCGAACTCGATGCGATCCGCGCGCATGCGACGCCGCGCATCGCCCTCTATACCGTGGAAGCATCCGACGATGCCGCGCGTCATGCGCAACGCGATGGCGCCGTGGTCGAATCGCTCGAAGCAACGCCGATCGGTGCGTTTGCGCTGAGCGCCATCGAAACGACTTCCGCGCAAGAACCGCACGGCCTGCCTTCGGACCAGCAGTGCGCGGCGCTCATCTACACGACCGGCACGACAGGCGCACCGAAAGGCGTGATGCTGTCGCATCGCAATCTGCTCTTCGTCGCCGCGGTGTCGAGCACGCTGCGCCGTGTGGGTTCCGACGATCGCGTGTATGCCGTGTTGCCGATCTCGCATGTGTTCGGTCTTGCATCCATGTGTCTCGGCTCGCTCTATGCGGGCGCGACGCTGCGGCTCGCGGCGCGCTTCGACGCCAAGCGCGCGGGACGCGTGCTCAGCGAGGAACGCATGACGATCTTTCAGGGCGTGCCCGCGATGCACGCGAAGCTGATCGATCATTTCACGCCACGCGGCGGCCTGAATGCACCCTCGCTGCGATTCGTCTATAGCGGCGGCTCGCCGCTCGACACGACACTCAAGTCCGCTGCCGAAGCGTTTTACGGCGTGCCCTTGCACAACGGTTACGGCATGACAGAAAGCAGCCCGACGGTGTCGAACACGCTGCTCGATGCGCCGGCGCGCGATTCGTCCGTGGGCCCGTTGATTCCCGGCGTCGAGGCGCGCATCGTGCCGCTCGCGCGTGAGAGCGAGAGCGACGACACCGGCGAACTATGGGTGCGCGGCCCGAACGTGATGCTCGGCTATTACCGTGATGCGGTGCAAACGGCCGCCACGGTGACGACGGACGGATGGCTCAAGACCGGCGATCTCGCGCACTTCGAGGACGGCAATCTGTATATCGTCGGACGCAGCAAGGAGCTCATCATCCGTTCGGGCTTCAATGTGCATCCCGCCGAAGTGGAGCAGGCGTTCAACAGTCATCCCGCCGTGCTGCATTCCGCCGTGATCGGGCGAAGCGCGCGGGGCAACGAGGACGTGCTCGCGTTCGTCGAACTGAGGCCAGGCTGCACGGCGGATGAAGACGCACTCGCTCAGTGGGTGAGCGCTCGGCTCGCCCCGTACAAGCGGCCTTCCTCGATCCGCATTCTTGATGCGCTGCCGGTGTCGGCGAGCGGCAAGGTGCTCAAGCATCGGCTCGGGACGCTCGCTAATTAGTCGATGCAACCGGTTTGATCGCAGCTTTCGTGTCCTCGCCGGCGCCGCCTAGCGACTGAAAGAGCGCGGCCGTATCGGACAGGCGGCTCGCTTGCGCGAGCGCGTAATCGAGTTGCGTTTGCAGCGCCTGGCGTTGCGTGTCGAGCAAATCGAAACGGCTCACGCCGCCTGCCGCATACCGCGCGTTGTTGGTATCGAGATTCGCTTGCGCCTGGTTTGCTGCTACGCGGCGCGCTTGCAATGCATCGCCATCGTTCTGCAGCGCCGTCAGGCTGTCGGCGACTTGCTGAAGCGCGTCCAGCACGGTTTGTCGATAGGCTTGCATGGCTGCATCGTAAGCCGCTTCCGACGAACGCTTCTTCGCGCGCAGTTCGCCACCATGAAACAGCGGCTGCGTGAGATTCAGGCCGACATTCCATACGTTCAGGCTATTGAGCATGTCGTGGATGTTCGTGCGCTGGGTTCCCACGCCCGCCGAAAGCGAGAACTTCGGATAGAGATCGGCCGTGGCCACGCCGACATTCGCGCTCGCCTGATGCAGCAACGCTTCCGATGCACGGATGTCGGGACGTTCGCGGGCGAGCGTCGAAGGCAGCGTGAGCGGAACGCTGTCTGGCAGACGCAGCGAGTCGAGCGTGATCGCATCGAAGTCGGCGACGGAAGGCTCGACGCCGATCAATACCGCAAGCCGGTGATCGGCCTGATCGCGTTGCGTGACGAGCGATGGCAGATTCGCGCGCGTCTGCTCGACGAGCGTGCGCTGGCTGCGCACATCGAACAGCGCGACGCCGCCCGCTTGCAGTCGGCCTTCCATGATCGACAGTTGCCGCATCTGTGCATCGACGAGGCGCTCGGTAAGCGTGATCTGTTGCTGCACTGAAGCGCGCCGGATCGCGGCGGCGACGACATTGCCCGCGATCGAGAGACGCGCCGCATCGAGTTCGAAGGACTGGTAGTCCACTTGCGCGCGCAACGCTTCGAGCGCCCGCCGCTCGCCGCCGAAGATATCGAGCGTGTACGACACGCTGACCGATGCATCGTAGAGCGTGAAGGGGCCGGGGCTCGGAATGGGCACGCCGAACGCGGCCGGGTCCACCTTCTGGCGCGTGCCGGAGACCGAGGCGTCGATGGCGGGGAAGTACGTCGCGCCCGCTTGCGCGCGGTAGTCTTCACGCGCTTGCACGAGCTTCGCACGGGCTTGCTCGAGCGTGGGACTGTCGCTCAATGCGCGATCGACGAGGCGGTTTAGCGCATCCGAGCCGAACTGCGTCCACCAGCGCGGCAACGCGTGATCAATGGCGGGAAAGCTTTGCGCCGCGACAGTCGTTTTGACATAGGTCTGCGTAGCGGGGGGCGCGGGCGCGTGAAAGTCGGGGCCGACAGTGCAGCCGCACAGCACGAGCACACAAAGCGGAAGAAGCGGTTTCATCGACGTCTCCCTAATCGAGCGTGCGCCGGTAGAAGCGCAGCGCAATACCCATCACGATGACGGTGAAGAGGGCCATCGGCCAGACCGAAGGCCACAGGTCCGCCCAGCCGTTGCCCTTGAGCAGAATGCCGCGTATCAGGCGATTGAAGTAAGTGAGCGGCAGCAGATTGCCGATGAACTGGGCCCACGCGGGCATGCCCGCGAATGGAAACATGAAGCCCGAAAGCAGAATGTTCGGCAGGAAGTAGAACATGGTCAGTTGCATCGCCTGAAGCTGATTCTGCGCGAGCGACGACAGCGTGATGCCCACCGTCAGATTCGCGGCGATGAACAGCAGCGCGGCGAGGTAGATTGCGAGCGGATTGCCGACGAGCGGCACATGAAACACGAAGCGCGTGGCCGCGAGAATGATCGATGCCTGAATGAGGCCGATGAATACGTAGGGCACGATCTTGCCCGTCATCACTTCGACGGGGCGCACCGGTGTCGCGAGCAGGTTCTCCATCGTGCCGCGTTCGCGTTCGCGTGTCATCGCAAGGCCTGTCATCATCACGAGCGTCATCGTGAGGATCACGCCCATCAGGCCAGGCACGACGTTGTATTGCGTGATGCCTTCGGGGTTATAGAGGTTGTGGATCTGCACGTCGAAAGCGGCGGGCGTGCCGTTCAAGCGCGCGAGCGGGCCGGTGAGGTCCTTGCTTGCCACGGATTGCACGAGCGCTGACAGTGAATTGCTCGCTTTGCTGACCGCGTTTGGATCGGTGGCGTCGGCTTCGACGAGCAGCGCGGGCCGCTCGCCGCGCAACAGCTTGCGCGAGAAATTGGCTGGAATGCTGAGCACGAAAAGCACGCGGCCTTGTGCGAGCGCGCGGCGGCCGGCTTCGTCGTCGGGCAGCGTGTCGACGATATCGAAGTAGTCGGAGTGCTCCATCGCAGCGATGAAGCTGCGCGAAAACGGGCTTTGATCGCCGACGATCACGGCGGTGGGCAGATGCTTCGGGTCCGTGTTGATCGCGTAGCCGAAGAGCGCGAGTTGCACGATCGGCAAGCCGATGATCATGCCGAATGTGATGCGGTCGCGCCGAAGTTGCAGAAACTCTTTGATCACAATGCTCCACCAGCGCGTGACGGAGAAGCGCGCGAAGAGCGCGATGCGATCGCCGGCCTTCATGACCTCACCTTGAAGTTGTCGGTCGAGCGGCTCATCAGATAGATGAAGACGTCTTCGAGCCCGGTTTCGATGGGCTCCGCACGCGTTGCGCCGTCTTTCGTCGCATCACGCACGGCCTGTTCCAGCGCGGCATGATCGCTGCCGCTCACATGGAGCGCCGAGCCGAACACGACCGTCTGATCGATGCCCGGTGTCTTGCGCAAGCGCTCGGAGAGCGCGCTGAGATGCTCGCCGTGAATGCTCCACGTCGCGAGGTTCTGCGACGCGATGACCTCGTTCGCGGTGCCTTGCGCGAGCAGCTTGCCGTAAGCGATATACGCGAGCTTGTGACAGCGCTCGGCTTCGTCCATGTAATGCGTGCTGACGAGAACGGAAATGCCTTTCGCCGCGAGCCGATGCAGCTCTTCCCAGAAGTCGCGGCGCGCGGTGGGATCGACGCCCGCGGTCGGTTCATCGAGCAGCAGCAGTTTCGGCTCGTGCAACATGCATGCGGCGAGCGCGAGGCGTTGCTTCCATCCGCCCGAGAGCGAACCCGTCAGTTGCTTCGCGCGGCTTTGCAAACCCAGCGCTTCGAGCGCGCGGTCCACGGCTTCGCGGCGGTTTTCCATTTGATAGATGCGCGCAACGAAGTCGAGATTCTCGCGGATCGTCAGGTCTTCCCAATACGAGAAACGCTGCGTCATATAGCCGACGTTGCGCTTGATCTCTTCGCTTTCGCGGACGATGTCGTAGCCGAGACACGTGCCGCTACCCGAATCGGGCGTGAGCAGGCCGCACATCAGGCGGATGGAGGTTGTCTTGCCACTGCCGTTCGGGCCGAGAAAGCCGAAGATCTCGCCGCGCGCGACCTGCAACGACACATCGTTGACGACGTGCTTGTCGCCGAAACGCTTGTTGAGATTGTGTACGTCGATGACGTAAGGTGTGTCTTGCGCGTTCATTGCACCCTCACCGCGACGGGTTGGCCGGGATGGAGCTTCGCTGCATCGGCCCGTTGCGGATGCGCCTCGATCATGAACACGAGCTTCGAGCGGTTTTCGTTGCTATAGATCACGGGCGGCGTGTATTCCGCCTGATTCGACACGTAGGAGATCGTCGCGGGCACGTCTTGCGCGCAGCCGTCGCAATGAATCGATACGGCGCGCCCCGCCGCGAGACCGCCCACTGCGCTCTCTGGCACGAAGAAGCGAACCTTCACGTTCTGCGGCGGCAGCATCTGCACGACGGGCGTGCCAGCCTGCACCCATTCTCCGACGCGATAGAGCGTGTCGTACACGAGCCCGTCCGCTGGCGCCGCGACACGCTTTTGATCGACTCTCCATTGAGCCTGGACGACGAACGCCTTCGCGGCGGCCACTTGCGCGCGCTGCGCTTCGATCTGCTGAGGACGCCCGGGCAAGCGTGCGATGTCGACTTGTTCGGCGAGATCGCGCACTTGCGCAGCGGCAGCATCGGCATTGGCGCGCGAATCGTCGAGTTGTCCTTTTGCGATGCCGCCTGCACTGAACTGCGCTTCGTCGCGGCTCAGTTGCAATGCGGCCTTGCGGGCGTTCGCGCGTGCCTGCGCGAGTTGCGCGCGCACCGAAGCGATTTCGGGTGCGCGCTTGCCTGTGAGGATGTCTTCGAGTTGCGACTGCGCGGCAGTCAACTGGCGTTGCGCCTGATCGAGTGCCGCGGTTTCATCGACGGATTCGAGCGCGAACGTGCTCGCGCCCGCTTTAAGCGTTTGCCCGCGGGCGACGGACAATGTGGCGAGCTTGCCGGATTGCGACGAGCCGAGGTAGACGAACTCTCCCTCGACATAGCCCTGATAGACGTCGCGGTCCTGATGAGAGCACGCCGCGAGTGCCGCGGCGAAAAGTAGATAGAACGGTATGCCGGTGATGCGGCTCATGGCGTACTCCATGATCAGGTTGTCTTTCATTTGGTTGGTCTACCAAACAATAAACGAGGCGCTTGGTTGCTGTCAATCGGAGCGCGCCTGGGGCCCGCGCTTCGGCGTTCAAGACAAGGATAGAAGAGGACTGCGTCGGCAAGGCGTCTGCCGAATGAAAGCGGGGAACGGGCGCTCGGAGCGATGGATTCGTACGCTCGGTCACGAACCGGTAGCGAGGAAGTAAATACCGGCAAGTCGCATGGACGGTATGAGTAAAAATGACACGCGGGATGTGCTTGCATTCTCGTGCGTGCGCTACTTCGTGTATCGAAATCCAGTCTGGCAGGACAAGTCCACCTTTGCGCGTGCTGTGCATTCGCATTACATTGCGATATCCGCGTGACTCGAATCGATACCGATAAAAAAAGGAGACGCCAAGATGAAGGGAAGGAAGAGACAACGCCTGCTCGCACTGATGATCGGTGCATCGCTCTTCGGACCGCTTGCGGCCCGAGTCGCGCTGGCTGATGCGCCCGCCGACGAAACGATCGCTGTAGCGGGGCTCTCGCAGCCATCGGACATTCTGATCGACCACTGGGGTGTACCGCATATCTTCGCGGCCAACGACAGCGATGCGTTCTTTGTACAAGGCTTCAATGCCGCACGCGACCGTATGTTTCAGATCGATCTATGGCGCAGGCGGGGACTCGGTGAGCTGTCGGAAGTGTTCGGCCCGGCCTACGTGGAGCAGGACAAGGCGACACGGCTCTTTCTCTATCGCGGCGACATGGCGACCGAATGGCAGCGTTATGGTCCCGATGCAAAGCCTGCTGCCGTGCGCTTCGCCGCAGGCGTCAACGCGTACATCGACTGGCTCGCAGCGCATCCGGACCGCATGCCCTATGAGTTTCGCAAGATCGGCTATTGGCCGGCGAAATGGAATGCGAACGACATCGTGCGCATTCGCAGTCACGGTCTCACGCGAAATCTGACGAGTGAAGTCGCGCGTGCGCGTGTGGCGTGCAAGAGTTCGCTCGATGCTGATTCCGTGCGCTTCGGGCTGCAGCCGCCTTGGAAAGCCCAGATGCCTGCCGGCCTCGATCCATGCCTCCCCGATGACGTGCTCAAGGTCTTCACGCTCGCGACGCAAGGCGTGCGCGTAACGAAGGAGTCGATGAAGAGCGCGGATGCATCCGCGACGATGATCGCCGCAGCCGACAATCCCGAGGAAGTCACCGAAGGCAGCAACAACTGGGTCATCGCGCCATCGAAGTCGGCGACGGGCCGCGCGATCATGGCGAACGATCCGCACCGCGCGTACGCGGCGCCGAGCCTTCGATACATCCAGCAGATCAGCACGCCGACGCTCGATATCATCGGCGCGGGCGAGCCTTCCGCGCCGGGCATTTCGATCGGGCATAACGGTTCGATCGCTTACGGGCTCACGATCTTCAATATCGATCAGGAAGATCTCTATGTGTATGAGCTGAATCCCGCGAATCCGCGGCAGTATCGCTACAAGGGCAAGTGGGAGCCGATGCGCGTCGTGCACGAACAGGTCGCGGTGCGCAACGGATCGCCTGTCACGGTCGATCTGTTATTCACGCGTCACGGTCCCGTGATCTATACGGAGGAAACCAGGCATCGCGCATTCGCGGTGCGTACCGCGTGGCTGTCGCCGGGGATGTCGCCATACTTCGATTCGATGCGCTACATGCGCGCGAAGAACTACGCGCAATTCAAGGCATCGCTCGCGACCTGGGGCGCGCCGACCGTCAATCAGGTCTACGCGGACAAGGACGGCAACATAGGCTGGGTCCCGAGCGGGCTTGCGCCGATACGCCCGAACTGGGACGGCCTCATGCCCGTGCCCGGCGATGGCCGCTATGAATGGGCGGGCTTCTGGCCGCGCGATGCGATGCCTTCGGTCTATAACCCTGCGCAAGCCTATTTCACTACGTCGAATGAAATGAATTTGCCGGCGGCTTATCCGTATGCCGAGCGCAAGCTCGGTTTCGAATGGACCAACGGGTCGCGACATCAGCGTATCGATGAAGTGTTGAAGTCGCTGCCCAAGGTGTCGATCGAAGACTCGGAGCGCTTGCAGAACGATATCGTTTCGATTCCGGCGCGCAGACTCGTCGCATTGCTCGCGCCGCTGTCGAGCGATGACGAAGACACGCGCGCCGCACTCGCGATGCTCAAGGGCTGGGATGCACACATGGGCGCCGATTCGCCGCAAGCCGCGCTCGAAGAGGTGTGGCTGTCGCGGCATCTCGGACGCACATTCAAGGAAGCGGTCTTGCCGAAGAACGCGGCGGCATCGTTCGGCGCACCCGATACAGCCGTGATGCTCGACACGCTCGAACACCCTGAGGCGCGTTTCGGCGATAACGCTCAAGCCAAACGCAATGCCGTGCTGATGTCGAGCCTGCACAATGCCTATGTGGAAATGCGGCATCTGCAAGGCGACGATGCAAGCCAGTGGCAATGGGGAAAGCTGCAGACGAACATGAACGCGCATCCTTTGGCCGATGTCGTCGATGCGGATATGCGCGCGAAGCTCAACGTCGGGCCAATCGGAAAGGGCGGCAGCGCGTATACGCCGAATCAGTCGACGTATCGCGCGAACGATTTCCGCGAGACCAACGGGCCTTCGTTTCGTGTGGTCGTCGATGTCGGCAACTGGGACGGCTCGCGTGCGGTGAATCTGCCTGGCGAGTCGGGTGACCCGGATAGCCCGCATTACCGTGATCTCGCGCAGATGTGGCTCGACGGACAGTACTTCCCGTTGCTGTATTCGCGTAAGGCCGTCGAAGCCGCGGCCGAGAAACGCGTGCATCTCGTGCCGGACGCGCATTGAGCATCGGATTCGCGCGCTTCATTGTTGCGAGATAGGCAAGGCATCTTCAACGCGAGCAGCGATGATCTTCACGCTGCCTTGCGTCACAATTCGATCGCGGTGGACGGGTGCTGGCTGGCGCCTTGCCGGACTCCTCATCCGGCTCGTCCTCCGCGCTTTCTCTCCTTCATCTCTCCCGTTGATGCCGACGCCCGTCGGCTGAAAACGTGCATCGCCGCGGGAATAGATCGCGACGTCCCCGGGTTAACCAATCGAAGCCTCAACGCTTGAAACTGATTCGAGTGAGTCGAAGCCGCGCAAGGGCCCTGTGCGTTCGATGAGGTTCGTGGATCGCGTGCGATCCGGTCAACCTTTCTGTCGGAGTGTGAACATCATGAACGCTATCGCCAAATTCGTCGTGTCCCTCGCCGTGGTCGCTGCGCCCACGTTCGTTTTTGCGCAGAGCCAGAACGGCCCGTTGACGCGCGCGCAAGTGAAGGCCGAGCTAGTCCAGCTCGAACAGGCAGGCTATTCGCCAGCGGTGGGAGAGCAAGCCAACTATCCCGCGGATATTCAGGCCGCGGAAGCGAAGGTCGCTGCGCAACAGAACACGAAGGAAACGAACGAAGCATATGGCGGCACGGGTGCCGGCGGCGCGTCTTCCGGTTCCGGCTCGATGCGTGCGCCCATGTGGAGGCAGCACGGTTCGATGCCGGCGTCGGATTGCGTCGGGCCTGCGGGATTCTGCACGCCGTTCTTTGGAAGCTGAACCGTCGGCTGGTTATCGGGCACGGGAAGATCAGTCATGGCTCTTCGCGCTCGCAACGCCTTGGCCTGGACATGGCATTCTTTGACGCCCCTGTGGCCTTAGAAAAAAATTTGCGAAGGGGGCTTGCGAGGACGTCATCGGCCCGTCATAATCTCGTTTCTCTGCTGCTGATGCAGCGACGCAAGACAGAAGGTGAGGTAGGGGTCTTGCGATGTGCTCTTTAAAAACTAACAGCCGATAAGTGTGGGCGCTTGATGTTGGGTGCGGTCTGGTTCTTCGGAGCTGGATATAGCGAAAGTATCAAGAGTCTC
>Ga0105251_10000786_pt1 | contig 28785 bp, 21 predicted proteins | sample KBSS64metaG_FD_80424 | JGI IMG/M metagenome (GOLD analysis project Ga0105251, IMG submission 80424) | Switchgrass rhizosphere microbial communities from Kellogg Biological Station, Michigan, USA - KBS S6-4 metaG | ecosystem: Host-associated > Plants > Roots > Rhizosphere > Soil | place...
CAGAAGCGGCACGTGAGCGCTAGCCAGATACGCGACGCCGCCGCTCGTTCAGCGTCTCATAGCACGTTCGGCTCATGCCCGCCCGAATTTACGCCAGCCGCCGCGAGCGCCTCGTGCAGCGTGTCGAACACGTTCGATGCGCCGAGCACCCGCATCAGACCGTGCCGGTCCATGTCGTTGCGCAGGAAGCGGTTCACGCGCCCGAAGATCACCGCGACGCCGCGTGCGCGCAGCGTTTCGATCAGCTCGCCGATCGTGCGGGCCGCTGAATAGTCGAGATCGGTGATCGCGCCGGCGTCGACGACGAGATGACGCAATCCGTCGGATGCCGTATCGACGAGCTTCGTCACTTCCGACGCGAAGAAATGATCGTTCGCGTAAAACAGATCCGCGCCGAAGCGGTAGACGATCAGATGCTGCGCAGTCATCGCGCCGGGCTTCGTCGGCATGAACTGCCAGGGTTTTCCGGGCGCGACGGGCGTGAGCACCATCGTGTGCGGATGATAGCTGTGGCGCACGTGCCGCATGAGCGAGAGCGCGACCGCGAGCAGGATGCCGTGCTCGACGCCCGCCAGCACCACCGCGCCGGCCGTGACGAGCGCGAGCGCGAATTCACCGGGGCTTTCGGCGCGGATGTCCTTCAGGCTCTGCACGTTGATGAGGCCGATCGCAATCGTGAACACGATGCCCGCCAGCACGCTGTGCGGCAGATAGCGCAGATAGCCGCTCAGAAATAGCAGAACGACAGCGACGACCGCCGCGAAGACGAGTTGTCCGAGCTGACTCCGGGTGCCTGCGCGGTCGGCCATTGCCGTCTGCGTCGGACTGCCGTTCACGACGAACGTCCCGCTCAACGCCGCCGCCGCGTTCGCCGCGGCAAGGCCGAGGATGTCGCTGTTGGTGTCGACGTCCTCGTGATACTGCTGCGCGAACACGCGCGCCGCGGCCGCGCTCTGCGCGATGATCATCACGAAGCATGACGCCGCGACGGGCACGAGATCGAGAGATTGCTGCCAGGTGACATCGGGCATGCGGATCGCGGGCAAACCGCCTTCGATGGGACCGAGCACCGAAATCCCGCGCGCGGCGAAGTCGAAAGCCTTGCTCGCGGCGATGCTGCCGATCACCGCGACGAGCGGCATCGGCAGGCGCGGCGCGAAGCGTTTGCAGCCCAGAATCGCGACGATCACGACGAGCGCGAGCACGAGCGTCGGCTCATGCGCGTGCGTGACATGCCCGATCACGTAGACGAGTTGCGCCAGGCTGCGCGAGGACGGATACGGCACCGTCATGCCGAAGAGGTCGCCGAGCATGGCGATCGAAACCTGCACCCCCACGCCCGCGAGAAAGCCCGTCAGCACGGTGCGCGACAGAAAATCGGCGAGAAAGCCGAGCTTGAACAGGCGCGCGAGCAGCAAGAGGGCGGCGGTCTGCAGTGCGACCATGCCCGCGAGCGCGACGTATTCCGGGCTGCCCATCGCGGCCATCGACGAAAGCCGGCTCGCGAAGATCGTTGCCGTCGCGGAGTCGGCGGCGACCACGAGATGCCGCGACGCGCCGAAGAGCGCGAACGCGAGGAGCGGCAGGAACGCAGTGTAGAGGCCCGTCACCGCGGGCATGCCGGCGATGCGCGCATAGCCGAGCACCTGCGGGATGTCCATCGACGCGAGCGAGATGCCGGCGAGCGCGTCGCGTAACGCGGCGGCGCGGTTGATCGGCAGGATGCCTTTGAGCAGCTTCGCAGTCGTCGCGGGTGGTCGGGTCGTGTCTTGCATGCGTGGCACCTGTCGTGAAGAAGCGAATCGTGCCCCAAGGACGATGCGGTGCCAAGAGCCGCTTTGCCTACCGGTAGAACGCCACGGTTTGACGCAATCCGTCGATGAGCGGCGTTTTTGCAAGGCCTGGAAGCATTCGATCGAGCACGGGATCGTCGGGAAAGGATGTCGCGATCGGCAAGGGCGCGCCCGCCGCGTCGATGCGCGCGTCCGGCGCGATCTGCTTCAGCGTCGCGATCACGCTCTGCATCGGCGTGATGTCGCCCGCCAGCGTGAACGCGTGCGCCCCGTCGAACGGATGCGTGAGCGCGCGCTCGTAGGCGGCGGCGACGTCATCGGCGTAGACGAGGCCCGTCGCGCCGGTGAAGGGAATCGTGTACGGCTCGCCGCGCGCGGCCGCGCGGCAGGCGAGGCTCGGACCGGCGCTCGATCCCGTCTCGCGCCCCGCGCCGTACACGACGAGCGGCCGAAAGCCGATGCTCGCAATGCCATGATCGTGCCAGTACGCGCGCGCCGAGCCTTCGCATGCGAGCTTGAACGCGCCGTAATGTGTCATGGGAAAGGGCGTCGCGCCGTCGTCGGGGCCGAAGACACCCGCGCTGCTCGCATACAGCACCGAGCGCACGCCGCACGCGATAGCCGCATCGAACACGTTGAGCGTACCGATCAGATTGATGCGCGCGCCGCGCACCGGATCGCCGGCGCAGGCAGGCGTGAGCACGCCTGCGAGATGGACGACGGCGTCGCAGCCCTCGAGCGCCGTCGCGACATCGCGCGCGTTCCCGATATCGCCGACCCGCCATTGCACTTCATCGGCGCGTTCGGGCGCGAGCGCGCGCAGGAGCCGCGCGTCCTCGCGCACGTCGAAGGCGCGCACGTCCACGCGCACGTCCATATCGCGGGCGAGCAGCCGCCGCGTCACCCACGCCGCCAGAAAGCCGCTTGCGCCTGTCACCAGCACTCGCATACCGTCCTCCGTTCGCCTCAAAAAAAGAGCTTGGCTTCAATGCATTTTCTGGAATAGTATTCCAATATCAAAGCGAGTTCTACTGAAAACATGCGTTTCGAATCGTCGGAAGGACGGCGATTCCTGGCGCGAGGGAGCGGACGAATGGTGGAGACACTGGACAATCTGGGACATGACGAAACATTCGATGTCGTCGTAATCGGCGCAGGCGGCGCGGGCATGTCGGCGGCCCTCGTCGCGGCCATCGACGGTGCGCGCGTGCTCCTTGTGGAGAGTACGGAATACGTCGGCGGTACGACGGCCTTCTCGGCCGGAACGACGTGGATTCCCGCGTCGATGCATGCCGCGAGCGTCAATCGTGACGATACATCCGTGAACGCCGAAGGCTTTCTGGATCGCGCGGTCGGCGGGCGCAGCAGCGTCGCGATGCGCCGTGCGTTTCTCGATGCCGGCCCGAAAGCGGTCGCGCATATCGAAGCGAACTCCGCTGTGAAATATCGCGCGCGCCCGTTCCATCCCGATTATTTGTCCGAGCTCGAAGGCTCGACGCTGCGCGGGCGGGCGCTCGAACCGCTGCCCTTCGACGGCCGCAAGCTCGGCCGCGCGTTTTCGCTGATCCGTCCGCCGATTCCCGAATTCACCGTGCTCGGCGGCATGATGGTCGACCGCGACGACGTCGGGCATCTGCTCAACATGACGAAGTCGTTCGCGTCGTTCCGACATGCGGCGAAGCTGCTCGCGCGTCACGCGCGCGATCGCCTGAGCGCGCCGCGCGGCACGCGGCTCGTGATGGGCAACGCGCTGATCGGAAGATTGTTGTATTCGTTGCTCGAGCGTGGCGTCACGGTGCTGACGAGCACGAAGGTCGATGCGTTGCACAGCGGGCCGAACGGCATCGAAGCCGTAACGCTGAGCCGCGTCAACGAGCGGCGTCGCGTCAATGTGAAAGGCGGCGTGATTCTCGCGAGCGGCGGCTTCAACCGGCATCCGGCGCGTCGCGGCGAGATGCTGCCGGGCGCCGATCCGGCGTGGTGCCCCGGCGCGCCCGGCCACACCGGCAGCGCGCAGGATCTCGCGCTCGCCGCGGGCGCGCGCTTCGGCAAGGGCGCGCTGTCGCACGCCTTCTGGGCGCCGGTTTCCGTGCGCAAGCGCGCCGACGGCACGACCGCCGTGTTCCCGCACTTCATGATGGATCGCGGCAAGCCGGGCATGATCACCGTCGACAAAACGGGCAGGCGCTTCCTGAACGAGAACACGTCGTATCACCTGTTCGGCATGGCGATGCAAAAAGCGAACGAGACCACGCCTTCGGTGCCCGCGTATCTCGTGACGGACACGGAAGGGCTGCGCAAGTACGGGCTCGGCATGGTGCGTCCGGGCGGCAAGGGGCTCGCGCCGTTTCTCGCCGATGGCTATCTCGTCGAAGGCAGGACGCTCGACGAACTGGCAATGAAGCTCGACATCGACCGCGCTGGCCTCGCCGATAGCGTCGCGCGCATCAATCGCTATGCGCAGAGCGGCGTGGATGCCGATTTTCAGCGCGGCACGACCGATTACCAGAACGCCAATGGCGACGCCAACTGGACCGGCCCGAACAAGTGCCTCGGCCCGATCAGCGAGGCGCCGTTCTATGCGGTGCGGCTCTATCCCGGCGATATCGGCGCGGCGACCGGCCTCGTCACCGACACGCACGCGCGCGTGCTCGATCGCGACGATCGACCGATCGGCGGCCTCTACGCGTGCGGCAACGACATGCAATCGGTGATGGGCGGCGTCTATCCCGGCCCCGGCATCACGCTCGGTCCGGGGCTCGCGTTCGGCTTTCTGGCGGCACGGCATGCGACCGTGCGCGCGCAGCAGCCGGCCAGCGCCGCGTTGACGAACGCCCGCGACGAAGCGCTTACGCTGCCCGTCGAACTCCAATCGTCCGTCCACGCCAAATGAAGCTCGAACCGATTCTCGAATGCGACGTCCTCGTGCTGGGTTCCGGCGCGGGCGGCTTGTCGACGGCCGTCACCGCGGCGACGCAGGGTCTGTCCGTGCTCGTCTGCGAGAAGGAAGACGTGTTCGGCGGCACGACCGCGTGGTCGGGCGGCTGGATGTGGATTCCGCGCAATCCGCTCGCGACGCGCGCGGGCATCGTCGAAGATGACAGCGTGCCGCGCACGTATCTGAAGAGCGAGCTGGGCGCGCATTTCGACGCCGCGAAGGCCGACGCGCTCATCGAGCACGGGCCGCGCATGGTCGAATTCTTCGAACGCAATACGTCGATGCGCTTCATCGACGGCAACCGCATTCCCGACTTTCATACGACGCCCGGCGCGGCCACGGGCGGGCGCTCGGTCTGCGCGATGCCGTTCGACGGCCGCGAGCTCGGTCCGCTCATCGACAAGCTGCGTCCGCCGCTCGCGGAAATGACGATCAAGGGCATGGCGATCGCATCGGGCCAGGATCTCGCGCACTTCCTGAACGCGACGCGCAGCGCGAAGTCGGCATGGCACGTGACGAAGCGCTTCGCTGGATTCGCGTGGCACATGCTGCGTTACCGGCGTTCGATGCATCTCGTGAACGGCAATGCGCTCGTCGCGCGTTTGTTGAAGTCGGCGGCGGATCGCGGTGTCGATCTGCGCACCGGCGCGCGCGCGGTGTCGCTCATGCGTGAGGAGCATCGCGTGACGGGTGCGCGCGTCGAGATCGAAGGCGTGATGCACGAAGTGCGCGCGCGGCGCGGCGTCGTGCTTGCTTGCGGCGGTTATCCGCACGACGCGAAGCGTCAGGCAGAAACTTTTCCGTACACGCCGCACTGGTCTGCGGCGCCGAAGAGCAATACCGGCGATGGCATTCGTATCGGCGAAGCGGCCGGCGCCCATTTCGATGCGTCGCTCGAAGCGCCCGCCGCGTGGGCGCCCGTGTCGCTCGTGCGCAAGAGTAAGGGCGAGACGGCCGCGTTTGCGCATCTGATCGAGCGCGCGAAGCCGGGCGTGATCGCGGTGACGCGCGCGGGCAGGCGCTTCACCAACGAGGCGTCGTCGTACTACGACTTCGTCTGCGCGCTCTTCGGCACGACGCCGCCGGGCGAGGAAGCGTGCGCGTGGCTCGTCTGCGATCACCGGTTTCAGCGCAGATACGGCCTCGGATTCGCGAAGCCTTTTCCGTTTCCGCTCGGCCCGTACGAACGCTCGGGCTATCTGAGGTCCGCGCCGACGCTCGATGCGCTGGCGCGGCAATGCGGCATCGATGCGCGCGGTCTCGCCGATACCGTCGCCACGTACAACGGCTACGCGAAAGACGGCTTCGATCCGCAGTTCCACAAAGGCTCGACGCCATATAACCGCGTGCAGGGCGATGCATCGCACACGCCGAATCCGTGTCTCGCGCCGATCGTCGAGGGCCCGTTCCACGCGGTGAAGATCGTGCCGGGGAGCCTCGGCACTTTCGCGGGGCTGTCGACGGATGCGCGCTCGCGCGTCCTCGACGAAAAGCACGCGCCGATTCGCGGCCTCTACGCCGTCGGCAACGACGCCGCGAGCATGATGGGCGGGCACTATCCCGCCGGCGGCATCACGCTCGGGCCGGCGATGACCTTCGGCTATCTTGCGGGCCTCGAACTCGCCGAACCGGCGCACGAAGACATCCCGAATCTCACCAACTTCAAACAGGCAAGGACGCTGCAATGACTCTGTACGACACAGTCACGTTGACGGTTAAGATCGGCGCGAACGCGCAGGTCTTCGAGAACATCAAAAACAGCGGCAACGCGCCCGGCTCGACGCTGCTCGGCTGCTGGTATTCGGACATCGGGGCGCTGGGCAAGGTCATGGTCCTGCGCGGCTTCGAGTCGGAAGCGGCGCTGATCGGGTCGCGACAGCGCCTGCTGCTCGAAGGCAATCCGTTCGGCTGCGGCGAATTCATCACCGATGTCGAGGTAAACAGCTACGCGCTCTTTCCGTTTCTGCCGCCGATCGAGCCGGCCGTGCACGGCGGCATCTACGAGATGCGCGTGTACGGCACGAAGCTCGCGAGCCTGCAACATACGATCGATGCCTGGAAGAGCGCCGTGCCGGAGCGCACCACGCGCTCGCCGCTCATCGGCGCGATGTACGCGCTCGACGGCGCCGTGCCGCGCTTTCTCAACATCTGGCCGTACAAGAGTGTCGACGAGCGTTCGCGCATTCGCGCCGAAGCCGTGAAGGACGGCATCTGGCCGCCGAAGGGCGGGCCGGCCCATCTGACGACGATGGAATCGACCATCTACATGCCCGCGCCGTTCTCGCCGTTGCGCTAACCGGAGACATCGATGTCACGACGCAAGCTGTCCCTGTCCGCGCTGACGGTCCTCGAACTGACTCCGCCGCAGATGGTCGAGTGCGCGGCGCGTGCGGGCTACGATTTCGTCGGCCTGCGGCTCGTGCCCGCGACCGATACCGAGGTGCGCCACGAGATCGTCGGCGCGACGCCCTTGAGGCGCGAAACGCTCGCGGCTTTGAAGGACACCGGAATCGGCGTGCTCGATGCTGAAATCCTGCGCCTCAAGCCCGACACGAGCGTCGCCGATTACGAGCCGATGCTCGAAACCGCGGCGACACTGGGAGCGCGCTACGTGCTCGTCGCGGGCAACGATCCCGACGAGGCGCGCACCGCCGAGCGGCTCGCGTCGCTCTGCGATCTCGCGAAGCCGTACGGCTTGTCGCCGTCGCTCGAACCGATGCCGTGGACCGACGCGAAGGACATCGTGCAAGGTGCGCGCATCGTGAAGGCGGCCGGGCGCGCGAACACGGGCCTGATCGTCGATCCGATTCATTTCGACCGCGCGGGATCGTCGACGCACGCGCTGCGCGAACTGCCGCGCGAATGGTTCGGCTACGTGCAGTTCTGCGATGCCCCCGCCGAGCGTCCGGCCGACCTCGACACGCTGCTATATCAGGCGCGTGCCGAGCGCATGATTCCGGGCGAGGGCGGAATCGATCTCGCGGGCATCCTGCGCGCATTGCCGGATGGCTTGCCGCTGTCGATCGAAGTGCCGATGAACGAATGGGCGAAGACCGCAAACGCGCTCACTCGCGCGAGGCGCCTGCGCGAGGCGACGCTCGCGGTGCTGGAGGCGGCCTACGCCGAACATTGACCCGCGCCGGTTGAATTCCGACGTGGAATCGTGTTCTACTCATGCCGCATCGGAACTTCGAGAGACTGAAAGATGGCAGGAAATCTGGAGCGGGCGTTGTCCATCATCGAGCTGCTGGCGAAAAACGGCGGGCGGATGCAGCTCGCCGCCATCGCCGATACGCTCAACATTCCGCGCAGCGGCACGCACCGGCTGCTCGCGATGCTGATCGACGAAGGCTATGTCCGGCAGGACGAGGATCACGGCGAGTACATGCTCGCGCTGAAGCTCGTATCGCTTGCGCTCATCTATCTCTCGACGGGCGGCGTGCTCGATGTGTCGCAACCGGTGCTCGACCGGCTCGCGGCGCAATCGGGCGAGCTGGCACGGCTGGGCGTGGTCGAAGACGATCACATCACGTTCGTCGGCAAGGCGCAGGGCGCGAAATCCGGCCTGCGCTACGACCCCGACATGGGCAGCCAGCCGCCCTTGCATTGCACGGCGAGCGGACAGGCGTGGCTGTCGTCGCTCACGGACGAGGAAGCGCTCGAGCTCGTGTCGAAGCAGGGCGGCCTGGGCAAGCCGGGCTCGGGCGGTCCGAAGGCGCCGAAGACGATCCAGCAATTTCTCGCGGATTTGCAGGCGGCGCGCAAACGCGGCTATGGGATCGCGAGCGAGACCTACGAGGCCGGCATGACGTCGATGGCCGCGCCGATCCATCATCCGGTGACGGGTGTTGTCGTGGGCGTCGTGAGTCTCGCCGGACCGACCAGCCGGTTGCCCGACGCGCGTCTGAAGGAACTTGCGCCCGCGCTGCTCGAAGCGGCATCGGACATGGGCGCTGCGACGTTGAGCTCGCCATATTTCAAGCGGCCGGTGGTGAGGACGGAGGAAGCGGCGGGGGCGGTCGCGAAGGCGGCGGGAAAAGCGAAGAAAACGAAGGCTGTTTAAAGACGCGCCGGACGTCCCGATCCTGCACTATCCTGCACAGATCAAGCCCTCGCGAGGCCGATCATGAACGCAGCATCCGTCGGCACATCCCTGCGCGAAATCGATGATTTGCCGTCGCCGCGCGGCCTGCCGCTATTGGGCAACCTGCATCAATTGCCGCCCGCCACGCACCATCTGACGCTGGAGCGCTGGGCCGCCGAACTCGGCACGCCCTACGTGTTCCGCCTGGGCACGACGCCCGTCACCGTGTGGAACGACATCGAGCTTTCCCATGCCGTGATGCGCGAGCGGCCGCATCGTTACCGCCGCTATGCGCCCATCGAAAATATCCTGAAAGAGTTCGGCTGCAACGGGCTCTTCTCGATCGAGGGCGCGGCCTGGGAGCCGCAGCGCCGCCTCGTGATGCAGGCGCTGTCGATTCCCCACATCAAGGCGTTCTACCCCACGCTCGCCGCGATCACCGAGCGGCTGCGGCGGCGCTGGGAAGCCGCGGCGCGGGCGGGGCGCGTGGTCGACATGACCGATGATCTTAAGCGCTTCACCGTCGATGTGACGAGCGCGCTCGCGTTCGGCGAAGATCCGAATACGCTGGAAAACGAGCGAGTGCTGATCCAGGAGCAACTGGCGCTGCTATTGCCGATGCTGATGACGCGCGTGAACGCCCCCTTCGCCTACTGGCACTACGTGAAGTTTCCGCGCGACCGCAAGTTCGATGAAGCAATGATCGACGTGCATCGTCATATCCGCGAGTTGATGTCGAGGGCACGCGCCCGGATGCGCGAGGAGGCGGCGGTCGAAGCGTGCGAGACGCCGCTCGAAGAGACAGCCCGTGCGCCGCGCAATCTGCTCGAAGCGATGCTCACCCTGCGCGATGCGCCCGGCTCCGGCATCACCGACGACGAAGTCGCCGCCAACGTGCTGACGATGCTCGTCGCGGGCGAGGAAACGACCGCGACGTCGATCGCGTGGGCGCTCTTCTTTCTCGGCACCGACGACGCGTTGCAGGCGCGCGTCGCCGCACAGGCGCGGCAGGTGCTCGGCGGCTCGGCCGTGTGTCCGAGCTATGGCGCGATGCGCGAACTCGACCTGTGCGAAGCGGTGTGCACGGAAGCAAGCCGCCTGCATCCGGTTGCGCCGTATATGTCGCTCGAGCCCCTCGAGGAAGTGCGGCTTCAGGGCGTGCGCCTCGCCGCCGGAACGAAGATGTTCATGCTTCACCGGCCCGCGATGATGGACCCGGACAATTACGCCGATCCCGAACGCTACGACCCCGACCGATGGCTGCATGATCATCGGCATGAAGACGCGGCGTCGGAGCGCGGTGCGCACGAACCGCGCGCCTACCTGCAATTCGGCGCGGGGCCGCGCGTGTGCCCGGGGCGGCATCTGGCGGCGGTAGAGATGCGCCTCGTCGTGTCCATGCTCACGGCGAACTTCACCGCGCAACTCGCCACGAATCCCGCCGATATCCGGGAAGTCTGCACATTTACCGTGGTCCCGAGCGAAATGCCGATGCGTCTCACTTTGCGTTAGCGGCGCTAGCCGGCGCCCACTGCATCGGGGGCGGCGGAGGATGCCGGCACGCCGCCGCCCGTCGCCATCCACAGCACCTCGGCGTCTTCCTCGCTCGTCGAAATGGCCGCGTGGCCGGTGCGACTGTCGAAATAGATGCTGTCGCCGGCATTCAGATGTGTCGGCGCGTAGAGTTCGGAGTAGAGGCACACGCTGCCGCTTATGACGTAGAGAAACTCTTCGCCTTCGTGACGGCCCCAGTCGTCGAACGCATCGAGCGTGTGTGCGGAGATGCGGATGCGGAACGGCAGCATCGCCTTGTGCGCGAGCTCGGTTGCGAGCAATTCCATTTGATAGCCTCGATACGCGTGGCGCTGACCTTCGTTGCGGCGCGTGAGCGCTCGCCGGCCGCTTGCATTCAGCGCCGGCGCCGTGCCGAACAGTTCGGCGAGATCGATCTGCAGGCCGCGCACGATTTTCTGCAGCACGTCGAAAGTGGGCGACATCAACCCGTTTTCGATCTTCGACAGCGCCGAGCGCGACACGCCACACAGCCGGCTCGCGGTTTCGAGCGTCAGATCGTGCGCGAGCCGCGCGCGCCTTACCCGGTGTCCCAGATCGGAAGCGGACTGTTCGGGCGAATTTTTTAGACTGAGACTGGGCATAAGGAGGAGCTGTTCTGTTTCCGATCATAACATCGGGCAAGCGCGGACCGCGTAACCTCGCGACGTTGCGAAACAAGCCGAATCTACCGTCGCAAAAGGGGCTGCGCATGAGGGACAACCCCAATATTGTCCGTTGTTGTGAGCGGCGACGGCAGCGCGTATAGTTGCCGGACTTACGAAAGTTTCTTATCAGAAACTTCCGCCAGAAGAACGGACCCGCGTCAAAAGGACATCACCGTGAACACACAATCGATTCTTTCCGACCTCGGCATCGCGAGCCTCGTGACCGATGGCGACATCGCCGTCACTTCACCGATCACGGGCGGAGTCATCGGCCGGGTGAAGCAGAACACCACCGCCGACGTGGACGCCGCCCTCGGCGCCGCGCGCACCGCGTTCGCCGCATGGCGCAATGTGCCCGCACCGCGACGCGGCGAACTCGTGCGTTTGCTCGGAAATCGCCTGCGCGAGAAAAAGGAGGCGCTCGGCCGCCTCGTGTCGCTCGAAGCGGGCAAGATTCTCCAGGAAGGCCTCGGCGAAGTGCAGGAGATGATCGACATCTGCGATTTCGCCGTCGGTCTCTCGCGCCAGTTGTACGGGCTGACGATCGCGTCGGAGCGCCCCGGCCATCGCATGGCGGAGACGTGGCACCCGTTCGGCGTGTGCACGATCATCTCGGCGTTCAACTTTCCGGTCGCGGTGTGGTCGTGGAACGCCGCGCTCGCGCTCGTGTGCGGCAATTCGGTCGTGTGGAAGCCGTCGGAGAAAACGCCGCTCACCGCGCTCGCCGTCGATCGCATTCTGCGCGACGCCATCGAAGAATTCGGCTCCGCGCCAGAGGGCCTTGCGTCGGTGATCATCGGCGGACGCGATGTCGGCGCGGCGCTCGTCGCGGACAAGCGCGCCGATATCGTCAGCGCCACGGGCAGCACCGAAATGGGCCGCAAGGTCGGCGTCGCGGTGGCGGAGCGCTTCGGCCGCTCGATTCTCGAACTGGGCGGCAACAACGCGGGCATCGTCTCGCAGACCGCCAATCGCGATCTCGCGCTGCGCGGCATCCTGTTCTCTGCGGTCGGCACGGCGGGGCAGCGCTGCACGTCGCTGCGGCGTCTCTTCGTGCATGAAAGCATCTACGACGACACCGTCGCGCGCCTGAAGGATCTCTACGCGAAGGTGCCCGTCGGCAATCCGCTCGAGCAGGGCGTGCTCATGGGACCGCTCATCGACGTACAGGCATTTGCGCGCATGCAGGACGCGCTCGAACAGGCGAAGGGCGAGGGCGGCAAGGTGTTCGGCGGCGAGCGCGTCACCGTGACGGGCCACGAAAACGGCTACTACGTGCGCCCGGCGCTCGTCGAAATGCCTTCGCAAACCGACGTCGTGCTGAAGGAAACCTTCGCGCCGATCCTCTACGTGATGCGCTATGCCGACTTCGATGAAGCCATCGCCGCGAACAACGCCGCCGCGCACGGCCTGTCGTCGTGTGCGTTCACGACGGACCTGCGCGAAGCCGAGCGCTTCCTGTGCGCATCGGGCAGCGACTGCGGCATCGCCAACGTGAACATCGGGCCGAGCGGCGCGGAGATCGGCGGCGCATTCGGCGGCGAGAAGGAAACCGGCGGCGGCCGCGAATCGGGCTCGGATGCGTGGAAGGCCTACATGCGCCGCGCGACCAACACGATCAACTACTCGTCGGAATTGCCGCTCGCGCAGGGCATCGACTTCAATCTGAGCTGAGGGCGATGTGAGTTCGAGCGTTGTCATCGTAGGCGGCGGTGTGATCGGCAGCTCGGTCGCGTATTTCCTGCGCGCATCGGACCCGACGGTGCAGGTCACGGTGATCGAACGTGATCCGACTTACGCGCGCTCGTCGTCGGCGCTCTCGGCGGCGTCGATCCGGCAGCAGTTCTCGACGCCGCTCTCCGTGCGCATGTCGCTCTTCGGCATCGAGTTCCTGCGCTCGATCGGCGAGCGGCTCGAAGTGAACGGCGAGCGTCCGTCCATCGATCTGCACGAAGGCGGCTATCTCTTCCTCGCGACGGCGCCGGGCGAAGCGACGCTGCGCGAGAATCACGCGCTGCAACGCGAACTGGGCGCGGACATCAGCCTGCTCGATTCCGCGCAGCTGCGCGCGCGCTTTGCCTGGCTCAATACGGACGACCTCGCCGCGGGCACGTTCGGCGAAAGCGGCGAAGGCTGGTTCGACGGCTACGGCCTCGTGCAGGCGCTGCGGCGCAAGGCACAATCGCTCGGCGCGCGCTATGTGTCGACGGAAGTCGTCGGCATCGGGCGTGAAGGACGGCGCGCGACGACCGTGCGTGCGGCCAACGGCGAAACCTATGCGTGCGATGTCGTCGTGAACGCGGCGGGCGCGTGGTCGCGCGGGATCGCGGCCATGCTCGGCATCGACATTCCGGTGTATGCACGCCGGCGCAGCATTTTCAACGTGTCGTCGCCGGCGAAGCTCGAACGCGCGCCTTTGCTGATCGATCCGACCGGCGTCTATTTCCGTCCGGAAGGGCGCACGTATATCTGCGGCACGTCGCCCTCGGCGGACAACGATCCTGACGACCTGCCGCTCGACGAAGTCGATCACGCGCTCTTCGACGACGTAATCTGGCCGACGCTCGCGCATCGCGTGCCGGCGTTCGAGGCGCTGCGTGTGGAACGCTGCTGGTCCGGTTATTACGAATACAACGTGCTCGACCAGAACGCGATCATCGGCAGGCATCCGGATCTCGAGAACTGCATTTTCGCGAACGGATTCAGCGGACACGGCCTGCAGCAAGGCCCGGCGACGGGACGCGGCGTGAGCGAGTTGATTTTGCGCGGACGCTACGAGACGATCGATTTATCGCCGCTCGACTGGACGCGCGTACTCGAAGGGCGGCCGATCATCGAAAAGAATGTCGTTTAACTGATAGAGGACTGGAAAGAGCCGTTTTCCATAACCGATCAATTAAGTGCCCGGTCATTTGCACCGGGCATTTTTTTAGCTACGGAAATAGACAAGCGGATTGAAAACGGGCAGGTATGCGTTTCGAACGGGCATTCTTATCATCATCGTCATGCTGGCCTGCGAAGTCCATCAACGTAATCCACTAGGGCCAGCCGCTTTCGAGAAGCGCATTCTGGAAGCATCGAAACGTTTTTTCCGCGCTTTATATAAAGGAGATAAAACATGGAAGCGAATACGAGCGCGCATTTCTATGCCTGGATCGACGACGGCGAACTGCCGCCGGACACGAGCGTTCCGGTGTCGCATCGTTCCAGCCAGGTATCGGCAGAACCCGAATATGTCGCCGAAATTTGCGGACGCTTCGGGAAGACCGAAGAGGAGAAAAATTCCTGCGTGATTCGCGGGTACAACTGACGTCTTTAATGCAGAGTGTTGCGCGCGTGACACGGTGTGTCACGAAGGAGTTCAAAGCGCGTATGAACGCGCTTTCGCGCGATTCATGACGTGACTTCATGAAACGCAATATGCCGGTCGCAAAGACCGGCACTGCGGATTTTGTGTGCGTTGACAAACGGAATTGTTTTCAATCGACGTTGTGTAAATCGAGACCCGCCGCGCGCGGGTTTTTTCATGCACGGCGCGCTTTGCAGGATGCCTTGCGCTCGGCAGCGCGCGCCCGTCGGTGGCACAATCGCCCGCACCGCAGGCATATCAGGAGCAGAGGTGGCGAACCTCGATCTCGACAATCCGTTTCTCGAAGCGCTCGGCGCGACCTTCACCGAATGGCGCGCAGGCTACGCCGAATTCACGATGCTGATCCACGCGGGGCATCTGAACCGGCAGCGCATCCTGCAGGGCGGCGCGATCGCCACGCTGCTCGATGCGGCATGCGGCTACGCGGGCCTCTTCACGACCGGCACCGCGCCCGTGCACGGCTTCACGCTCTCGCTCACCGTGAACTATCTCGATCGCGGCATCGGCGACAAGGTCGTGGCGAAAGGTTTCCTCGAGCGACAGGGACGCTCCGTGTATTTTGCGCGCGGCGAGGCGTGGGTCGACGATCGCGTGATGATCGCGAGCGCCCAAGGCACCTTCAAATACGCGCGCTGATCCCGGCGCGCCCGACGATGGCTACCCGGAATCTCCTCAGACGGCTCGACCTCACGACACTTCAACTCTTTCTCGCGGTGTTCGAGGAAGGCACGCTCACGCGCGCAGCCGAGCGCGAGGCGATCGCGGTGTCGGCGGCGAGCAAGCGGCTCCTCACTGGAGCAGGCGGTCGGCGCCGCGCTTTTCGAGCGCAAGGCGCGCGGCATGGAACTGACGCCCGCGGGCGAAACGCTTCTTCATCACGCGCGACGGGTGTTGCGCGATGTCGAAAACATCGGCATCGAACTCGCCGAGCATGCGAGCGGCGTGCGCGGCTATGTGCGGATGATGGCGAACCTGTCCGCGATCGTCGAATTCCTGCCGGAAGACTTGCGCGCGTTTTCATCCATGCACGACCAGATCAAGATCGATCTCGAAGAGCGGCCGAGCGGCGGCATCGTGGAAGGCGTCGCGGACAGTCTCGTCGATCTCGGTATCTGTTCCGGCGATGCCGACACGCGCGGACTCGAAAGCGCCCATTACCGTCATGATCGGCTGGCGATCGTCGTGCCCGGCGATCATCCGCTCGCGCCGCGTGCGAGCGCGGCGTTTGCGGAAACGCTCGATTTCGATCACATCGGCCTGCATTCGGCGAGCTCCATCAACATGCGCACGCATCTCGCGGCGCGGCAGGCGGGCCGCGCGCTGCGGTTGCGCATCCACGTGCCCGGCTTCGACGCCGTGTGCCGCATGGTGCAGGCCGGCATGGGCGTGGGCGTCCTGCCGTTGCAGGTGTTCGAAGCGATGGGCCGCCAGCTCGGGCTCGCGGCTGTCGCGCTCGAAGACGAATGGGCCGCGCGCAGTCTCGTGATCGTCGTGCGCGATTCGGCTGCGCTTTCGCCCGTGAGCCGCCTGCTCTTCGATCATCTGCGGACCGTCGAAGCGCGCGGCTAGCGCTCGGCTTCGCCCGAGCGTTCGCGTTTCGCGAACGGTCCTTGCCGAAATGCGGTTGGACGCACGCGAGCGTTCGCCAATAAGCTTGTCTCCACAGTACAACTCAGGAGACGAGCAGCATGAGCGGACCCCTTCAGGGCATTCGCGTCATCGAAATCGGCACGCTGATCGCGGCGCCCTTCGCGGCGCGCATGCTGGCCGAGTTCGGCGCGGAAGTCATCAAGATCGAAGCGCCGACGAGCGGCGATCCCCTTCGCAAATGGCGAAAACTCCACGAGGGCACGTCGCTCTGGTGGTATCTGCAATCGCGCAACAAGAAATCGGTGTGCGTGAATCTGAAATCGCCCGAGGGCGCGGACGTCATCAAGCGGCTGGCTGCGGATGCGGACATCGTCATCGAAAACATGCGGCCCGGCGCGCTCGAAAAGCTCGGCCTCGGCTGGGACGTGCTGCACGCGATCAATCCGAAGCTCACGATGGTCCGCATCTCCGGCTACGGCCAGACGGGCCCGTATCGCGACCGGCCGGGCTTCGGCGCGATCGGCGAGGCGATGGGCGGCATCCGCTACACGACGGGCGACGCCGAAGGCCTGCCTGCGCGCGTCGGTGTGAGCCTCGGCGATTCGCTGGCGTCGCTGCACGGCGTCATCGGCGCGCTGATGTCGTTGCTGCGCGTGAAGACCGGTCAGGGCGACGGACAAGTGGTCGATGTCTCGCTCGTCGAAAGCGTGTTCAACCTGATGGAAAGCCTCGTGCCCGAATACGATCTGCTCGGCCATGTGCGCGAGCGCAGCGGCGGGGCGCTGCCGGGCATTGCGCCGTCGAACACGTATCGCACGGAGGATGGCGGCTTCGTCGTGATCGCGGGCAACAGCGATCCGATCTACCGGCGTCTGATGCACGTCATCGGCCGCGCCGATCTCGCCGACGATCCCGCGCTCGCTCACAACGACGGCCGTGTGAAGCAGAGCGCGATGCTCGACGAAGCGATCACCGCCTGGACCTCGCATCACTCGATGGACGACGTGCTCGCGACGCTCGAACGCGAGGAGGTGCCCTCGGGCCGCATCTATTCGGTCGCGGACATCGTCGGTGACGCGCATTACCAGGCGCGCGACATGATCCTGCAGGCGGATTTGCCGGGCGGCGCATCGGTGAAGATGCCGGGCATCGTACCGAAGCTCTCCGACACGCCGGGCGAAGTGCGCTGGCAAGGTCCGGCGCTAGGCGAGCATACGCAATCGGTAATGGAATCGCTCGGCTTCAACGACGCTGAAGTGCAGCGGCTGCGTGCCGAAGGAGCGGTGCAATGAATCATGCATACAAAGAACCGCTGATCGTCCAGGAAGTCGCGCCGCGCGACGGCTTGCAGATCGAGAAGCAATGGGTCGAGACGGAAGACAAGGTCGCATTGATCGATGGTCTCTCGGCGTGCGGCTTCACGCGTATCGAGGCGGGCTCGTTCGTGTCACCCAAGGCGATTCCCGCGCTGCGCGACGGCGACGCGGTATTCAACGGGATCCGGCGCGAACAGGGCGTGATCTATGTCGCGCTCGTGCCGAACGTGAAGGGCGCGGAACGTGCGCTCGCCGCTCACGCCGATGAACTCAATCTCGTGATGTCCGCGAGTCAGACGCATAACCGCGCGAACATGCGCATGAGTTGCGAGGCGTCGCTGGCCGGCTTCGGCGATGTCGTGCGGCTCGTCCAGCGTGCGGGTTCCACGGTTTCGTTGAACGCCACGGTGGCTACTGCGTTCGGCTGCCCGTTCGAAGGGCGCATCGACGAGGACCGCGTCGTGTCGATCGCGCGGGCTTATCGGGAGATGGGCATCGACGGCATCACGCTCGCCGATACGACCGGCATGGCCAATCCGCGCCAGGTCGCGCGGCTCGTTGCGCGCGTGCTCGACGACATGCCCGCCACGCACCTGACGCTGCACTTTCACAACACGCGCGGGCTCGGCCTCGCCAATGTCCTCGCCGCCTATGAAGCAGGCGCGCGCCGCTTCGACGCCGCGCTCGGCGGCCTCGGCGGGTGTCCCTTCGCACCGGGCGCGTCGGGAAACATCTGCACCGAAGACCTCGTGAACATGTGCGAGGAGATGGGCATTCCGACGGGCGTCGATCTGCAGAAGCTGATCGCGCTGTCGCGCACGCTGCCCGCGCTCGTCGGACATGACGTGCCGGGACAAGTCGCGAAGGCGGGACGAAATTGCGATCTGCATCCGGTGCCCGATTACGTGCGGGCCATCTGAATCACAAGACCAGAACAATATTGGAGACAACCATGAGCGATCTGAGCGTAGGCGCGGCAAACAAGCCGCAGGCAATCGAAAATACCGCGGACATCATCCGCAAGGTGGCGTGGCGGCTGATGCCGCTCATCATGCTGTGTTATCTCTTCGCGTTCTTCGACCGCATCAACATCAGCTTCGCGAAGTTTCAGCTGCAAAGCTCGCTCGGCTTTTCCGATACGGCTTACGGCCTCGGCGCGAGTCTTTTCGTGATCGGTTATGTGCTGTTCGAAGTGCCGAGCAACATGTTGCTCTACAAGGTCGGCGCGCGGCGCTGGATCGCGCGCATCATGATTTCCTGGGGCATCGCGACCGCCCTCATGGTTTTCGTGCAGACGGAGTGGCAGTTCTACGGACTGCGCTTCATCATCGGCGCGATGGAGGCAGGCTTCGCGCCGGGCGTGCTGTATTACCTGACGTTGTGGTTTCCGGCGAGCTATCGCGGGCGCATCACGTCGCTGCTGTTTCTCGCGTCGGCGTTTTCGGGTCTGGTCGGCGCGCCGCTTTCGGGTCTCGTGCTCGGTCATATGAACGGCGTGTTCGGCATCGCGGGGTGGCACTGGCTGTTCCTGCTCGGCGGCCTGCCGTGCGTGCTGCTCGGCGTGCTGGTGCTGAAGGTGCTGAAGGACCGCATCGATGACGCCGCGTGGCTCACGAGCGCGGAAAAGACCTGTCTGAAGAGTCAGATTTCGACGCAGAGCCAGCATACCGACACCGGCCATTCGCTGTTCGGCGCGATCAAGACGCCTGGCTTCCTGATGCTCGGCCTGATCTACTTCCTGATCCAGATCGCGTCGTATGGCCTGAACTTCTGGGCGCCGCACCTGATTCGCGCGGCGGGCACGCAGAATCCGACGATCATCGGTCTCCTGACGGCGGTGCCGTACATCTGCGGCGCGATCTGCATGGTCGTGGTCGGCCGCATGTCGGATCGCTCGGGCGAGCGCCGCAAGTTCGTCGCGATACTGCTCGTGATGGCCGCGGCGGGCTTCTTCGCGGCGGGCATCTTCGACAAGCAGACGACGCTTCTCATCGCCGCGCTCGGCGTGATGGGCGCGGGCGTGATCGCGTCGATCCCGGCGTTCTGGGCGCTGCCGCCGAAGCTCCTGACCGGCGCGGGTGCGGCGGGCGGCATTGCGCTGATCAACACGCTGGGGCAACTGGGCGGCATCGTGAGCCCGGTGATGGTCGGCCGCATCCGCGACACGATGGGCAGCACGACGCCCGCGCTGTACGCGATCGGCGCGATGAGCGTGGTGTGCGCGCTGTTGCTGCTGTTCGGATTGCCGCAGTCGCTCAGGCAGCGCGATCATTCGGAGCACACGGGCTGACGCGGCACCTGTCGCGAAGGTCAGAACGCCCGGCGGAACCTCGTTCATCCGCCGGGCGTTTTCTCATCTGTCCCGCCTCAACCCTTCCACGTCCACTCACGAATCTCGTCGCGGTCGATGCCTTCTTCGTGCGCGTACCGCACGCTCTCGATGATCTGATTCTTGAGCCATTCCTTCGTGTGCGCGCTGCTGCCGGCGATGCGCGGCACGCGGTCGATCACGTCGATCGCAAGCGTGAAGCGATCCACGCCGTTGATGATCGCGAGCTCGAACGGCGTGTTGATGTTGCCCCGCTCGCGATAGCCATGCACGTGCATGTTCTCGTGATTCGTGCGGTTATACGTGAGCTTGTGCACGAGCGTGGGGTACGAGTGGAAATTGAAGATCACCGGTTTGTCGCGCGTGAAGATCGAATCGAAATCGCGGTGCGACAGGCCATGCGGATGGTCCGTATCCGGCAACAGCCTGAAGAGATCGACGACATTGACGAAGCGGATTTTCAGGTCCGCGCAGTTGGCCTTCAGGATCTCGACGGCCGCGAGCGCTTCCATCGTCGCGATATCGCCCGCGCACGCGATCACGACATCCGGCTCCGCGCCCTGATCCGTCGACGCCCAGTCCCAGATGCCGATGCCCTTCGCGCAATGCACGATGGCCTCGCGCATGCTCAGATACTGCAAGTGCGGCTGCTTGTCCGCGACGATCACGTTCACATAATCGTGCGAGCGCAGGCAGTGATCCGCGACGCTCAGCAGGCAGTTTGCATCGGGCGGCAGATACATGCGCACGACGCCCGGGCTCTTGTTCGTGACGACATCGAGGAAGCCCGGGTCCTGATGCGTGAAGCCGTTGTGATCCTGGCGCCACACGAGCGACGTGATGAGCAGATTGATCGACGGCACCGGCGCGCGCCAGCGAAGCTCGTTCTTCGCCTTTTCGAGCCACTTGGCGTGCTGGTTGAACATCGAGTCGATCACGTGCACGAACGCTTCATAGGTTGCGAAGAGACCGTGGCGGCCGGTCAGCACGTAGCCTTCGAACCAGCCTTCGAGCGTGTGCTCGGAGAGCATTTCCATGACGCGGCCATCGATGGAGAGCGCGCCGCCATCTGCGTCCTCGGGCAGCGTCTGTGCGAGCCAGCGCTTGCCCGATGCTTCGTACACGCCATCGAGCTTGTTGCTTGCGGTTTCGTCCGGGCCGAAAAGACGGAAGCTCGTCATGTTGCGACGGATGACGTCGCGCAGGAAGGTGGCGAGCACGGCGGTCGGCGACTGATAGACACTCGCCGCGCGCTTGAACTCGAACGCGTAATCGCGGATATCGGGCAAGTCGAGCGATTGGCGCAGCACGCCGCCGTTCGCGTGCGGATTGGCGCTGATGCGCCGCGCGCCTTCGGGCGCGAGCGCGCGTAGCGTCTCGATCAGGCGGCCGTCTTCATCGAACAGTTCTTGCGGCCCGTAGCTGCGCAGCCAGTTCTCGAGCAGCGCGAGATTGCGGTGATTGCTGGCCGGATCGGCGATCGGCACCTGATGCGCGCGCCAGAAATTCTCGACCTTATGACCGTCCACTTCCTTCGGCCCGGTCCAGCCTTTCGGTGTGCGCAGGACGATCATCGGCCAGCGCGGGCGCGTCACGTCTTGCGGATTGGCGCGCGCGTTGGCCTGTATCGCGCGGATATCGGCGATGCAGCGTTCGATCGTCGCGGCCATGCGCTGGTGCATCGTCCGAGGCTCGTCGCCTTCGACGAAATGCGGCGCGTAGCCATAGCCTTTGAAGAGATCTTCCAGTTCGTCGTGCGGAATGCGCGCGAGGATCGTCGGATTGGCGATCTTGTAGCCGTTCAGATGGAGGATCGGCAGCACGGCGCCGTCCGTCGCCGGATTGAGGAACTTGTTCGAATGCCAGGACGTGGCGAGCGGGCCGGTTTCCGCTTCGCCGTCACCGACGACCGTCGCGACGATCAGATCCGGATTGTCGAACGCCGCGCCGAACGCATGCGAGAGGCTGTAGCCGAGCTCGCCGCCTTCGTGTATCGATCCCGGCGTTTCCGGCGTGCAATGCGAGCCGATGCCGCCCGGCGACGAAAACGCGCGAAAGAGCCTGAGCATGCCGCGCTCGTCGGCGCTGCGGTCGGGATAGATTTCCGAGTAATGGCCTTCGAGCCAGGAATTGGCGAGCGTCGCGGGCGCGCCGTGGCCGGGGCCGGAGACGAACAGCACATTCAGGTCGTCGCGCCTGATCAGCCTGTTCAGATGCACCCACACGAACGACTGGCCGGGGTCCGAGCCCCAATGACCGAGCAGCCGCCGCTTGATGTGCTCGGGCTTCAGGGGCTCGCGCAGCAGCGGATTCGCGCGCAGGTAGATCATGCCGACCGACAGATAATTGCAGGCTCTCCAGTAGGCGTCGATTCGTGCGAGGAGGTCGGGGTCGAGGGGCGTGGCGAGAGCGGTCGTGCGGGTGACGTCGTCGTTCAATTGCGTCTCCTTGAGAAGTGGGAGGATTGGTCGAGCGTCGTGCGTGCGCGTTCGCGCAAGATCGGATCCCGCGCGCTGTTCAATGATCGAAAACGTGTGTGGCGTTATGTTGGCAAGGACGGGCACGGCGCGCGAATCGGGCGCATCGGGCGCATCGGGCGCATCGGGCGAATCGGGCGCCGCCCTGAAACATCATAAGGCGGCTTGGGCGTTCTGACAGGCGGGTGCGTCACTCCATCGCCCGATGGCGGAGGTCGTGGTCCATCATAAGTGCCCGGTTGTCTTCCCACATGCCGAAATAGTGGACCATGAAGCTGTCCGGGCGCCGATAGATCCACGGCGTGTTGATGTCGATGAAAGACGACACGTGCACGTCCGGCAGTTCCTCGAATGCGCGAATGAACTGATGCTGATCGCCCTGGCTCGCGTAGACATGTGACTTGTCTTCCAGCCTTGCACACTCATCTATCACGCGTGCAAAGGCGTCGTAGTTTTGCTGATTGCGCTGAAAGCCCATGATGCCGGAATTGAAGCGCCACGTGCCCATATCTCTCGCAAGCACCGTTTGGCGCCCGTGCGTAAAGGGTTCGAGCCGCTGGTTCATGTCGTTGATGAGCACGTCGGCGTCGAGCCAGAACACCCATTGATGGTTCGGCAGGTACTCGCGCAGCAGCGCGGCCTTGAACCAGTTGCCGGAGGTCTTGCCGTCGTTCAGCTGCGCGGGAATGTCGCGATGGACGTAGAGCGTGTATCCCTGACGCTCGCAGTAACGCCTGAAGTTCGCCTCCGCGATCCGCCCGTAGCCCACGACGTTCGGCGTATAGAGCGTGACGATCGCAATCGGGCGGTTCGGCTGGAAAACGCTGTGCGCCGAAGTTTCGCGCACGCCGGTGTCGGTGAGTGTCAGATAGGGCAGGCCCCGCGCGCGGCATTCGTTGATGTGTTCGAGGAGCGCCGTGCGAAACCGCCGATGCTGTTTGTCGTCCTGGATGCTGACGGAGAACGCCGGCCAGTTGGCCCAGACGCTTTGGAGGTTCGACGCAGCCGGAACGACCACGAAGACATCGCCGATGCGGTGCTGAACCGGACACGCGGTGAAGTTGTGCAGCAACCCGGCCTCGCGCTCCGGCAGCACGACCCCGTAACGGCAACGTCCGACGAGATCCGCGACCTTCTCGCGGACCGTCGGCGTGTTGCGGAACATGAGGATGTCCGTCTGCGGCAGATCCGAATCGCTGCAAACGAGCAGCCAGTCACGGCCCGCCATGAGGTCGGTCAGGGGCGTCGAGCGCAGAAGGGCGGCGTTCTCGCTCAGCAGCAGCACGATTTCGTTGGGCTGGGCCTGTTGCAGATGGCGCAGGAGCGTTTCGTACTTGTAGAGCCAGCGCACGGCGTTGTTGCTGCCGGACAGTTCGGACAGGTCGAGCTCGACGTGGCGGTAGCCGTGCTCGCGCGCATAGTGGCGATGATTGACGAGCGCGGCGCGCGCGCGGTCGAACAGAAGGCTGATGACGATCATGGAAGCTGTGAACGAATGGAAATTACGCGAGGACGCACGCCGGGGCGACGCGCCGAAGCCGCTCGAATGAGCGAACCGTCTAGCATCGCCGGAAGAACGATCGGCTCGGATGGGAACGTTCCGAAAACCGCACGCAATACGCCATTTCTCAAGCACTCATAGAATGTCCCGATGACCCGAAAATCCGCTTCCGCGACCGACGCCCTGCAGGGCTTCCATCCCGCCGTCGCCGGCTGGTTCCGTTCGCGCTTTCCCGCCCCGACCGCGGCGCAGGCGCGCGCGTGGCCGCTCGTGCACGCCCGCCGCTCGACGCTCGTCGCCGCGCCGACGGGCTCGGGCAAGACGCTCACCGCCTTTCTCGCCGCCATCGACGAACTCGTGCGCGACGGCATCGCGCTCGGCGGGACACTGCCGGACGAGACGCGCGTCGTGTACGTGTCGCCGCTGAAGGCGCTGTCGAACGACATTCATGTGAATTTGGAGGAACCGCTCGCGGGGATCGCACAGACGCTGCGTGAATCCGGCGTGGCCGCGCCCGAGATTCGCGCGGCCGTGCGCACCGGCGACACGACGCAGCAGGAGCGCAACGCGGTGAAAAAGCGCCCGCCGCATATCCTCGTGACGACGCCCGAATCGCTTTACGTGCTGCTTTCGTCCGATTCGGGCCGCGCGATGCTCTCGACCACGCGCACCGTGATCGTCGACGAAATCCACGCGGTCGCGGGCAGCAAGCGGGGTTCGCACCTGAGCCTTTCGCTCGCGCGGCTCGACGCGCTGTGCGAGGACGCGGGCGGCCAGCGCCCGGTGCGCGTCGGCCTGTCGGCCACGCAAAAGCCGATCGAGCTCGTCGCGACGTTTCTCGCCGGCGAGGGTAGCGAGGGCGGCGCCTGCGAAATCGTCGACGTGGGGCACGTCCGCGCGCGCGATCTCGCGCTCGACATCCCGCCGATGCCGCTCGAGGCGATCATGTCCAACGACATGTGGGAGCGCGTCTACGACCGGCTCGCGGAGCTCGCCGGGCAGCATCGCACGACGCTCGTTTTCGTCAACACGCGCCGCATGGCGGAGCGCGCGGCGCGGCATCTGACCGAGCGTCTAGGCAAGGAAGCGGTCGCGGCGCATCACGGCAGCCTCGCGCGGGAACATCGGCTGGACGCGGAACAGCGGTTGAAGCGCGGCGAGCTGCGCGTGCTCATCGCTACGGCGTCGCTGGAACTGGGCATCGATATCGGCGAGGTCGATCTCGTCTGCCAGCTCGGTTCGCCGGGGTCGATCGGCGCGTTCCTGCAGCGCGTCGGGCGTTCGGGGCATCACGTCGGCGGCGTGCCTAAAGGACGGCTTTTTCCGACTTCGCGCGACGATCTGATCGAATGCGCAGCGCTGCTCGACTGCGTGCGTCGCGGCGAGCTCGACGCGCTGACGATTCCGCGCGCGCCGCTCGACGTGCTCGCCCAGCAGATCACCGCCGAAGTCGCGTGCCGGGAGTGGGGGGAAGACGAACTCTTCGAGCGCATCACGCGGGCGTATCCGTACGCGACGCTCGACCGCGCGCATTACGAGGCCGTGCTGCGCACGCTCGCCGAAGGCTATACCGGCCGGCAGGGCGTGCGCGGGGCCTACGTGCATCGCGATGCCGTCTCGCGCACGTTGCGCGGCAGGCGCGGCGGCAAGCTGACGGCGGTGACCTCGGGCGGCGCCATTCCCGACAACGCCGATTTCGCCGTGATCCTCGAGCCGCAGGGCCTGCAGATCGGCACGGTGAACGAGGATTTCGCCGTCGAGAGTCTCGCGGGCGATATCTTTCAGCTCGGTAATACGTCGTACCGGATCATGCGCGTGGAAGGCGGGCGGGTACGCGTGGAGAACGCCAATGGCCAGCCGCCGAACATTCCGTTCTGGCTCGGCGAAGCGCCGGGCCGCAGCGACGAGCTGTCTCACGCGATATCGAGGCTGCGCGGCGAGATCGACGTGCGGCTCGCGCAAGGCAGCGTCGACGAAACCGTCGCGTGGCTGGCGGACGCGACGGGCATCGGCATCGAACCGGCGCGGCAGATCGTCGATTATCTGGCGCGCTCGCGTGCCGCGCTCTCGGTGCTGCCGACGCAGGACACGCTCGTCATGGAGCGCTTCTTCGACGAATCCGGCGGCACGCAGCTCGTGATTCACGCGCCGTTCGGCAGCCGTGTGAATCGCGCGTGGGGTCTCGCGCTGCGCAAGCGCTTTTGCCGCACGTTCAACTTCGAATTGCAGGCGGCGGCCACCGAGGATGCGATCGTGCTGTCGCTGACGGGCAGCCACAGCTTCGCGCTCGACGACGTCTGGCGCTATCTGAAATCAGCGACGGCGGAACACGTCCTGATCCAGGCGCTGCTCGACGCGCCGCTTTTCGGCGTGCGCTGGCGCTGGAACGCGACCAACGCGCTCGCGCTGCCGCGCTACAGCGGCGGGCGCAAGGTCGCGCCGCAATTGCAGCGCATGAAAAGCGAGGACCTGCTGGCGGCGGTGTTTCCGGACCAGGTTGCGTGCGCGGAGAACATCGCGGGCGAGCGCGACGTGCCTGCGCATCCGCTCGTCGAGCAGACCATCGACGATTGCCTGCACGACGCGATGGACAGCGACGCGTGGCTCGCGCTTTTGCGACGCATCGAAACGGGCGATGTGCGGCTCGTCACCCGCGAGTTGCCCGCGCCGTCGCCGCTCGCGGCCGAAATTCTGTCGGCGCGTCCCTACGCGTTCCTCGACGATGCGCCGATCGAGGAACGCCGCACGCACGCCGTGCTCGCGCGCCGCTGGACCGATCCGCGCTCGGCGGACGATCTCGGCGCGCTCGATCCCGAAGCGATCGCGAGCGTGCGCGACGAGGCGTGGCCCGAGGTCACGAGCGCCGATGAAATGCACGAGGCGCTGACGACGCTCGCCTGCATCGCCGAAACCGAAGCGCGGCGCAGTCCGCAATGGCCCGCATGGCTCGAATCGCTGGCGCGCTCCGGCCGCGCGACGCGCCTGAGAGTCGCGGAGCACGACGCGTTGTGGACGCCCGTCGAGCGTCTCGCGTGCGTGCGCGCCGTCTACGGGCATGCGCCGATGCACCCCGCGCTGCACCCGCCGCCCGGCTTCGACGACGCCTGGGCGTCCGACGATGCGCTCGTCGAGATCGTGCGCGCGCGCTTGTCGGGCTTCGGACCGCTGACGGTGCCCGAGATCGCGCGACCGCTCGCGCTGCCCGCTTCGGCGATCGCGCTGGCGTTGACGCGGCTCGAAGCGCAGGGCTACGTGATGCGCGGACGCTTCACGCCGGGCGCTCAGGCCGACGAATGGTGCGAGCGGCATCTGCTCGCGCGGATTCATCGCTATACGGTGCGGCGGCTGCGCCGCGAGATCGAGCCCGTCGAGCGGCAGGATTTCATGCGCTTTCTGCTCGAATGGCAGCGCGTCGCGCCCGAGGCGCAAGGCGAGGGCCGCGACGCGCTGGGTGCCGTGCTGGAACAGCTCGAAGGATTCGAGGCGCCCGCCGTCGCATGGGAGGACGAAATCCTGCCGGCGCGCATTGCCGATTATTCGGGAATGTGGCTCGACGATCTCTGCCGAGCCGGCAAGCTCGTGTGGACGCGCCCGGCGGGACGTTCGCGCGCGTCGGGCGGCCCGGTGCGCGGCACGCCGATCGTGCTGCTGCCGCGCCGTCACCTCGGCGCGTGGAATGCGCTCATGCGCCCGGACGAAGCGCCGCAGCTTTCGTCGCGGGCCGAACGCGTCTTCGATGCGCTGAAAGCCCACGGCGCGATGTTCTTCGACGAGCTTCTCGGCGACGTGCGGCTCCTGCGCACCGAACTCGAAGACGCGCTCGGCGAACTCGTCGCGCTCGGACTCGTCAATGCCGACAGCTTCGCGGGCCTGCGCGCGCTCCTCGCGCCAGCGGCGAAGCGCAACGCGTTCGCGCGTCGTCCGAGGCGCGGCGGGCTCTTTATCGGCGGAATGGACGATGCCGGGCGCTGGGCACTGCTGCGCCGCGCAAAGCAGGACGATACGCGCGAGGAAGGCGATCTCGAGCACGTCGCGCTGACGCTCTTGCGCCGATATGGCGTCGTGTTCTGGCGGCTGCTGGAGCGCGAGGCCGAATGGCTGCCGCCGTGGCGCGATTTGCTGCGCGTCTATCACCGGCTGGAGGCGCGCGGCGAGATCCGCGGCGGGCGTTTCGTCGCCGGGCTCGCGGGCGAGCAGTTCGCGCTGCCCGACGCGGTGCCCCTTTTGCGCGACATGCGCAAACGGCCGAAGGACGGCGCGTTCGTCGCGCTCTCGGCGGTCGATCCGCTCAATCTCGTCGGCACCTTGCTGCCGGGCGAGAAAGTGCCGGCGCTCGCGGGCAATCGCGTGCTGTATCTCGACGGCCTGCCGGTCGGCGCGGTCGTCGCCGGCAAGACACGTTATTTCGGCGATGTCGAAGGAGAAGGGCGCGAGCGCGTGCGGCTCGCGCTCGTCAAACGCTCGGCGCGCTCGCTCGGTACGTCGTTCGGTAGCGGGATGACGGGCACCGGCTTGCCGGTGCGCCATTGACGCAGCGAGGGAGGCGGTCCCTCGCTGAAGGCGACGTCACTTCTTCGCGACGATTCTGGTCGTGAACGGCCCGGTCTGCACGGCCGGCACGTCCTTCACCGGCACGCCCGGATAGTCGACGACACGATTCACGTTCGACGCCGGCCGGAAGCGAAACGACGCCCGCACGCCATCGCGCGCACCGCCGACGATCGTGTGCATCGCCTGCCTGTCGAGTTCGACGCTGTCGGCGAGATCCCTGATTTTGAGGACGGCCATGGATGTTTCCTCCAGAGTGGGGAGTCGTAGTCGAGTATAGACAATCCGGCTTGCCGCACCGGACCGACTCCACGATCCGGCGCGCCATACATCGGACGGCAAACGCCAATGGCGGCGAAAGGCGCGAGCCTTCTGCCGCAAAGACGTTCGCCTCTAGCGAATGCGAAAGCCGTGCCAAAGCGCGATGTAACGCCGAAAACTCGCGTAAGACCATGATTTGCCGACGTTTTATTCGACGCCGCCGCATTGGGGGACGCTGACTCAGCGCGGGATCTGCCTGCGCCGCGCCGACACTCGCCGCCGATATGTCGGTCTCCGAACGACATGTGCGCGACGCCGCGCATGATCGCAAACGCCATTTGCGAAAGCGTCAGGCGAAG
>Ga0105251_10000787_pt1 | contig 28768 bp, 28 predicted proteins | sample KBSS64metaG_FD_80424 | JGI IMG/M metagenome (GOLD analysis project Ga0105251, IMG submission 80424) | Switchgrass rhizosphere microbial communities from Kellogg Biological Station, Michigan, USA - KBS S6-4 metaG | ecosystem: Host-associated > Plants > Roots > Rhizosphere > Soil | place...
AAAACCGGATCGGGCACGGTGTCGAGTTGCACCATCACGCCGGATAACGGCGCCATCAACTCGATTCGTGCCATCCGCTGAGGAGCTTTCATATGAACGACTCCTTGTACCTTGACGATATGAGCTGAAACCGGCCTGAAATGAATCATAGGCAACGGCTTCATGATTCGCTGACCGAATGAATGCGCGTTCGCAAAAGCACGCCGTTTGTGCAGAGTCGTCCGCATTGATTCGGGTTCTGAAACGCCGGATTCCCGTTGGGGAGCACTGGCGGAAAAAAGCGCGCTATTGTTTCGCAGCAGTTCGATGGTTTCTAGAGACGACGCTCCAATTGCGTCGATCCGTCGCAGGCTTCGCTCCGCGATCCCATTAACCTTGTTAATTAGTAAATGCAAGCGAAAGGAGCGCGCATCATGATCTACCGCAACGAAGCTGAAGCTTATTGGGAGCCGCTATTAACGATCGCCCGCGACGAGCTCGGCATTGAATCATTCGATCCGATGGGCAAACCCAACGCCGACATACGCATGTGCCGCGTCGAGGACATCGGGCGGGCGCTCGAACGCGCCTATGATTCGGGTCTCCTGGTCGGACATACGGTGACGCGCGCCGAACGGGTGAATGGGCACTGCGTTTGAAGGTCGTCGTGATCGGTTCGTTCGCTGCCGTCGAAGCCGGCCGCAGCGGAGAATCGGCAAGCATGCCGAGGTCAAAACACGACATCTGTAAATAGCCAGAACACGACATTAGGATAAAGCCGCAACAAACCAAAAATACGCTAATTTGCATTATGTAAATCATGCCGCGCTAGGAAGCATGAGCCTGCACCAGGACGTCCCAGGGTGCGGGAGATGGAAAGATATCCTGCAGAAAGCCGACAAACGCTCTCACCGCCGGATTGCTGCGCCGGCTCTCGGGCCACACGGCATGCAGATGGAATCGGTCATAGGCGAACTCGTGCAGCACAGGTACGAGTTCGCGCCTTTGGACGTATGGCGCTGCGATATACGTCGTCGAAATTCCGATTCCGGCGCCTGCGGCCAGCGTCGCGGCAATCGCGTCGCTGACGTCGATAATCAAGGCCGACGCAGGCGAGAACTCAACGAGTTTGCCTCCCACGTCGAAAAGCCACGCGGCCTCCTGCCCCGTCGACTGATATCTGAAGTTCACGCAATCGTGCTGCAAGAGATCGTTCGGATGCTGCGGCACGCCTCGCTCCCGCAGATATTCAGGCGATGCGAACGCGCAAATCCGATGCGGTGCGAGACGGCGCGCGATCAACCGCGCGTCGCCGGGATTGCCGACTCGAATGGCGACATCCACGCCCTCCTCGATCAGATCGACGTAGCGATCGCTCAGGCGCACATCGACGGTCACTTTCGGATGCCGCCGGCGAAACGCCGGCAGTGCGGGCGCGAGGATGTTCACGCCGACGGGCAACGGCGCGGTCACCTTGAGCGTTCCGGCCGGCTCCGCGCGCGCAGCGGCGACGCCTTGCTCGATACCTTCCGCCTCGCGCAATAACCGTTGCGTGCGCTCCAGAAGATCCCGCCCCTCCGGCGTCAGCGTCAGCGAGCGCGTGGTCCGACTGAACAGCTTGAGTCCGAAGTGCTGCTCCAGCCGCTGGATGCTTTTGCTGATCGCCGATGGCGAAACGGATAGCGAACGCGCGGCGGCCGTATAGCTGCCAAGCGATGCGGCGCGCGCGAATGCGATCAGCCCAGTCAATCTTTCGATAGCGATTTGTTCCATGATGGCATCATTAAAGCGAATTGCTGCCCAATTATCAATCCAGGTTTCGCGAATTAACCTTCTCCCATCGACGCCAAACCGGCGAAGTCAAAAAGGAGAAGGACATGAACGCGAATACGAAAACGCAGGACGCACAGGCGGCAGCAGTCGCTCACCACGCACTCGCAGGCAAGACGGCACTCATTTTCGGCGGCACGTCGGGCATCGGGCTCGATGCGGCTCTTCAGGCGAAACGGGCGGGCGCGGCGGTCGTCGTGGTCGGGCGATCGGCGGATACGGCGCAACGCGTCGCCGCGCAGCATGGCTTCGCCGGATGGCGCGCGGCCGACGTGACCGACGCCGACGCTCTGCAGCAGGCGGTAAGCGACATTCCGAAGGTCGATCATCTGGTTCTGCTGGCCGGCACCTTCGTCGCAGGGACGGTGCGCGAGGCCGACGTAGCGCATTTGCGGATCGCGTTCGAGGAACGCATCTGGGCGGCCGTGCACGTCATTCGCGCCCTGGGAGACCGCTTGAGCGCCGATGGCTCGATCACGTTCATCTCGGGCAGTCTCGCCGACCGTCCGAACGCCTACGGCACCGCAGTGCTCGCGGCGGCGTCGGCGGCTATGGAAGCGCTCGCGCGCGGCCTGGCCCTCGAACTGGCGCCGGTGCGCGTCAACACGCTGTCGCCCGGTCCGATCGACACGCCGATTCTGCGCAAGGCGCTCGGTGACGCGCGCGATACGGTCGTGTCGAATATGGAGAAAACCTTGCCGCTGCATCGTCTCGGCACCGCCAGCGAAGCCGGCGCGGGCGTGGTGTTCCTGATGACCAATGGCTTCATGAACGGAGCGACGCTCAACGTCGATGGCGGCGCGCGCCTCGTGTAACCGCAAAGCCAACGGAGAAAGCCATGACCACGCTTTTCGACCCGATCCGGCTGGGCGACATCGAAGCGCCCAATCGCATCTTCATGGCACCTATGACTCGCGCGCGGGGTACGCGGGATCACTTGCCGACGACGATCATGGCGCAGTATTACGCCCAGCGCGCGAGCGCCGGACTCATAATCAGCGAAGCGATCGGTATCGCGCAGCAGGGGTTGGGATGGCCCTTCGCAACGGGCCTCTGGTCCGACGAACAGGTTGCAGGCTGGCTGCGCGTAACCGACGCCGTGCACTCGGCCGGCGGGCGCATCATCGCGCAGCTTTGGCACATGGGCCGCACCGTGCATCCCAGCTTCAATGGCGGCGCGCAGCCGTTATCGGCTTCGGGCACGACCGCGCCGGGACACGCGCATACCTATAGCGGCAAGCAGCCCCATGTCGCGGGCAGACCCATGCGCGCAGACGAAGTGCCCGCACTGCTCGACGATTTTCGCCGCGCTACGCGAAATGCCTTGCGCGCGGGATTCGATGGCGTGCAGGTGCACGCCGCCAACGGCTATCTGATCGATGAGTTCTTGCGCGACGGCACCAACTTGCGGGACGACGCCTACGGCGGCAGCATCGAAAATCGCGTCCGGCTGCTCAGGGAAGTCACGCAGGCCGTGATCGGGATAGCCGGCGCTGGCCGCACCGGAGTACGGCTCACGCCCAACGGCACGGACCAGGGCGTGCGCGACAGTGATCCGGAGCCCGTTTTTGTCGCTGCGGCTCGGACACTATCGGCGCTCGGCGTCGCGCATCTTGAACTTCGCGAGCCGCCGATGAACGGGATTTTGGCACTTCCGACCGGCCGCCCTTCGCGCCTGCCATCAGGAAGGCATTCGCAGGCGTGTCCATCCTCAATTCGGACTACGGTCTCGATCGTGCGGCGGCGGCTATCTCCAGCGACGAGGCGGACGCCATCGCCTTTGGCCGGCCGTTCATCGCAAATCCCGATTTGCCGCAGCGCTTTAGCGCAGGCGCTGCGCTGGCGGCCGATAAGGGCGTGTTGTGGTTCACGCAAGGGCCGGAGGGCTATCTCGACTACCCCGCTTTCGCCTGAACCGACGTTCACCGAGCCGTTCAAAGGAATGCAGCCTGATAGACCTTCGGTGTCACGCCAGTTTGTTGCTTGAACACGCGCGTAAAGTGCGACTGGTCTGCGAAGCCTGTTCGCGCGCCAACCTCCGAAAGGGATATGCCTTGACGAAGCATCGGCATCGCATTGCGTACGCGCGTCTGCTGCTGAAAGGCATGGGGACTCAGTCCCGTCTCGCGGACAAAGGCGCGCAGCAGGACAAAGGGCGTGACGTCGAACTCCGACGCGAGCGTCGACAAGGTCAACCTCGCATCCAAGTCCTGGCGCAGCCGGCGCTTTACCGTGCGCACGAGAGCCGGCTCGCTGCGCACGGCGGGCAAGCGCGCCGAGCGGCCCGCGTGCAGACCACATAACCCAATGACCGCGCAAGCCAGCGCTTCACTGCGCTTGAAGGGGTCGTCGTCCACCTCGGAACACCAGTTTATGCCGTAGAGATTGCGTGACAGTTGAGCGTCGATGATGAACGGGCTCGCGACGTCGAACCGGTCGCGCCGAGGAATGCCGAGCCGATCACAGTAGGCGGCCAGCGCCGCGGGTTGCACATGTTCGACGCGCATTTTCCACTGGCCGTCTCCTGCCGCGGCGCCGGAATGCACGACATCGGCATCGATGACGATCACGTCGCCGGGGCGGCATATGCGACGCTGGTCCCGCACCTCGACCGCCAAAGCCCCGCCGGTGATCACCGCGAGGCAGTGCGTGTCGTGCGCGTGCGGAGGATACCGGTGGCCGACGAACCGGCCCTTGAGCATGACGGCGTCCATGACGTCTGGCGCGCGCCAGAGCTTGACCGAATGCGTCGGCGCTTTAGCTTTCATGATCGGACGAATCGCGAAGTGGCCGGAACACGTCATCATAGTCCTCGAGCCGCGGCATCGGGATACGCGGTTGCTCGTCGAGTCGATCGATAAAGTCGCGCCAGCGGGCCATCGTGGCCGACCGCTGCTCGTCGGTGCAGTACGGAACGTGCCACGCAAAGAACGGCTCGAGCACCTCGAAGCCCACATATCCCAACGTACCTTGCAGCAGATGGCGCAACATGCCGCCCGCAAGTTCGCCGTGGATACCCTGCTCACCGAACATGTGCTCCCGGCCGCCCAGCGTCACGCCGACCACCGCGCGCTTGCCGACCATGCCACCACGGCCATAAATGCGCTTTCCGCCGTACAGCGCGCCCGACAGGAAACAGCGGTCGATCCATCCCTTGATCAGCGCAGGCACCGAAAACCAGTAGAGGGGAAACACCAGCATGAGCGTATCGCTCGCGAGAAGCGCGTCGACCTCGCGCCGGACGCCGGACGCAAGCGTGTCGTGCACAAGCGCGTGGCGCTGCTCCAATGAATAGACAAGGTAGTCGACGTTTGCACGTTCGGCGAACTCGCTGGCACGAGCCACCGGGTCGAAGTCTAGTGCGTACAGGTCCGAAAAACTCACGTCGTCGCCACGCAACTCCATCAGGCGTCGGGCCTCGTGGGCCATTGCCGTGCAGAAGGAGCGCGGTTCCGGGTGGGCATGGACGACGTGAACTTTAGCCATGAGCGGTCGATGTCGAGGTGAGCGCCGGGATGAAGGTGTTCAGATGAGCGAGCTCGTTTTCGATTGCCTCTCGCGTCGACGAAGTGGCGCCCTCCAACAACAAGCGTCGCGTGGCCTGCAGCGCGCCCGGCGGTTTGGCGGCGAGGCACATGGCGTATTCGTTAGCCGCGTCGCGCACATTCGCGTCGGGTACGAGGCGCGAGACGAATCCATGCAGAAGGGCTTCGTCCGCGGCAATCGCGCGGCCGCTCAACAGCCAGTCGCGCGCCGTCAGATCGCCCACGCGGCGGGCCAGCAATGCCGTTGCGCCCGCTTCGGGAACGATGCCGAGATCGGCAAACGAAAAGCGGAACATCGCGCTCTCGCCGGCGACTACCCAGTCGGCGTGAAGTAGCATCGTGGCGCCGAATCCCACGGCCGGGCCATTGACCGCCGCCAGCAGCGGTTTCGTTTGCTCCGAAAACGCGCGGATGCAGCGTCTGACCACGCCGTCGGCGGGCTGTGGCCAGAGCGTTTTGAACGCGGCAGTGTCGTGGCCCGAGCAGAAGCTATCGGCGGTTCCGTGCAGCAGGACGCAATGCACGCGCATGTCGGACTGCGTCTGCTGCAGAGCATCGGCCAGTGCGGCGAACATCGCGGCATCGAGCGCGTTGCGCTTCTCAGGGCGGTCGATTCCGATGGACCCGATCCGTCCATCGAGTTGTGTCGTTATATTCGCTTTCATCATGCGAACAGCGAGAAACCACCGACGAGTTTGCCGATCCGGTTCTTCGAGCCGACCAGACCGATCGCCAGATACTGAAGCGATTCTTCGGGATGAGCCAGGACGGCATCGAGAAACGCGTTGTAGTCCGTGGTTGCCTGCCCTTGCACGGGAAAGCCCACGACGTCGCAATGCGCCAGCGACCGTTGACGCAATTCGCTCAATTGAAGCGATGTGGCCCTGAGCACCGGAATGCCGATAGGAATGAGTCCCGGATGTACCGCGCCATCGCGCCCGCGCAATGGCGCCCCGACGAGACGGCTGTGACGCTGGCCCAGCGTAAACGCCACGACTGCGGCTGCGTTGGACGCTTTCCCCGGCGGCAGCAATTCGTCCACGACGATGACACAACGCTCCGGCTTTTGCGTGGCTTCCGGTTCGTTGGACGTGCGAGTCTCGGTTTGCGAAAACACTGCCTCTCTCCAAAAAATAGTGATGGAGACAATGCTATGAGTTCCATTTCCAAAAGTATTGGACGATTTTGCAGCGGGTCGATGTGAGGCAATCTGACTGCACCGAAGCGCAACATCGAAACAAACGGCCTCGACAGTCGCTTGAGCCAGGCTTGCCACCTTGTCCTTCCTCGGCCTGGCAAGCGTCCTGGCCTATTCGGGCATCGGGCAATGCCCTGGTCCGCCTCGCTTGGCCGCAGTCGACCCTAACAGCCCTTGGCGTTTGCAAACATCGATGTCGACAGACCGGACCATTTCGGACATCGGCCACATTCTTTGCCTCATTCACGCATAGCGCCATTCGAAGCCTTCCGCGGTTCGCGTGACGGTTCCCGCCGACGTCTCGGCGAAATGCGCGGCGAATATCGTCGCGCCCGTATCCGCTGCATGCGCGAGCAGACGCGCTCGCGATGCACGCGCCTGCTGCTGGTCGAGACAGAACATCGAATTCCATTCCGGTCGATGCACCTGCACGGCGCTGTGCATCACGTCGCCGGAAAAGAGCGCCGTTTCGCCGCGCGAGCAGATTTCGATCGCCATGTGCCCGATGCTGTGGCCGAAGGTCGGCATGAAGCGGATGCCGTCGAGAATCTCTTCGCCCTCGTCCGGTACGACGCGCGCCTGACCCGATTCGATCACCGGCAGCACGCTGTCCTCGAACACCATACGACGCGATTCGCCTTCCGGCATGAAAAAGGAATCGCGTTCGCGCTCGCCGAAGACGTACGTCGCGTTCGGGAACACGAGCGCCCAGCGGCCATCTTGCCAATGCGTATTCCAGCCGACGTGATCGACATGCAAATGCGTGAGCAGCACGTAATCGATCTTCTCCCGCGCGAAGCCCGCTGATTCGAGCCGTTTCAGCACGGGGTTATCGAGCTTGTCGAATAGCGCGCTGAATGGCCGCGACTTGCCGTTGCCGATTCCCGTATCGACGACGAGCGTCATGCCGTCGATCTCGACCAACCAGAGATGGGTCTTCAACTGCACGCGCGCATTGGCGAGGTCGAGCGTGTCGGTGGCGAAGCGCTCGCCGAGCGCTCGCCCGTCCTCGGCCGTCCACGCGGGAAACAGCCGGTCCGGTGCGAGCGCGAAGCACGTTTCATCGACGCGCGTGATGGTCGCCGCGCCGACATGATGCACTTGAGATGCGGATGTCATGGCGTCCGTTCTCCTGGTTTCAATGTGAGTTCGCAGCGCTCACCCGGCGAGTCGCCAATGCGTACAGAATCACGCTGATGAATGCCGAGGCGCCGCCGACGATCGCAAGCGACATGCCGAGGCTGGCGCCGGTCGCTCCGAGCCGCTCGTTCAGATAGCCGACCGACAGCGGACCCACGCCGCCGCTAATCGCATTCGTCATGAACACGAGCAGAGCCAGCGAACGGCCCCGCATGCGGTTCGGCACGGCAATCTGCAGCGGCACGGGCGCGAGTCCCATCGCGATACTGGCAGTCAATGCGCTGATGCCATAGAGCACGATGGCAAGCTCGCTGCTGGCGACGAGCGGCATGGCGACGGCGGCGGGCATCAGCAACGCAACGGCGCACGCGGAGAAGCCGAGCACCTTGCGCAACGCGGTGTCGTCGGTGACGCGCGTCGAAAGCAGGCCCGCGCATGCAACCCCCAGCATGCCGCCGATCATGTACGCGGGCGCGGCCATCTGTCCGACGACTTTCGGTGCGAGCTGAAAATGCCGCATCAGCAAGGTCGGAAACCACGCGGCGTGCGAATAGAACAGCGTGATCAACGCAACGTAGGCCGCGAAGTAAGGCAGGCAGAAGCGATTGCGCACGAACAGTTCGGCGAGCACGTCGCGCAGCGAAGGCATCTCGTCGTGCCTGCGCGCGCGCTGCATGTCCGCCTCGCGTCTCGCCGGTTCGCGGACCGTGAACGCCACGAGCGCCGCCAAAAGCAGACCGGGCAAGCCGACCGCAACGAACACCGCTTGCCACGGCTCAAAGCCTCGCGCGAGGAGCCATGCGTTGCCATCGCCCGTCGCCGCCGCCGAGAGCAACATGCCGCCGCCAAACAGCGCAGCGCCGCCGCCGACATACGGCCCGAGCATGAAGACACTGCTCGCGCGCGCCACGCGGCGCGGCGGAAAGATGTCACTGAAAATCGACAGCGCGGCGGGACTCAGCGCGGCCTCGGCGACAGCCGTGCCCGCACGCGCAAGGAGCAGTTCCGTGAAGTTGGTCGCGAAGCCGCACGCCGCCGTCGATATCGCCCAGATGGCGATGCACGCGGCGATCAGCTTGACGCGATTTCCCCGATCGACGAGGCGCGCGACGAACACACCCGCCGTTGCGTAGCACATCGTGAACGAAAACCCTTGCAGCAAGCCGATTTGCGTATCGGAGAGCGCAAGCGACTGCTTGATCGGCTGCACGAGAATGCTGACGACCTGGCGGTCCAGATAAGAAAACGCAAAGCAGACGAAGAACAGCAGCACGATATACACGGGATGGCGCACGCTGTCGTAGGGCGTGATGCGTGCGGCGTCGGCGACGGGCCGGCTCGAAACGGGGTGATCGCTCATATGCGGTCTCCGGGGCTGATGGACCGGCTCAATCGGCGTGGGTTTCGGAAGCGAGCAGCGCGATGCAGTCGCCTGGTTCGACGCGCGCGAAAGTCCGCATGCACATCACGATGCCGTCGCCACGGAACGCGATATCGAGCGGTGCTTGCCACGGGCGATGCGGATCGAACAGGCGTCCGGCCAGTTGACCTCCGCGCTCCTGATCGCCAAGCTTGAACGCCGGTTCGAAGACACCGGCAAGCGGCGAGTACACGTAATGACGCGCGCCTTCGACTCGCAGGAAGCGCGTCTTGCGGGGTGCCGCGGTATCGGCGTCCGGGATCACGCCGAGCCGCTGCAACACGCGCTGCAAGCCGCTCTCGACAATCCCGAGATTCGCGGCATCGCAGCCGGCGTGTCCGCCGAATTCGCCGCACAGAAAGAGCTTGCCGTGACGTTCGGCAGCCGCTGCCATCGTGCGGTCCTCGCCGAGCAGGTCCATGATCATCGTGTTCGGCGCGCCGAATTCGCGCACGAGGTCCATGTACAGCGCGCGCCGTTCGCGTTCGGCGGGCGGCGATGCAAGCAGTGTCGGCGCATGATCGAACGATGCGCCGCCCGCATGCAGGTCTATCGCGACGTCGGCGCGCGGCAGCAGTTCGGTTTCCACGTAGTGCGCGATCATCTCCGTCGGCTGGCCGTTGCGCGCGCCGGGGAACACGCGGTTCAGGTTGCCGCGATCGATCGGCGACGTGCGCGTGCCGTTGATGAATGCGGGGAAGTTCAGCGCGGGAATCACGATCAGGCGGCCACGTATCGTCATGGACTGCATGCGCTGCATCAGCTTCATCAGCGCGACGGGGCCTTCGTACTCGTCACCGTGATTGCCGCCCGTCAGCAGGAGGGTCGGGCCCGCGCCCGCGCCGGCATTGAGCACGGCGAGCGGAATGGGGACGTGTCCGTATGCCGAGCGGTCGTGCGAATACGGCAGACGCAGCGTGCCCGCCTGAAAGCCCGTGCGTTCGAAGTCGATATCGGTGGCGATGAGTGAAGCGGATGTGGACATGGCGCGATCGGTAAAGAGCTTGGGGTGTCTTTACTATCGGCGACGAAAAAGCGTGCGGCCAATGCCGTTTTCTGCGGCGGGCGATGCCTGCGAGGCATCACCCGCCGGGCCGTCGAGCCGCTAGGCCAGCAGTTCGACGAAACGCTTCAGCGCGGGATTGGCCTCCTGCGCGACGAAACAGAATTCGAGCGGCAAAGGCACGGAGAGATCGCGCAATTCGACAAAGCGCACTCGGGCGGGCGGCCGGTCGCGATTCGCGGCATTGACGATGGCCGCGCCCATTCCCGCCGATACCAGCGAGAGAATCGCCGTTTCCGTCGATGCTTCCTGGCGGATATCGAGCGTGAGCCCCCGTTCGGCGCACGCTGCAAGCAGGCGGTCGTAATACGCGGGATAGACGCGGCGCGGAAACGCGATGAACGGCTTGCCGGCGAGTTCTCGCGCATCGACGGCGCCCGCGCTGCCTTGCTGCCACGATTCCGGCACCGCCAGCACGACGTTCTGGTCGAGCACATGCACGCTCGCGATGCCTTCGGGCAGCGCGCCGAAGCGATAGGCAAAACCGCCGTCGAGCCGCCCCGCAGCCAATGCATCGAGCTGTTCGGGCGTGTTCATCGGCGTGAGTTCGAGTGCGACATCCGGCGCGGCCTGTTCGAAGGCGCTCAGCGCGCGCGAAACGATGCCGCTCCACGCAGCGTTTTCGACGAACCCGACACGCAGATGCCCTTGCACGCCGGATGCGATGCGGCGCGCGAGCCGGTTCGCGGCATCGACGCGCCCGAGAATGCCGCGCGCTTCCGAAAGATACGCCTCGCCCGCCGGCGTCAGCTTCAGGCCGCGCGGCGTTCGCTCGAACAGCGTTGCGCCGATGGCGTCTTCGAGATCCTGAACCTGCCGGGATATCGCCGGTTGCGTCACGTGCAGGTGCTCTGATGCGGCCCGCACGCTGCGCAACTCGGCGACAGCGATGAAATAGCGAAGATGCCGAAGCTCCATGTCCTTTCCTGCGCGATCGGAGTGTCCAGTTGCCAGCGCTGACTGCAATGATCTTGACATGCTTCGGTGCCGGAGCAAAGGCTTCCATCGAAGGACAAGTGGTGCGCCAATGGTCATTCCCCGCTCAACGATAGGTGCAAAGCCGGACGACATCTCTTGGAGGTTCCCGAGCGTACAGGGTCCAGTTCGTCGCGTGCTTAAGCCTTCGTCGTTGGTTGGACCGGCACTCGCGCCACCGGAATGGGCACCGGCCGCTTAAGCTGATGATGTGCCGCACACAGCATGGCATCCAAACGATGCGTGGTTTCGACCTCACGACGCCGGAGGGCGGGCATTCGTAACGTTACGGCGGCCGTCTCATCTCCGCCCAGACCGGCACGGTCAGAAAACTTGTCTGGGTGGCTGGAACTGGCCGGTTGCCGAAGATCGCGATAATAGCGAGGACGTCAGCGTCGGCAATGGCAGGGACTTCGAACCGCCACACTGTGCTGAACTTCCAGCGGACCGCGACCTCGCTCGCGGCTACTCAGGCATCGAACGGATCTTCAAAGGCAGACGATGCCGCCCCTCACCCAACGAACGGCAACTTCCGATCGCGCGCCTCCGTCAACATCGACACGGTAATCTTGCGCACCTCCAGCTTGCTTTGAGTGATATGCGCGCGCAGCAGCATGGCCGCTTCGCCGTACTTGCCGCGATCGATGAAGCGCAGCATCTTCGCGTGCTCATCGTAGGTCGCGCTCGTGCGATGCGGCTTCAGGAAATCCAGCCGCCGCACAATCCGGATGCGCTCCGTCACTTCGTTATGCACGCGCAGCATCTCGCCATTGCCGCTCGCGCGCACGAGTCCGCGATGAAAGTCCTCGTCCATGCCGAACATCAAGACCGGATCGCTCTGCTGCGCATCGGGCGACACGCACCAGACCGATTTCAGGGCATCGATCTCCGGATGCGGCGGCGCGGTGCTCGCCAGTTTGTCGAGTGACGCGGTCTCCAGCACGATGCGCAAGTCATACAATTGATCGAGCTGCGCGAAGTTGATCTCGGATACCTTCCAGCCACGCCTGAACCCGACTTCGAGATAGCCTTCACGCAGCAAGCGAAACAGCGCGTCGCGCATCGGCGTACGGGACACCCCGTAGTATTGCGCGATGTCGGTCTCCGAGAAGCGATCGCCCGGAAACAGGCGAAAGCTGAAGATGTCTCGCTTTAACCGCTGATAAACCTGCTCGGCAAGCGGATTGGCGCTCTGAATGGCGCGCACGCCGCTGCTGTCCGTAAGTTTGGGCGAGTTGATTCGCTGTCTCCGGCTAATGCCTCTTTCAGGGCGTTTCGATCAGGCTCACATGCGCCGCGACGATGGTCCATCCCGCGAACGCATTCGATGCATCGCCGATGCGCGCCCATGTCTGCATCTGACGTCCAAGCAAAGGCGTCGCGTCGCTTTTGAACTCGGTGCTCACGCAGGCGTAGTCCGCGCCGAACGTCGTCACCACCGTTCGATGCAAACGCCGCGAACGCGGCACCGGCGCGCACGTCTCACGCCAGCGGCGGATTTCATCGCCGCCATGCTGCACTTCCTCTATGCCATATCGTACCGTTTCAGGCGCGTGCCAGAACAGCGCGTTCATGGTCTCGACATCGTTATCCACGAGCGCCTTTTCATAGGCGATAAACGCGCGCTCGACTTCGGCCACCGTTTCGGGACGATTCACTTCCATCAATTCTCCACCAGGTCAGCGAGCGTAGCCGTCCATCCGACGATGCCGCCCTGCGAGCGAATCATCTCGATGGTCGCGGTCTTGAACGCCGGAATGTAGCTTGCCGTCGCGTCTTCGATCAGCACGCATTCGTAGCCGCGATCGTTCGCTTCGCGAATGCTCGTCTGCACGCAGACTTCGGTCGTGACGCCCGCGAACACGAGATGCGTGATGCCGCGTCGCGCGAGTTCCTCGTCGAGACGCGTCGCATAGAACGCGCCTTTGCCGGGCTTGTCGATGACGATCTCGCCTGCGATGGGCGCGACCGCGTCGACGATGGCGTTGCCCGGTTCTCCGCGCACGAGGATGCGACCCATCGGTCCCATATCGCCGATGCGCGCCCGCGGTGCGCCGCGCAGCCGCTTTGCATCGGGACAATCGGAGAGATCGGGCGCATGAGATTCGCGCGTATGCACGACGAGCCAGCCGCGATCGCGCGCATGGTCGAGCAGATGCGCGACAGTCGGCACGATCGACGCAAGCAGCGACACATCGTTGCCGAGCGCTTCGCCGAAGCCGCCCGGCTCGACGAAATCGCGCTGCATGTCGATCACGATCAGCGCCGTATGCGCCGCATCGAATGTGAAAGGCGATGGTTGAGCGCGCGTCAGAGTAAGCATCGCATCAGCCCTCGTATCGGCGTTCGGGTCTCGGAAAACCGCATGACGTCCCGTCCTTTACGACGACTTCGTGATCCCAGGGCAAACGATATTCGCCACGCACCATGTCCTGCATGAACGTGTACGGACAATCCTGCGCACCGCCCTTCACGGCCACATAACCACGATGCCCGAACTGATAGATGTTGTTCTCCACGCCCCAGTGAATGCGTGCTTCGCGCACGAGATCCGGGCGCATCTCACACGTGATGATTTCATCCGGGCGATGACTGCCTTCGACCATCACGGTGCCGTCGAAATCGCAGAACATGCCTTCGCCCATCGAGTCGAACGTGCCGTCGCTGCCGCACAGACACACGCTCGCGGTCTGCGCGAGGTTCTGGAATGCGTTCGATTGATTCGTGATCGTCCATGCATGGCGAATAGGCGCGGTGTAGCCCGCTGTACGCAAGATGATTTCCGCGCCCTTGTAAGCGGCCTCGCGCGCCATCTCCGGAAACATGCCGTCATGACAGATGATGAGCGACAGCTTCGCCCCCTTCGGCCCGATACACACCGGCACGCCGAGATTGCCCGGCTCCCACGGCTCGACCGGCACCCAGGGATGCAGCTTGCGATAGTAGAGCTGCACCTCGCCCCGATCGTCGATGATGATCCCGCTGTTATAGGGATTGCCGCCCGGATTGCGCTCCATGATGGAGAAACATCCCCAGATGCGATGCTCGATGCACGCCGCCTTGAACGCCGCCACTTCGGGCCCGTCGAGCGAACACATGATGGCATCGTTCGTATCCATCGAGAGCCCGTGCAGCATGTACTCGGGGAATACGACGAGATCCATCGACGGGTTATTGCGGCGTGCCTTGCCGATCAGTTCGACGATGCGCCCCGTCTGCGCGGCCAGTTGTTCCGGCGTGGCGACATCGGGATTCTGCAACTGCACGAGACCCACGACGATGCCTTGCGGCGACTTGTTCAATCCACCGAGACCGCTTGAACTCATTCTTCCTTGCTCCCTTATGCGTGAACGGCGAGCGGCTCAGATGTATCGGCCGCGGCGCTTTCGACATGACCCGCCATGTGTCTTCCCAACGCGACGCGATCCGCGCCGCTCGCAGCCGTCTCGTGCACCAGCCGCCCTTCCGCCATCACCGCGATGCGATCCGCCAGTTCCAGCAGTTCATCGAGGTCTTCGCTGACGAGCAGCACGGCAGCGCCCGCATCGCGCGCAGCGAGAATGCGCGCATGAATATCCGCGACCGATGCGAAATCGAGCCCGAAAACGGGGTTCGCGACGATCAGCACATTCACCGCTTGCCCCAGCTCGCGCGCAAGCACGGCGCGCTGCACATTGCCGCCCGACAGCGTGCCGATGGCGCGTGCCGGCACCGGCGGCTTGACGTTGAATTCGGCGATGAGACGTTCGGCGCGCTCGCGCATCGCGCGGCGATCGAGACGCCAGCCGTGGCGCTTCATCGGCGCGCGGTCGAAGTCGCGCAAGGCGAAGTTATCCTCGATGCTCATGTTCGCGACGCACGCGTTGCGCAGCGGTTCTTCGGGCAACGCAAACACGCGCAGCCGCGTCATCTCCTCACGCGTCGCGCGGTACGGCGCGCCATGCATACGCATCTCTCCGCCATGCACGCGGCGCTGGCCGACGAGCGCCTCGATCAGTTCCTTCTGTCCATTGCCCGATACGCCCGCGATGCCAAGTATCTCGCCCGACTTCACGCTCAGCGAAACGTCACGCACCGCCCGATGTCCACGATCGTCGATGACGTTGAGGCTCGAAAGCGCGAGACGTACCGGCGCATTCGCATCGAGCGGCTTGCGTTCGGGCCGCGTCTCAGCGAGCTCGGGATCGTCCTTCTTCGATGCTTCACCGCCCATCATCCACGCGGCCAGCCTGTCGCGGCTCGTCTGCGCGACCGCGCTCGTGCCGACGAGCTTGCCTTTGCGCAACACGGTGACATCGTCTGCGTAAGCCATCACTTCGCGGAACTTGTGCGTGATCATCAGCACCGTGAGTTCGCCGCGCGTGGCGAGCTCGCGCATCAGGCCGAGCACTTCGTCGGCTTCCTGCGGCGTGAGTACCGATGTGGGTTCATCGAGAATCAGGAAACGCTGCTGCAAATAGAGCTGTTTCAGGATTTCGAGCTTCTGCTTTTCTCCTGCGGCGAGAGCGGAAACGGGCGCATCGAGCGGCAGGCGAAAGGGCATGGAACGCATGAAGGCATCGAGCGCGGCGCCTTCCTTCGGCCAGTCGATCTTCCATGGCAATCGTCCGCGTGCGAGCAGCAAGTTCTCTTCGACCGACAAGCCCGCCGCCAGCGTGAAATGCTGATACACCATGCCGATGCCGAGCGCCTGCGCATCGCGCGGCGAGGCGATCTTCACCTGCCGCGTATCCGCGACGATCTCGCCGTCATCGAGCACGCCATAGCCGACAAGCCCTTTGACGAGCGTGCTCTTGCCCGCGCCGTTTTCGCCGAGCAGCGCATGCACGGTGCCCGCGCGCACCTTGAGCGTCACGTCGTCGAGCGCGGTGAACGCGCCGAAGCGCTTGGTCGCGCCGAGCACTTCCACGCTCATCGCTTTGGTCGGGGCGTTCATGGTCAGCGTCCCAAGGTTGCGAGCAAGGCCTTCGAATCCGATACCGTGCCGAACACGCCGCCCTGCATCAGCACCATGTTGAGCGCAGCGTCGTGATTGCCCTGATCGGTCGCGCCGCAGCAGTCCGCGAGGATGGTGCATTCGAAGCCGCGATCGTTCGCTTCGCGCATCGTCGTGTGGACGCAGACATCGGTCGTGATGCCCGTCAACACCAGATTCACGATGCCGCGCGTACGCAAGACCATTTCGAGGTCCGTCGCGCAGAACGAGCCTTTGCCGGGCTTGTCGATGACAATCTCGCCTTCGATCGGCTTCAGTTCGTCGATGATCTCCCAGCCCGGTTCGCCGCGCACGAGTATCTTGCCGCAAGGCCCGTCGTCGCCGATGCCGACGCCGTTCGTTCCCGCACGGCGGCTTCTCCATCGCTTGTTGGCGGGCAAGTCCGACAGATCGGGCCGATGCCCTTCGCGTGTATGAATGATCGTGAAGCCTTGTTCGCGCATCAGCGTGAGCACGTTCCTGATCGGTTCGATCGGCGCGCGCGTCATCGACAGGTCATAGCCCATCTTGTCGACATAACCGCCGATGCCGCAGAAATCCGTCTGCATGTCGATAATGACGAGCGCCGTGTTGTCCGGCCGCAGATTGCCGTCGTAAGGCCACGGATAGGGACGTGCTTCGATGAAGCGGCTCATGTGTTTGGCTCCGTGAGAGTGGCGTTCAGCGCGTGAGACTGAGCTCGCCGGGCGCGCCCGCGAGCGTGCGGTCGGGACGGCAATTGATCATCATGATGACGAGCGTGAGCACGTAGGGCGCGGCGTTGAAGAGGTAGTAACCGCTCGTCACGCCGATGGCCTGCAACGCAGGGCCGAGCGCCCCCGCCGCGCCGAAGATCAGCGCGGCCCACAGGCACCGCAACGGTTGCCAGCGCGCGAAGATGACGAGCGCGACGGCCATCAGACCTTGTCCGCTCGACAGGCCTTCGTTCCAGCTTCCCGGATACACCAGCGACAGATACGCGCCGCCCACGCCCGCGAAGAATCCGCCGACCGTCGTCGCGAGAATGCGCACCCGCGTGATCGGATAACCCATCGCGCGGGCGCTTTCCGCGTTCTCGCCGACGAGACGCAAAGCCATGCCCCAGCGCGTATGACGCAAGCCCCATTGCAGCGCGAATGCCAGCGCCACGCCGATGATGAAGAGCGGATTGACATGCAGCGCGTTATGCAACTGCGGCGACGATGCCCATGAGCCGAAGTCGAGCGATGACAACATCGGCGCTTGCGGTTCGATGAACGGCTTGCCGAGATAGAACGCGAGGCCGGTGCCGACGAGCATCAGCGCAATGCCGAACGCGATGTCCGACACGCGCGGCAATGAGCACACGAGGCCGTGCAGACAGCCGAGCAGCAAGCCGGCGCAGCCGGCCGCGAGCACGCCGAGCCACGGCGAGCCGGAAAGATACGCGGCGGCGTAACCGGTCATCGCACCGGATACGAGAATGCCTTCGAGGCCGAGATTGACGCGCCCGCCCTTCTCCGTCAGACATTCGCCGATGCTCACGAACAGATACGGCGTGCTCACGCGAACGGCGCCCGCGAACAGCGACAGCAGCAGCACGGCGACGGGTGAATGTGCATCAAACATGAGTGCCCTCCAGTCGAACCGGCGAATGCGCGACCGACATCGCCTGCAGCCTGATGCGCCATGCCTCGAGGCGGCCGCCCATCGCTTCCCACGCGAGCAGATTGGCGAATAGCAGGCCTTGCAGGACGAGCGTCGTGGCATCGGGCAAACCCAGGCGGCGCTGCAAGAGCGAACCGCTTGCTTCGATACCGCCGACGAGCACCGCGCACAGAATGATCGACAACGGGTTCTGACGCGCCGCGAACGCGACGAGAATCCCCGCATACCCGTAACCGGCGAGCAGCGATGCGTTCGCGCTGCCCTGCACCGCCGCGACTTCGAACATGCCCGCGAGACCGGCCGCCGCGCCGCCCATCGCGCAGGCTGCGATCGCGAGTTTGTTCACCGGCAGGCCGACGAGTTTCGCCGCATGGTTGTTGCCGCCCGCGATGCGCATCGCGAAGCCTTTGGTGCTGTGGCGCACGAACACCCACGCCGCGACGCATGCGAGCGCGCCCCAGAACAAGCCCCAATGCACATCGAGGCCGGGCAACGAACCGACGGCGAACGCATCGGGAACGGGCGGCGTCGAAGGCTTGTTGAGACTGGCGGGATCGCGCAACGGACCTTCGACGAGATGCTTGAACAGCGCAATCGCGATATACGACATCAACAGGCTGCTGATGGTCTCGTTCACGCCGCGCAGTTGGCGCATCGCGCCGACCGCGCCGATCCACACGCCGCCCGCGATCATGCCGGCGAGCGCCATCAACGGAGCGGCGATGAACCACGGCATCGCGGCGGGCACGACCGTCGCCACGACCGCCGATGCCAGTCCGCCGAGCGCCAGCGCGCCTTCGCCGCCGATCACGATCAAGCCGACCTGCGCGGGCAACGCGACGCACAACGCGGTGAGCATCAGCGGCGCGGCGCGCAGCAACGTGCTCTGCCACGCGAACGACGAGCCGAATGCGCCCTGCCCGATCAGCACGAGCGCATCGCCGGCCGGCTGGCCCTGCACGAGCAGGAACAGCGAAAACAGCAGCAGCGTGCCGATGAGCGCGCACAACGTCGGCAAAGCGGGCAACGCGCCCAGCGCCACGCGCGGTAACAGAGGATAAGAACGCATGACCGCTCCGCGAAGGTTTGAATCAGATCTGCCCGACGACGCCCGCGACGAGATAGTTCATGCTTTCGAGCTTGATATCCGTCTGCGCGTAAGCCGTGCCCGATGCAATGGCGCTGCCGCCCTTGTTGTCCTTCATCGGGCCTTTGAAGATCACGTAGTCGCCCGCCGCCATTTTCGATTTGATAGCGTCCGCATTCGACTTCGCGTCGGCGGTGACCTTCGCGCCGTAGGGCGACATCTTCACGAAGCCTTCTCTCAGGCCGCCGCGCAGGATGTTCGGCTGCGGCTTCGCGGTTTGCGCGTCCGTGACGAGTTCCTTGAAGGGCGTCGCCCAGTCCCACTCCGCGCCCGTCAGATAACCCTTCGGCGCAAGCGCAGCCTGACTCGCGTGATAACCGCAACTCATCGCGCCGCGCTTCTCCGCCGTTTCGATGACGACCTTCGGGCCATCGACGTGACAGGTCAGCACGTCGCATCCCTGATCGACGAGACTGTTGGCCGCTTCGGCTTCCTTGACCGGCATCGACCAGTCGCCGGTGAAGATGACGTGCGTGGTGATCGAAGGATCCACCGATTGCGCGCCGAGCGTGAATGCGTTGATATTGCGCAGCACTTGCGGAATCGGCTTGGCGGCGACGAAGCCGAGCTTCTTGCTCTTGCTCGCGTGTCCCGCGACGACGCCGTTGAGATACTGACATTCATCGATATAGCCGAAGTAGCTCGCGATATTCGGCGGATTGCCCTGCTTCCACAAACCGCCGCAATGCGCGAAGCGGACCTTCGGGTACTTCGCGGCCATCTTGAGCACGTGCGGATCGAAGTAACCGAACGAGGTCGCGAAGATGAGCGTCGCGCCGTCCTGTTCGATCATCGCTTCCATCGTCTTTTGCACGGCGACGGTCTCGGGCACGTTCTCTTCCTCGACCACCTTCACGCCCGGCATCTTCTTGATGATCGCCGCGGCCTGCGCCTGCGCCTGGTTATAGCCGTAATCGCCCTTCGCGCCGACATAGATCACGCCGACGGTGAGATTGCTTGCGCCGAAGGCGAGGTCGAACGGCAGCGCGCTGCCGAGCGCGAGTGCGCCCGCGCCTTTGATGAACTGGCGGCGATTGGTCATGACGTAGCTTCCTGTTTGAGTTGATCGCTGGATGATGAGACGAGGCTGTGCCGGTACGCGCGCCAGCCGCCGAACGACGTGATGTCGCGTGCGCCGCTTTCAGGCGCGACGGCGGCGGGTTCGCAGATGAACCCTTTGACGATGCGGCCATCGGCGGTCGTGACCGTGCCGATGCCGAGCGGCGCGGGAATCGCCGCGACGAATGCGCCGAAGGTCCGCACGGGCATGTCCCATAACTCGATGGCGATCGAGGTGCCATCGTTTCGGGTACGCACAAGTCCGGGCTTCGGCGGCTGGGTATCGGCCAATGCGTAGAGCCGGTAATGCGGCGACGTCACCGTTTCCTCGATGAACCGCGCGCCCGCCTGCTTCATCTGCCATTCGAGCGGCATGTTGCGCAGATGTGCGCCGACGACGGCTAGCGTGACGCTCGGCTCCTGAAGCGGCAGCGGATCGATGTCTGCATCGATAAGCGCCTGAAACTTTGCACCGAGCACCGCGAGCCGCTGATCCGCGCCCGACGGGCCGATCAGCGTGATGCCCGCGGGCAGACCATCGGCGCGCGGCAGACCCGGCACGGCAAGCGCGCACAGATCGAGCAGATTGACGAAATTCGTGTAGATGCCGAGACGGCTGTTCACTTCGACCGGTTTCGCCTGCACCTCCGCGATGGTCGGATGCGTCGGCGTCGTGGGCACGATCAGGATGTCGATGTCGTCGAACAGCGCTTCCGCCTCGCGCTTGAGCAGCATGAGCTCGTATTGCGCGTCGTAGGCATCGGCGGCGGAAAAGGCATCCGCTTTGCCGATCACCTTCGCTACGGTCGGATCGATGTCATCGTGATTTGTGACGAAGAACTCGCCCAGCGCCGCGCGGCGTTCCGCGACCCAGGGGCCGTCGTAGAGCAACGCCGCCGTGCGTTGCATGGGCGCGAAGGGAAACGTCGCGGGCGCGAGGTTCAGGCGATCGAGCGTCGCCGCGAACGCGTCGGCCGCCTGCGTATCGCCGAAAAATTCGAGCGTGTCCGGAATCGCGAGACGCGGCGCATCCGGCAGCAAACCGAGCGATGCGACACGGCGCGAATAACCGTCGAGCGGATCGAAAGCGGCCATCTGTTGTAGGACGAGCCAGGCATCGGCGACGTCGTGCGCGAAGATCGACAGCGTATCGAGGCTCTTGCATGCGGGCACGACGCCGCGCTTGCTGACCAGTCCCAACGACGGTTTCAATCCGACGATGCCGTTGAAGCCCGCCGGCACGCGGCCCGAACCGGCGGTATCGGTGCCGAGGGAAAACGCGACGATGCCCTGCGCCACCGACACCGCCGAACCGGAACTCGATCCGCCCGACACATATTCCGGATGGCTAACCTGTCGCACGGCGCCGTGCGGCGAACGGGTGCCGACGAGCCCGGTCGCGAACTGATCGAGATTCGTCTTGCCGATAAGTATCGCGCCCGCATCGGTGAGACGCTGCACCGCGAACGCCGTTTCGGCGGGCGTGTAGGCGAAGGCGGGGCATGCGGCGGTCGTCGGCAAGCCCGCGATATCGATGTTGTCCTTTACCGCGAACGGCACGCCGAAGAGAGGCTTGCTCTTGAAGATCGCAGGCCCGGCTTCAGCGAGTTCGCGTGCAAGCGACGCTGCCTTCGCTTGCAGATCCGGCGTGGGAACGACGAGCGTCCATGCTTCCGGCCGCGCGCTGGCGTCGATGCGCGCAAGCGTCGCGGCGACGATTCGCTGCGGATCGGTGTCGCCGCGCGCGTAGGCATCGAGAAGTGCGCGGATGGTGAGCGGCGCGTTGTCGTCGGTGACAGCAGTCGCTTTCATGAGTTCAATCTTGAATACAAGTTGAACGCATTAATGCACTGTCCGTGCCAGTGATAACTTCGGGTTTTGAAACAAGCACTTGGCGTTAGTGTCGCCGACGCGTGCCGCCCTGCCGTGATCCATTCGGGTTCAGCGGCAACCCACTCGTGGTGCGATGAATCCCGCTGACGGTGCACTCGGCCGTCGCGTCAGAAGACATCCGCGATCGTCAGGACGACGGCGCGATGTCGGGGCGGCTCGAGCAACCGCCCCCACCCTCCCGACTTTTCCTACTTCTTCCCATCCACCACCGCGACGACTTCCTCGCGCGTGTATTCCTTGTTCGCCAGCGCACCCGCAGGCGTCCTGGCGAGCACCGCGTCGAGCTCCTCCGGCTTCACTTCCAAGACTGGCATACGAATGTCGTGCGGCACCTTCTTGCCGGCAAGAATCTGCTGCGTCACCCAGAATGCGAACGAGGACGCGCCCGGCGGGATCGTCACCGACATCGTCTCGTAACCGCTCTTCTTCTGATCGGCCCACCAGGCGAGCTCTTCCTGCCGGTTGCCGAGAATGATGATCGGCGTCGGCCGGCCCGCGGCCTTGAGCGCCTGCGCAGCGCCGAAGCCGTCGCCGCCTTGCGTGACCACGCCGTCGATCTTCGGCAAGGTCGGCAGGATGCCCGCGACCTGCTTTTGCGCGACCGTCTGCGTCCAGTCTCCATGCACCGAACCGACGATCTTCATCCCCGGATATTTCTTGAGCTCATCGACGATGCCCTGATGAATCTCATCGTCCACGGAGACGCCGGCGAGTCCGCGAATTTCCAGCAGATTGCCTTTACCGTTCAGCCGCTTCGCCAGGTAATCGACCTGCATCCGGCCCATGCCCTGAAAATCCACCGCAATGCGATACGCGCACGGCTCGGTCGCGATGCCATCGAACGATACGACCGTCACGCCCGCGCCGCACGCCTGCTTGATGACGCCGTTGAGCGCCGTGGGCGAAACGGCATCGACGGCGATGGCCTTGAAGCCTTGCAGGATGAGGTTTTGAATCTGCTGGACCTGCTCGGTCGCCTGGCTCTCCGCCGTCGTGAAGCTGGGCGCCGCCGCGACGACCTTCTGCTTGACGGCCGGATCGGCAACGTTGGCCCAGCTCTTGAGCATCTGCTGGCGCCAGCTATTGCCCGCGTAGTTGTTCGACAGCGCGATCTTCATCGACGCCGTGTCGCCCGTTGCGACCTGCGCCGACGCGCCCGCCGACGCGGTAGCCATGCACAGCGCCACGGCAAGTATTCTTGTCTTCATGCTCGTCTCCGGTTATTGATGTTTTCATCGCCCCGCGCCGCGCACGCCGACATGAAGCGAATAGATCGATGACGTCGCCGCGATGAACAGGCGATTGCGATTGATTCCGCCGAACGTCAGATTCGCGACGACCTCGGGTATCAGAATCTTGCCGAGCAGCGCGCCGTCGGGCGCGTAGCAGTGCACGCCGTCTTCCGCGCTCGTCCAGACATTGCCGTGCTCGTCGATCCGCATGCCGTCCGGCACGCCGCTTTGCATCTCGATGAACACTCGGCCGTTACGCAATACGCCTTCGCCCGATACATCGAACACGCGGATGTGGCGCGGCGCGTGGTCGTCATGGGAAGCGGCGGAATCCGCGATATAGAGCCGCGATTCGTCCGGCGAAAAGGCCAGGCCGTTGGGCTTCACGAAGTCGTCGCAGACGAGTTGCACGCGCGCGCCGTCGGGCGATACGCGATACACGTTGCATCGGCCGATCTCGCTCTCGGCGCGATAGCCTTCGTAGTCGCTCAGAATGCCGTAGTCGGGGTCCGTGAACCAGATGTCGCCCTTCGAATCGACGACGACATCGTTCGGCGAGTTCAGCCGCTTGCCTTCGAAGTGCGAGGCAAGCACGGTCACACTGCCGTCGTGCTCGGTGCGCGTCACGCGCCGCGCGCCGTGCTCGCAGCTCACGAGCCGCCCTTCGCGGTCGCGCGTGTTGCCGTTGCTGTAGTTCGATGGCGCGCGAAATACGCCGACGCCCATCCCCGGCGCCCAGCGCAACATGCGGTTATTCGGTATGTCGCTCCAGACGAGCAGGTCCGTCGCCGGAAAATAGACCGGCCCTTCGGCCCAGAGGCATTCGTCCGTCAGGCGGGAAAGGAACGCGTTCGGCTGAAGCAGCAGCCTGAAACGCGGATCATGCACTTCGAAATCGCTGGGTTTCATGTCGCCTCGTCCTTGTGTCGTCCTCGTGTCGTCCTTGTGGATTGCCATGTCAGCGCGCCGGCTTTCCGCCAGCCGCGACCGTCACCGCGATGATGAGCACGCCGTAGACGATCGAGCGCACGCCCGCATCGGCGCCGACCGCGTTGAGCGCGGCGTTCGTGAGAAACAGGAACATCGAGGCGCCCCACACGCCGACGATCGTCGCCTTGCCGCCCGTGACCAGCGTGCCGCCGATCACGACCACGGCAATCGAGATCAGCATGTACTCGACGCCCATATCGAGCGACGCGCCGCCCGATGTCGCCGCGAGCAGAAGCGCCGTGAGCGCCGCGATCATCGACGAAAGCACGTAGGCGAGGCACCGCGTGCGATGCACATTCACGCCCGCAAGCCACGCCGCGCGCGGATTCTGTCCGATGGCCGAAAGCCTGCGCCCATACACGGCGCGATGAAGCAGCACGGCAAGCGCGACCGACAAGGCGAGCGCGACGAGCGCGATATACGGCACATACAAGAGCCGGCTCGTGGCGAACGCGCCGAGCGCGGGCGGCGGCGGCGGAAGCTGACGCCCCTGCGTGATGGCGATCGACTGAATGATGAAGCTCGACGATAGCGTCGCGATGATGGGCGGAATGCGCAGCAGCCGGATCAGCGTGTAGTTCGCGAGCCCGACCGCCACGCCCACGCCGAGCGCCGCCGCCACGCCGAGCCCGATCTGGCCGTTGAGCCCGCCCATCGCGTGCATGCCGACGACGCCCGCGAGCGCGATCGTCGATGGCACCGAGAGGTCGATGTTGCCGACACCCGAGGTGATGACGAGCATTTGCCCGAGACCGACCAGCACCATGAACACGCCGTAGGTGAGGGCCGTCTGCGCGACATTGCTCGCGATGCCGAAGCCGAAGATGCCGACGATGCCGAACCACACGAGCACGGTGCCGACGAAGGACCACGCCCACGGCGCCTGAATGCCCTTGAGCCGCGCCCACGCGGTGTCGTTGTTGGCGAGCGCTTCGCCCGATGTCTGCGATTTCATTGCCGCTCCCCGCGTTGCAGCAGCACGCGCAACGACAGCACGACGATCAGGATCGCGCCCTGCATACCGACTTGCCAATCCGCCGAAATGTTGAGAAAGGCGAGGAACGACGCCGCGAGCGTGAGCGTGATCGCACCGAGCACCGCGCCGATGACCGATACGCGCCCGCCGACGAATTCGCCGCCGCCGAGTATGACCGCCGCAATCGAAAGCAGCGTGTAGCGCAGGGCGAGATTCGCGTCGGCGGACGTCGTGAGCCCGAGCAGCGAAAGGCCGGACAGCACGCCGAACACGCCCGCGATGCCATAGAGCGTCGCCTTGCTGCGCACGAGCGACCAGCCGAAGCGCCGCATCGCGCGCGGATTGCCGCCCGCGCCGCGGATGCGCACGCCAGCCGACGTGCGCATCAGCAGAATGTGTCCGACGATGGCGATCAGCACCGACCACACGATCGGCGCGGCGATGAACGGCGTCTGATAGCTCATCGCCGTGCCGAGCCAGCCGGGGCTCGTGCCGCCCGGCGAAGGCAGCAGCACGATCGCAAGCCCGCTCCACACGAAGGACAGCCCGAGCGTCACGACGATCGACGGAATCTGGCGCAGTTCGATCAGCGCGCCGACGGCGGCATACGCGAGCACACAGGCGGCGAGCGCGAGCGCGCCGAGCCACGGCTGCTTGACGAGCAGCGTCGCGCCGATGCACGCGACGAGACTCACGAACGGACCGATGGACAAGTCGAGATCGTTGACGGTGATGATCGCGAGCTGCGCGAGTGTGGCCAGCACGATCGGCACCGCGAGATTGAGCAGCAGGCTCGATCCGAAATAGCTCATCACCGTGGGTTGCATGACGAGAATCGGCACCAGCACCGCGACGAGCGAGATGGCGGGAAGCAGCGCGCGCAGACGCGCTTGCGTGTCCCGGAACGTGATGCGCGCGGATGTCATGCGGCCTGCTCCTCGAAACTTGCGGCGAGCAGCGCTTCTTCCGTGCATTCGTCGGCATGCAGCACGCGCGTCACCGCCGACGAGCGAAAAACATACGTGCGGTCGCAATGCGACAGCTCTTCGTTTTCCGTCGTGTACCAGATGAAGGTGCGGCCTTTCGCGGCTTCGTCGTGAACGAGCCGGTAGATGTCGCGTTTGGTGCCGACATCGACGCCGCGCGTCGGATCGTCCATGAGGATGAGCTGCGCGTCCGACGAAAGCGCGCGCGCGAACAGCACCTTCTGCTGGTTGCCGCCCGAAAGCGACAGGATGCCCGCGCTCATCGGCGCGCCGCGTATGCCGATCTTCGCGCGCCACGCTTCCACGAGCGCGCGCGCCGCCGCGAGATCGACGAGACCGTGCTTGCGTTTCGCGCCGCCGACGAGCCACCGCAAATCGAGATTCTGCGCGATGGACCACACCGGGAACACGCCGTCGCGCCCGCGATCGCCCGCCACGAACGCGGCTTTCATGCGCCCCGCGCCGTGGCCCGTCGCTGCCTCATAGATGGCAAGCAGCGCTTCAGTCTGACCTTGCCCGGCGAGTCCCGCGAAACCGACGATCTCCCCGCGCGACGCCTCGATCGACGTATGTTTCCTCGCGCCGACGTGCCAGCGAAAAGGCTTTTCGTCGCGCTGTTCGTTGCGCATGCGCGCGGCGGCCGGCGTCTTCTCCGCTTCGAGATGCTGGCCCATCGCCTGAATGATCGACGCCCGGTTCGCCTCGCTGCCCGGCAGCACGCCGACGATGCCGCCGTCGCGCATCACCATGACGCGATCCGCGACGCGCTCGATTTCGCCGAGCATGTGCGTGATGAGCAGGCATGTGATGCCGCGCTGCGCCGCGCGCCGCACGAAGGCGAGCAGTTGATCGGCGGTATGGGCATCGAGGGAGGACGTCGGCTCGTCGAGGATCACGAGACGTACGGGCGCATCCGTCACCGTGAACCCGCGCGCGATCTCGACCATCTGCTGTTGCGTGAGCGTCAGATCGGAAACGAGTTCGTTGCCCTTGAGTCCGTTACCCGGAAAAATTTCTTCGAGCTTCTCGCGCATGAGCGCCGTGGCCCTGCGCCGCCAGCCGCGTCCGCGCAAGCGCGGATGCACGATCGTCATGTTCTCCGCGACCGTCAGGTTTGCGCACAGTGAAAGCTCCTGAAATACGCAGCGCACGCCGGCTTCGCGCGCGGCGTTGGCGTCGTAGTGCGGTGCGTTCTGGCCGTCCACTTCGATGCGGCCCTGCGTCGGCGCATACACGCCCGCGAGCACGGCCATGAGCGTGGATTTGCCCGCGCCGTTGTGTCCCGCGATACCCACGCATTCGCCGCGCATGAATGCGAAGTCGATGTCCGCGAGCGCGCGCACCCGCCCGAAGGTCTTGCCGACGCCTTCGAAGCGAATCAGCGCGCGCTGTTCCTCTGTGCCGGGTGTTGCGCTCATTCACATGCCTCCATGCGTGGCGACGTCACATGCTTACTTCTTGTCGAGCAAGGCCACGGTCTGCGGCAGCGTGTACGTCACATCGGCGATGCCGCCCGGTGGCGTCGCGGCGAGCTTCGCCGGCAACGCCTGTTGCGAGATGGCGAGCAGCGGCACGTTGATCGTCACTTCCTTCGGGATTTTCTTGCCCGCGAGCACCTGCTGCGCGACCCAGAACGCAAACGACACCGCGCCCGGCGGATTCGACAGCGAGCGCGACTCATAACCGGTCTTCGCCTGCTCGCTCCACCATTGCAGTTCGGGATAGGTGCTGCCGATGATCATCGGCGGCGCGGGACGATTCGCGGCCTTGAACGCCTGCGCGATGCCAAACGACATCTCGCCTTCGGTGGCGACGCCATCGACTTGCGGCAGTGTCGGAAGAATGCCGGCCACCGCCTTCTGCGCGACCGATTGCGTCCAGTCGCCGTTCACGGAGCCGACGAGCTTGAGCCCCGGATGCTTCTTGAGCCCTTCCAGCACGCCCTCGTGCATGAGGTTGTCGACGGAAATGCCTGCCACGCCGCGCACTTCCAGTATGTTGCCCTTGCCGTCGAGCTTCGTCGCCAGATAGTCGACGCCCTGCTCCGCCCAGCCCTTGAAGTCGAAATTGACGCGATACGCGCACGGCTCGTCGACGACGCCATCGAACGACACGACGACCACGCCCGCGGCGCAGGCTTTCTTGATCGTACCGTTGAGCGCGGTCGGCGATACCGCGTCGATGACGATCGCGTTATAGCCTTGCAAGATCAGGTTCTGAACCTGCTGCGCCTGTTCCGTCACCTGATTTTCGGCGGTCGTGAACGCGGGCGCGGCCGCGATCTTCTTGTCGGCCACCGCCTGCTGGGCGACGGCGCTCCAGCTCTTGAGCATCGACTGCCGCCACGCGTTACCCGCGAAGCTGTTCGATAACGCGATCTTCTTCTGCGCGGTGTCGCCGGTCGCGACCTGCGCGTGCGCGCCGCCTGCGAGCGCGCAAGCGGCGAGCGCCAGCGCGGCTCTCACCTGCACTCCTTTACGGAACATCGAGTCGTCTCCTTTCATTTTTCTTGTCGAGAGGCGCTGAGCGACTTTATCTACAGCACGCCCCTTCCGGGCGCATCGACGGAGTGCCGATGCGACGCTTCCAGTCTGTCTGCTTGATTCGTCCTGCGGTCAGGCCAATCGTAGTGGTCAGGCCACTCGATCGCGGAGCCAGTATAGCGACTGTTGGGTGGCTCGTGCAATCGCAGACGTTACCGGTAACAGCGTTG
>Ga0105251_10000789_pt1 | contig 28691 bp, 24 predicted proteins | sample KBSS64metaG_FD_80424 | JGI IMG/M metagenome (GOLD analysis project Ga0105251, IMG submission 80424) | Switchgrass rhizosphere microbial communities from Kellogg Biological Station, Michigan, USA - KBS S6-4 metaG | ecosystem: Host-associated > Plants > Roots > Rhizosphere > Soil | place...
CAGGCGGCTGGAGCCGCCGGCGAAGCGAAACCGGAATCCCGGTAGAAGCGCGCGGCAGGATGCCAGGCGCAGATGCCGCTTGCCGGAAGTGGTGTTTTCCGAGGGTCCGGTATGCCGTGAATTGCGCCCTGGCCCAATGCGAACGGGCGATCACCCGACGATGTCGATCCTGCGTGCTCGCGTGATACACGCGCGGCATCCCCTGAACCTGCAATCCGGCGCCTGCGGTATCCAGCGATGCCGGATTGCGCAGACCGTCCCGATCGTTCATTTCAAATCGACAGGCACGAAGCTGCGCACACGCTCGCGCTGAATCAGCAAGGCAACCTTCTTGCCCGCCTTGGAAGTCAGCGCGGCGAGTTCATCTTGCGATTCGACGAGCGCATCGTTCACCCCGAGGACGATGTCGCCAGGATGGATGCCCGCCTTCGCCGCCGCTCCGGAAGCCGACTCGACCATGAGTCCCAGCGGGAGATCGCTCGTGCGGCGCTCGGCGTCGGTCAGCGGATGCACGGTGATCCCGAGCCGGTTTGTTGCGCTCGCGCCGCTCTTCGGCGCGGGTGTGCCTTTCATGGCCGCGCCCGGGTTGATCGTCACCGTCATCGGCCTGGCGCCGCGTACGATTTGCAGCACGACCACGTGGCCGTGCGCGAGCGCAGCATCCTGCGCGGTGAAATCCGCGGCATGATCGATCGTCTTGTCGCCAGCCTGCTCGACGACATCGCCGGGCTTGAGACCCGCGTCAAGCGCCGGAGAACCGGGCGCCACCGAAATCACGAGCGCGCCCGCCACGCGAGGCAGGCCGAACGCGCCGGCCAGTCCCGGGTCCACGTCCTGCACTTCAATGCCGAGCCAGGTCTTCGATGCCTCTCGCGGTCCGGCCGGCTGCATGCGCGCCTTTGCCGCGTTGATCGGGATGGCGAAGGTCAGGCTCTGGAAGCGCTCCTTTCCGCCATACACCTGCACGTCGATGCCGATCACCTCACCGGCACGATTGAAGAGCGGCCCGCCGGAATTGTCTGGATGGGTCGCGATTTCAGTCTGCAAGAAGGCAAAGGACTCGCCGTCTGCCGCATGGGACGGGGTCGAGCTGACGATGCCTGCCGTGACCGTCGTCTGAACGCGCCTGGGCGACCCGATCGTCAGCACCTGGTCGCCGGGCCGCACCTTTGAAGAGTCTCCGAGCCTGACGGTGGGAAGCCCGGCCGCGTCGATGCGCAGCACCGCGACATCGCTGCCGGCATCGATCGACAGAACTTTCGATTTGAACTCGCGCCGGTCGGTCAGGGTCACGCTGACTTCGTCGGCCTGGTTCACGACATGCGCGGTAGTGAGGATGAGGCCGTCGGCGCTCACGATGAACCCGGAGCCCGTGGCGAAGATGACACCCGGAGGATTGGTCCGTTCCTGGAACTGCGGTGCCACGCTCTTGAAGAAAGCGAGGAGCGGGTCATCCTCATCGAGGGAGTCGGGGGTCGCCGTTTGCGGCTGATCGTCGGGCGTAGCGGCTCCGATATTCACGACGGCCGGCCCGTAGCGCTCGACGATGGCGGAAAAATCCGGCGTCTCGGTGGCGCTTGCCGCCGGCGCCAATTCTGCCTTCTTTGCGAGCGTCTTTTCCGCCCCCGGTGCCGGTTCTTTGGCAGTCACTGTCGGCACGCCCGATGGAGTTGCCGCAAAGGTCAGGCACGCAATGCCCGAGAACATCGCGATTGTCACCGCGACGCGCAAAAGAAGACGGGCAAGACACTGGCGCAACACGACACACCTCCCGAAGCCCCCGTTGCGCCGGATGAGCGGGCATGCAAGATGGAGCCGGTTAATCTGTACTTTAGTTGATGAGATCGGTGCGTGCCAACTTTCGCGCACGGGCGACGCCGACCGGCGGACCGGTGCCGACGATTCGCTGGAAACCGGGCGCTGTGCAGTCGTTTCGTGACGACATACGTCGGATCGCACTCCAGGTCGCGCCCCGCTTCGGGTACACGCTGCCGGTCGCGCTTAACATAGTCGGCGGTACCGCCTGGTTCGATGTCGCGCCGGGGAAACGGCGCAGCGGGCGGTTCGATACCGGCCTGCAGGTGTGCAAGGCAAGTCTGGATGCGAGGTGCTTCACGGTCGGTCAGCGAGACATCTTCGTTGCCGCGTTCATTAGCAGCGCCGTGTTCGAGCTAACAGATTCATGCGCCAGACGCCTCGTCCTCGACAAGATGACTTTCAGACGCGATGCCTTGTCGTGAACTTGCATTCGAATAGGACCACGAACAGCGTGCTGCCCACGGCCGCGGTAAAGAGCACCGAGATGACGGGCGTCAATGTAAGACCGATCGCTTGAGCGCACCTAAGGCCCCAAGCCGTGAACCTGCGCAACTTTAAGTTCCTCTCACTGATCCGGCGTTCAAGCCGTCGATTAAGCGAAGAGAACCGATCTCGTGCGACACGTGTTTCGCCGCCCTTGGTGACAGTGGACACTATCGCAGCTTTTCACTAAGGACTTCGAGTTTCGCGCCGTAAACCAAATAAGCGGCCAGACATTTCCTCGTCGCCTGTCGCCTTACCTTCTGAAGCGCAAATCAATTGAACCCTAGCGAGTCGCGCATTCGCCATGCGGGGGAATTTTTCATGGCCTCGACACGTTACGATATTCCCAGCTCGATGCGTCGCAGATTCCTTTCGACGCTCGTCCTGGGCGCCGGCTCGCTCGCGCTAACTGCATGTGGTGGTGGCGGGTCGAATTCGTCGACTGCGGCGAGCTCGTCAAACAACACAAGCCCGCGCACGACCGCCGGCTCACAGGGCACGAGCAACGTCAGTCTGAGCCCGGCCACTAGTCCTCAGAGCGCGAACGAGACCAGTCCGAGCACGGGCTCCGGCAGCAGCTCGCAGAGCGCGAGCAACGCCAGTTCGAACGGCGTCTTGCTTGACGCGTCCTTCGGCGTGAAGGGCGACGGGATCACCAACGACCGCGTTGCGCTGCAAGCCGCGATCGACGGGTCAGTCGGACAGATTCTGCTGATCACCGGGCAAAGCCGGATAGACAGCACGGGCCTCACGCTGCGCTCGAACACCCACATACGGTTTGCGCAGGGCGCTTCGATCAAGATGCTCGCTCACAATACTGACTGGTATCAGATGCTGCGCATTTGGGATGTGAGCGACGTGAAAATCGAGTCGCCGTACCTTGACGGCAGCAAGTCGCTTAATGCGGCCACGTCGGGTGAGTGGGGCATGGGCATCTCGATCGCCGGCAGCTCGAACGTCACGATTACCTCGCCGACAACCATCGACTGCTGGGGTGACGGCATATACATCGCCAACAGCTACGTCGCGGACGGCGTGACGAGCAAGTCCGTCACGATAAACAACCATCTCGCGGACGGCTGTCGTCGCCAGGGTGTGACTATCATTTCGGGCGACACCATCACTTTCAACAACCCTATCTGGCAGAACATAGCTGGCACAGCGCCTCAAGCGGGGCTCGACATAGAGCCGAATGACAACTCGGCGGTGTTCCGGGCGATCAGGATCGTCAACCCGAAGACGCTGGACTGCGGGGGGCCGGGCATCCAGGTCGATCTGGGATCGCTCGCGGGACCGGTCGCCAAGACCGTCGATATTCACATCTCGAACCATATCGACAACAGCCAGAACGATGGCCCATTTAGCGTCGGCGGCCTGGAGCCGAGTGGCTACATCGTGACGGGATCGATCACGAGCACAAATCCGGTGTGGAAGGAGAACTGGTACCTGGGTGACTGGATACCGTCAGGCCCGACCATCTCGGTTGTGAACCCGACCATCGGCTAAGTGTGCGACCCGAGAAGTTGCGCCGTCATTCACGCCCCCAATGCGATTGCTCTCACCGCTCTCATCAGCTACGGGAAGTGAGCCGTTTGTCAGTTCTGGGCGCGCCGGGGGGCGCAAGCAGCCTGCGATGAGCGGCGGCGTAAATACGGTCGGCGCCGTCGTGAAAAGTCTTCAGCATACTTGGCCTCCACATCGGTCGGCAGCCAGAAAAAGGCCTTCAGCTCTTGCCCGCCGGGACGGCGGGATACGTCGATCGGGATGGCGTTTTCCAATCTCAAGCCGAGGCCTGGGCAATTGATCGAGTGGCGGCATGCGCCACGTGTCTCGCAGATGCCGCAGTTGCGCGTTCGATTCGACGCCCACCGCTCTTTTCCGTCTTACGTTACCTGCGCATAGTGCTCCTCGATGCCCGCGGCCAACTGCGTCACCAGCCGGCTCATCGCTACCTGCGTACGCCATGCGACGTGCGGCGTTACGATCAAGTCGGCTCGGGGATTGCGCAGCAGCGGATGATCGGGCGCAGGCGGCTCCTGCTCCAGCACGTCGAACGCGGCGTTGGCGATCAGTTTGCGATCGAGCGCCTCGACGAGCGCAGCTTCGTCGACGATCCCGCCGCGCGCCGTGTTCACGAGCGATGCAGTACGCTTCATCCGCTCGAATTCGCCTATCCCGAAAAGATGCCGCGTTTCTTCCGTGAGAGGACAATGCAGGCTGATCACATCGGACTCGCGCAGCACCTCGTCGAATGCGGAGTAGCCGGGACGGACCGCAGTTGCGCCCTTGCGGTCGGCGAAGAGCACACGCATGCCGAACGCCTCGGCGAGTTGGCCGATGCGCTTGCCGCCATGCCCCGACCCGATGATGCCAAGCGTCGAGCCGTAGAGATCCACGACCGGATGCAGTTCCGCATAGAAGGTGGGCGAGCCGCTCCAGCCGCCGGCGTAAATGTCACGCCAATACGGCACGAGATTGCGGCGCAACGCCATCATCAGCGCGAAGGCGTGCTCGGGCACCGAGATGGTTGAATAGCCGGCGCACATGGCGACGCCGATGCCGCGCGCGCGGCACGTTTCAAGATCGAGGTGATTGACCCCGGCGGCGGGCACGCCGATCAGTTCGAGTTCGGGCAATTGGTCGAGCGCTTCGCGTGACAGCGGCACCTTGTTGGTGACGACGATCTGCGCACCCTTGCAGCGCTCGACGACCTGCTCAGGTGTAGTCGACGGATATTCGATCCAACGGTGCTGGAAAGAAAGCTCCGGCATGTCGACGGAAAGCGTCGCACGATCCAGAAAGACGATGTTTTTCAAATCCCGACTCCAGTTCTTTTGCGTGTGCGCAAAGCCTGCTCAACGATCGGCAGCATTCGCGGAAACCGTGTCGAGCATGCGCTTCTTGCCGGTCTGTACGTGCATTTCGAACGCCTGTGCCGCGAGGTCGGCACGTCCGGTGCGCAGCGCTTCGAACAGCTCGCGATGCTCCTTCGCCGAGCGCTGCATCTGCGCGAACGAATAAACGCCCTTGTGCAGATACAGCGTCAACTCCTCCTCGACTGCCTGATTGATCTTGATGAGCCGCGGGTTCTTGGTCGCGTCCATCAATTGCCGGTGGAACTCGGTATTCAGAGTCTGATACTCGCGACCGTCGCGCGCGGCGACCGCGGCATCCATCTGTTCGAGCAGAATGCCGAGCAACTGTTCCTCGTCGCCCGTCAGGCGCAGCGCTGCCAGGCGTCCCGCCGTGCGAGCGAGACCCGCACGGATCTCGTAGAGATCCATCGCTTCCTCGAGCGACAGGCGCCGCACTTCCGCGCCCCGGTTCGGCACGATGCGCACGAGTCCCGCCTGTTCGAGCGCGCGCAACGCCTCGCGCGCCGAGTTGCGGCCGACGCCGATCTGATGCGCGAGCGCCTGCTCGTTCACGCGCTCGCCCGGGCGCAGTTCGCCGCGCTGGATCATGGCGCGCACCTGGTCGCGGATGTCATCCAGCTTCGACGCGATCACCTCGGGCGCGCGCGCGTTCACCTTGCCGTCGATCGCGCCAGTCGTCTCACTTTTTTTCTCACTTTTCATGTCGGTTTTCAGGGCCGCCGCCCTCATCAATGCCATTTTTTGTTCCTATTCTGCACGGCTTTTAACGCAGGAATCCGGTCGACACCCACGGAACCGCGACGATGACCATTAAAGCGAGTGCCAGCGCGCCGAGATACGGCCACACCCGACGCATCGCCGCGCTCGGATCCACCTTGCTGACCGCGCACGCCGCATAGAAGCCGAGGCCGAGCGGCGGCGCGAACAGGCCGAGCCCCATCGCGAACACGACGACCATCGCGTAGTGCACGTCTGAGATGCCCATCGCGCGCGCGATCGGAAAGAGCAGCGGCCCGAACAGCACGATCGCAGGAATTCCTTCCAGGAAACTGCCGAGCACCACGAACGTCACAGCCGAGATCGCCAGGAAGCCGAGCTTGCCGCCGGGCGCCGCCATCATCAGCGAGGCGAGTTGCGCGGAGAAGCCCGACTGCGTGAGCGCCCAGCCCATCGCCGTCGCGCAGCCGATGATGATCAGGATCGCGCCCGACAACGACGCCGTCTCCACCAGGATCGGATACAGCCGGTTCCACTCGAAGCGCCGATACAGCAGCAAGCCGACCGCGCACGTATAGCCGACGCCGATCGTCGCGACTTCGGTCGCAGTCGCCACGCCCTCCACGACCGCCGCACGGATCACGAACGGCAACGCAAGCGCCGGCAATGCGACGAGGAGCGTGCGGCCGATCTCGGCGCGCGACGCGCGCTTGACGCCCTCCAACTGCTCCTTGCGGCTCTTGTACCCGATCACCGCGCACAGCGCGATCGCGCCGACCACCGCGGGCATGAAACCGCCCGTGAACAGCGCGGCGATCGAGACGCCGGTCACCGAGCCGATCGTGATCAGCACGAGACTCGGCGGAATGGTTTCCGACATCGCCGCCGCCGAGCTGAGCATCGCGACGAGATCGCCCTCGTTCGCGCCGCGCTTCTTCATCTCGGGGAACAGGCCCGGTGCGAGCGCGGCCATGTCGGCCACTTTCGAACCGGAGATGCCCGACACCAGATACATCGCGCCGATCAGCACATAGGCGAGGCCGCCGCGCCTGTGCCCGATCAGGGAAGCGAGAAAGCGGATCATCGCCTCAGCGAGTCCCATGGCTTCCATCAGCGCGCCGAGCAGGATGAACAGCGGCACGGCGAGCAGAATCAGGCTCGACATGCCCTGGCTCATCGTGCTGACCACGATTGTCAAGGGCGCCGCCGTGACCGTCGACAGGTACGCGAGTGTACACACGCCGAACGCTACCATGATTGGCACGCCGAGGCAGATGATCGTGATCGTGCCGACAGCGAAGAACAGGATGAGGCTCATTTCCGTCATCGGGGCGAGCGGGTTGCGCGCGAAATACAGGATGACGGCGAGGCCGCCCACGACCGCGAACGCGGCGAAACAGTCCCGCAGCGTCGAACGTTCCAGCAGACGCGTGACCGCTAGCGCGAGCATCAGCACGGCAGCAAACGGAATAGCTGCGGCGGGAATCGCGTTCGGCAGGCCGAGTGCGGGCGTTGTGATGATCCACTCGTCCATCGCCCACTCGGTGGCTGGCTGCACGAGCAGCAGCACGAACGTCATTACGATGACATTGCCGAGCGTCTCCGCGAAGATTCGGCGCGATTGCGGCATCTTCGCGAGGAACATCGTGAGGCGCATATGCTCGCCGCGCCGCAGCGCGATCACTGCGCCCAGCATCGACAGCCAGATGAACAGGATCGAGGCCAGCTCGTCGCCCCAGATGAGTGGGTCTTGTAGGGCATAGCGGCACGTAACGTTGGTCAGAAGTAGCACGACCTCGACAACGAGCAGCACCGCGGCCGGCACTTCGGTGATCCATTTGATGAACGTTTCGAGCGCGACACCAACGCGCGCCACCTTTGATGATCCGGCGGGAAGGTCGGGCGCATCGAATTCGTTTGCGAATACCTGCTCCGGGTGAACTTGGGAAGTCATGACATGTTCTCCAGACACTCTTGGACGGTTCGCGTTCATGCGAACTTTTGCGTGTACTTCTCGAGGAGCGCCCACGATTCGTCGCCGTATTTTTTGCGCCACTGGTCGTAGAAGCCGGCCTTTTGCAACGCGGCGCGAAACGGCTGAGTGTCGGGTTTGTTGAACACCATGCCGTGCGCCTTCAGTTGCGTTTCCAGCGAGGTGTTCAGCGCGGCGACGTCGTTGCGCTCCCTGATCGCTGCGGCATTGAGGTGTTTCGCCACAATAGCTTGCAGGTCCGGCGGCAGCTTGCCCCACGAGCGTGCGTTGCCGAGGAACCAGAAGCCGTCCCAGATGTGGCCCGTCAGCGAGCAGTATTTCTGCACTTCATAGAAGCGGCCCGTGTCGATCAGTGCGAGCGGGTTTTCCTCGGCATCAACCACCTTGGTCTGCAGCGCTGAATACGCTTCGCTGAAGTTGATGCTGGTCGGCGAGGCATCGAGCGCCTTGAACATCGATGTCCACAGCGGACTCACGGGCACGCGAATCTTCAAGCCCTTCAGGTCGGTGGGCATCTGCACTGGCTTGATCGAACTGGTGATGTGACGGAAGCCGTTGTCCCACACCTTATCCATCGCCACCAGCCCGACCTTCGCGATCGCCGTGCGGATGTGGGCGCCGAGATCGCCGTCCATCGCGGCCCAGACCTGGTTGTAATCCTTGAACGCGAAGCCGATGCCGTTGATTGCGGATACCGGCACGAGCGTGGAGAGCACGACGCCGCCCTGCGTCAGGAAGTCGACGGCGCCGGAGCGGACCTGCGACAGCATGTCGGTGTCCGTGCCCATCTGGCCGTTCGGGAAGATCTGCAAGTCGACGCGGCCATTGGTTTCCTTCCTGATCGCGTCCGCTGCCTCCTTGGCGCGGATGTTCAACGGGTGCGAGATGGCGAGGTTGTGCGCGTACTTCAGCTTGTATTGCGCGGCTTGAGCCCGAGCAATGGGCGCCACCACGCTCGCACCTGCCGCGACGGCAGATGCCGCGCCAACAGTTCGCAGAAAGGCACGACGGGAATACGAATTCATTTGTCTCGCTCCATGAAAGGAAGTGCTGCATCGGGGACGCGCGCGGCGGCGCCGGCACGTTCGTTATTTTCGAAAGCGATTCGCAAGCAGCCTTCCCCGTTTGCATGCGATCAACTTGTTTCGCTGACACACACTTTAAAAGTGTTGACACTTCTGTGTCAAGATGTTGATATAAGAAAAAGAGTGCAGACAAAAATACGTTCATCCGATGGGTACGTCAGACGGATTTCCTCTGACGAATCGGTCCACGATTCATATCAGGAGGCAGCATGGAATTACACGAGCACTACCGCGAGCACGGTTTGCTGATCGGGGGGCGCTGGCATCCGGCGTCGGCGGACAACGGCCAGGTGTCGGTGAACCCCGCCACCGAAGCGCCGCTCGGCTACACGCCGCTCGCGACGAAGGAGCAGGTGACGCAAGCCATCGCCGCGGCTGTGATCGGCTCGCATGCGATGCGCAAGTTGACGCCGTGGGAGCGCTCGGCGCTGTTGCGGCGCGCGGCGGTCCTAATTCGCGAGCGGGCGCCGCAACTCGGCCGGATCGTCGCGCTGGAGACCGGCAAACCGATCGCGCAGGCGGCGGGCGAGGCGAACGCGTCAGCGGAATCGATCGACTGGTTCGCAGACGAAGCGCGCCGCGTGTTCGGCATGTCGTATGAAAGCCGCGTCAAGGGCGGGCGCTATCTGGTGCACTATGAGCCGCTCGGCGTCGTCGCGGCTTTCACGCCGTGGAATTTTCCGCTGCTCCTGCTGGCCCGCAAGATCGGCCCGGCGCTCGCGGCGGGCAACGCGATCGTGATCCGGCCGTCAAACGAGGCGGCGGGCGCGACGATGGCGCTCGTGCGCTGTTTCACCGACGCCGGTTTCCCCGAAGGCGCCGTGAACCTTGTGATCGGCAAGCCCGACGTCATCACGCCGACGATCATGGCCGATGAGCGCGTCGCCAAGATCAGCTTCACGGGCTCGGTGCCGATCGGCCGGCAGATCGTCGAAATGTCGGCGCAGACGCTCAAGAAAGTCACGATGGAACTCGGCGGCCACGCGCCGGTGATCGTGCACTCCGATGCCGATATTGCCGCGTTCGCGAAGCTCGCCTCGCTCGGCAAGTTTCGCAATGCAGGTCAGGTCTGCGCATCGCCGACGCGTTTCTATGTGCACCAATCAATCTTCGACAAGACCGTGAAGGCGCTCGTCGAGCGCTCGAAGGCACTAAGACTCGGCGATCCGCTCGAGCAGAACACCGATCTCGGGCCGCTCACCACGGCGCGCCGCCGCGAAGCGATCGAACGGCTCGTCGAGGAAGCGGCAAGCGACGGCGCGCAGATTCTCTGCGGCGGCCGGCGCCCGTCGCAATTCGGCCAAGGCTGGTTCTACGAGCCGACGCTCGTCGCCAACCCGGCGCCGCATATCGGCCTGATGAACGACGAGCCGTTCGGCCCGGTCGGCACGCTCACGCCATTCGCGACCACCGACGAAGTCATCGAGGAAGCCAACCGCCTGCCGTTCGCCCTCGCCGCCTACGTATTCACGCGCTCGATGCGCAAGACGCTGGAAACCACCGAGCGCCTGCAGGCCGGCGTGATCGGCGTGAATACGTTCGTCGCCTCGACGGCGGAAACGCCGTTCGGGGGCTCGAAAGACAGCGGCTTCGGACGGGAAGGCGGCCCGCACGCGATTCGCGACTATCTCGACACCAAATTCATCAACCTGGAACTGGCAGAGGACGAGTCGCCCGACGCCGGCTACGCCACCGCCTGACTGGAAACCACATCATGCAAAGCATAAAGAATCACGCGAAAGCACGGCTGCAAGCGGGCGAACTCGCCCTCGGCATGGGTCTGCGCCAGGCGCGCACCGTCGATATCGCGCAGATCGCGAAGACGAGCGGCTTCGACTGGCTCTTCATCGACATGGAACACAACTCGATGGACATCGACACCGCCGCGCAAATCTGCGCGGGCGCACTGGTGGGCGGCATCACGCCAATCATCCGCGTGCCGGGTCACGAGCCGTTTCACGCCACGCGCCTGCTCGACACCGGCGCGATGGGCATTGTCGTGCCGCACGTCAGCACGGCGGAGCAGGCCGCGCACGTCGCGAACATGTGCCGCTTTCCGCCCGCGGGAGGCCGCTCGATTCCTGGCATGCTGCCGCAGGTCGGCTTCGAGGCACTGCCGATCGCCGACGTGGTCCGCGCGATCAACGACGAGGTTCTTGTCGTCGCGATGATCGAAACGCGCGATGGGCTCGCGAACGTTGAAGCGATCGCGGCGGTGCCCGGCATTGACGTGCTGCTGGTCGGCGCGACCGATCTCGCTGCCGAACTCGGCATCACTGGACAGCTCGGCCATGCGCGCATTGGCGAGGCGATCGACACGGTGTGCGCCGCGTGCGCGCGCCACGGCAAGGTGCCGGGCGTCGGCGGCGTGTACGACGAAGCGCTGATGAGCGCCTATGTGCAAAAGGGCGCGCGCTTCATTCTCAGCGGCTCGGATCTCGCGTTCCTGATGGCGGGAGCCAAAGCGCGCTCCGGCATGTTGCGATCGATCGCGCTCGGGGCGGCAGAAGAGCCGTCCCTACAACGACAAGCATCCTGAGTCAGCCGGAGGAGATAAAGTGAATCCCGAATACGCAGCAAACCTGGTCAATCGACGCGACCTGAAGCCTTATCTGAGCTCGGACCAGTTCGAATTCCGTGACTCGGTGAATCGCGTGCTTACGCGCCACGCGTCGCCCGAATATATCCGTCACTGCGACGAGGAAAAGCGCTTCCCTCAGGAACTCGTCGATGTAGCCGCCGAGCAGGGCTGGTTCGGCATCACGCTGCCGGAAGAACACGGTGGCATCGGCGGCTATCTCGACATGGCGGCCTACCTCGAGATCGTCGCGTACCACACGATCGCGCTCGCGCGGTTCTGGAACGCGAACGTGAACATGTGCGGCGGCGCGCTGGCACGCTTCGCGCCCGAGCACATCAAGTCCGAGGTCCTGCCGAAGCTCGCCGCTGGCAAGGCGTGGTTCGCCTTTGCGCTGAGCGAGAACGGCTCGGGGTCGGACGCCGCATCGCTCACGACGCACGCCGTGGCCGACGGCGACGACTTCATCATCAACGGTACCAAGATGTGGATCTCAGGCGCCGTTCAGGCCGACTACATCCTGACCGCCGTGCGCACCGACCCGAATGCGAAGAAGCACGACGGCATCAGCCTCTTTCTCGTGCCGACCGAATCGAAGGGCATCGCGATCAATCCGATCGACCTGCTCGGCGGTCACGCGATTCGCACCTGTGAAGTGGTCTATGACGGCGTGCGGGTGTCGAAGGACAGTATCGTCGGCGGATTACACGTCGGCTGGAAGAAGCTCACGACGGTGCTCTCGAAAGAGCGCATTGCACTCTCGGCGATGTGCGTCGGCGGCGCGCAAGCGGCGATCGATCTCGCGCGCTGGTATGCGAACGAGCGCAAGCAGTTCGGCCAGTCGATCATCGATTTCCAGGCGGTGTCGCACATGCTCGCCGACATGCAGACGCGGGTGGACGCGGCCCGCATGCTGGCGTTTCGCGCGGCCAAGCTGCTCGACGAGGGCGAGACGTGCGACGTGGAATCGTCGCAGGCGAAGTACTTTGCGTCCGATACCTACGTGCAGGTCGCGACCGACGGTATTCAGATCATGGGCGCCAACGGCTACTCCGCCGAATACGCGATGCAGCGGCATTTCCGCGAAGCCAAGATGTTCCAGATCTTCGGCGGCACCAATCAAATCCAGCGCAACATCGTTGCACGCGCGCTGAAGTCATAAGCGGAGAGCGAAGGTGACTCTGGTTCAAACATTCGAGACGTTCGGTTTCGACGTCGATCAGGTTCAGGCGGACGTGGTCGTGGTGGGCGGTGGCGGGGCCGCATCGCGGGCGGCGGTGTCGGCGGCGCAGGCGGGCGCGAAGGTGCTCGTGGTGGCGAAGGCGCCGGTCGGGCAGGGCGGCAGCACGGTGCACGGCGCGAGCGAAATCATGAGCATGGGCGCGTCGGGCTATGGCAGCGAGCAGGACAGCCCGAGCATCCACTACGAAGACACCATGCGCCCGGCCGGCGGCTTCATCGATCGCGAGCTGGTGCGCGTGCTGGCAGAAGACGCGCCGGCGCGGATCGCCGATCTGATTGCGCTGGGCGTGCCGTTCGATCGCGTACGCACAGAAGGCCCGGACGCCGGCTACAAGCTGATTCAGAGCGATTTCGGCAGCTACGCACGCGCGCTCGGTGTGAAGGGCAAGACCGGCAAGGCGTTCGTGAGCGCACTCGCCGACGAGGCGACGAAGCTCGGTGTCGAGACGCGCCATTCGGTCGCGCTGATCGACTTGCTGCGCGATTCGAGCGGGCGTGTCAGCGGCGTGGTCGGCATGGACCTCAACTCGCGGCGGCTGCTCGTCGTGTCGGCGGGTGCGGTTGTGCTGGGCACTGGCGGCGCGCACGGCCTGTTCTCGCAACAGGTGTCGACGGCCGAAATGACCGGCGACGGCCAGGCGATCTGCTTTCGACACGGCGCAGAACTTGTCAACATGGAGTTCCATCAGTTCGGTCCGGCGATGGTGCATCCGTACGTGCAGCTTTTCAGCAAGTCGTGCTTCATCCTGCATCCGAAGATGCTCAATCGCGACGGCCATGAATTCCTTGCCGATTATCTGCCGGCAGGCGTCGCACCTGAAGCGGTCATGGACGAGAAGGTATTTCCGTTCACCATTTCGAACGAATCGCGCTACATCGACATCGCGATTGCGGCAGAGATCGCGGCTGGACGCGGCACCGAACACGGCGCCGTGCAGTTTTCCTTCGCGCACATCCCGCCCGAAAAGCTCGCCGCCACCATTCCGAACACGATGCGCTGGATGCGCGCGAAGGGGCTCGACCCGCAGCGGGATCTGCTCGATGTGGGGATCGCGTTCCAGTGTCTGAACGGCGGCGTGCGGATGACCGACACCAACGCGATGTCCACCATCGAGGGCTTGTTCGTGATCGGCGAACTGGCGGGCGGCGTGCGCGGCCCGGACCGTCCGGGCGGCAATTCGCTCGCCGAAGGTCAGGTGTTCGGTCATCGCGCCGGCGCCGGCGCCGCGGCTTTCGCGCGCCAGAGCGCGGCGCCGGGCGCACCCGACGCCGCACCGCTCGCAACGCGTCTCGAACTTGCGCTCAAGCCAAATGCCGGCTTCGACGCGCAGCGCATCGCGACCGGCCTGCGTCACGCGATGCAGACGCATTGCCTCGTCGAAAAGAACGAGATTGGTTTGAAGCAGGCGTTGCAGGTTGCCCGCGAGGCTCGTGAGCAGTTCGAGGCAGGCGGCGCGGCGACGCCGCAAAGCGCGATCGACGCGTTGACCATCGACAACATGGCGACCACCGCCGCAGTGATCGTCGAGGCGTGTATCGAGCGGCGCGAATCGCGCAGTAGCCACTACCGCACGGATCGCCCCGAACGCGACGACGCCCGGTTCGGCCACGCGCTCACGATCACGCGCGGCACCGACGATCCTTTGCGCCTCAAGTTCGCCGCGCTGCGTTACGCGCACGCCGAACTCCCCGAGCAATCGCTTTCCCAGGCAGGCAATCATGGATAAGACACAAGCTGGCCCGTTGTCGGGCTATCGGATTCTCGACCTGACGGTGATGACCGCCGGCCCCGTCGGCACGGTGCTGCTCGCGGACCTCGGCGCCGATGTGATCAAGGTGGAAGAGCCGCGCGCGGGCGACCTGTCGCGCAACCTCGGCAACCAGTTCATCGGAGGCGAGAGCGTGCAGTTCCTGTCGCAGAACCGGAACAAGCGCAGCATGCGGCTCGACCTGAAATCGGAAGAAGGGCGCGACGCGTTTTTGCGTATGGCCGAGCAGGCGGATGTGGTCGTCGAAAACTTCCGGCCGGGGACGGTCGAGCGTTTGGGCATCGGCTACGAGGCAGTCAAGGCGCGCAATCCGAAAATCGTCTACGCGAGCGTGTCGGCGTTTGGGCAGAGCGGGCCGTATGCCGCGTGGCCCGCGAACGATCCGATCGTGCAGGCCGTCGCCGGTCTCATGGACATGACGGGTGAGGCGGGCGGCAATCCCGTGCGGCTCGGTGCTCCGTTGCCCGACTTCGGCGCAGCGGCCTTGCTCGCGTTCGGCATTTCGGCGGCGCTTTTGCATCGCGAGCGGCACGGCGTCGGGCAGCGCATTGATACGTCGCTTCTTTCGGCGGCACTTTTCAGCACGATTCCGCGCGACGGGGAAACGCTGAGGAGCGGCAAGGCGCCCGAGCGCCTTGGCAGCGGCCATCCGACAATGGTGCCGTATCGCAACTATCAAGGCTCGGACGGCCGCTATTTCTTCGCGGCGTGCTTTACCGAAAAATTCTGGCAGAACCTGTGCCGCGCGCTCGGTCGCGAGGAGTTGCTGAGCGACGAGCGCTTTATCGGCAACACCGCGCGCACGGCGAACCGTCATGCGCTCGATACGATCCTGGAGCAGCAGTTCCTGCTGCATACCGCCGACTACTGGGTGGCCCACCTGAGCGCCGCCGATGTGCCGTGTGCGATGGTGCAGGACTACCACACGGCGCTGACCCAGGACCCCCAGATCAAGCACAACGGCGCGGTGGTCGACATCGAGCATCCTCGCGCGGGCACGGTCACGAACATCGCGAGCCCGGTCAATTTCCACGGCAGTCCGGTGGCTTACCGCCGGCCGCCGCCGGTGCTCGGCGAACACACCGCCGAAGTGCTTGTCGAGTTCGGCTTCAGCGTCGACGAGATCGCCGCGCTTGAAGGCGGGCGATCGGCGCAACTGGCCGAAGCAGGTGCGAGATCATGAAGACGCTTACGGCAGATTATGTGATCGTCGGCGCGGGGACGGCCGGTTGCGTGCTGGCGAACCGGCTGTCGGAACAGCGCAACGTCAGTGTCATCCTGATCGAGGCGGGCGAGCGCGATCGTCATCCGTTCATTCATGTGCCCGCGGGGTTCGTGCGGCTGCTCGACCATCCGACTGTGACCTGGCGCTATCACACGGAAGCGAGCGTCGAGACGGGCGGCCGCGAGATTATGTTCCCTCGCGGGCGCGGTCTCGGCGGATCGAGTGCGATCAACGGATTGCTGTATGTGCGGCCGTTCGCCGAGGACATCGATAGCTGGGAAGCGGCGGGAGCAAGCGGCTGGAACTTCGCGAATTGCCTTCCGTACTACAGCCGGTCGGAAACATGGACTGAGGGCCGCAGCGCGCAACGCGGCACCGATGGTCCAATCCAGGTCAGCCGCGTGAAGAATCCGCCGGAGATCTGCGCAACGGTGGTCGCAGCGGCGCAGCAGGCGGGTCTCGATTTTCTCGACGATCCCAACTCGACGACGCGCGGCCCTTCAGTCTGGTACTACCAGCAAACGCGTGAAGGGCGTCGACGGTCGAGCGCGGCGCGCGCCTATCTGCGGCCCGCGATGGCGCGGCCGAACCTCACGGTGCTGACCGGCTTGCAAGTGTCGAAGCTCGAGATGACCGGCACGCAGGTGACCGGCGTCAGTGCGACGACGGGCGCCGGCAACCCGCTCGACATCCGCGCGAAACGCGAGGTGATCATAAGCGCGGGTGTGATCGGCACACCCAAGCTGCTGGAGTTGAGCGGAATCGGCGACCGGGACGTACTCGATAACGCCGGCATTCAGACGCGCGTTGCGTCACCAGGCGTCGGCAGCAATCTGCAGGATCACTACGTGGTGCGACTGGGCTTTCGCGTGCGCGGCGCCGGCACCGCGAACGAACGCTCGCACGGCCTCGCGCTGGCGCGCGAGATGATGCGCTACGTGGTGTCGGGAACCGGCGTGCTGACGTACAGCGCGGCGATCGTCGGTGCCTTCGCGCAGACGCGATTTGCCGAGCGCCCCGATGTGCAGTACGTGATCGCCCCCGGCAGTTTCGCGGCGGGACGCATCGGCGTGCTTGAGGCCGAGCCGGGCATCTCATGCGGCGTCTGGCAAATGCGACCCGAGAGTCGCGGACACGTTCATATCCGGAGCAATGACGTGGCGGCTTCCCCGACGATCGCGCCGTCGTATCTGAGTCACGAACTCGACCGAAACACGATGGTGGAAGGGCTCAAGATCGGCCGGAAGATTTTTGCGCAACCGGAGATTGCGCGCTACATCGTCGAGGAGACCGTGCCGGGCCGCGCGGCCACCAGTGACGAAGCGCTGCTGCAATACGTCCGCGACAACGGCTCGACCGTTTATCACGCGGTCGGCACCTGCAGGATGGGCGACGACGAATTGAGCGTGGTCGATTCGGATCTCCGCGTGCGCGGAACGACGGGGTTGCGGATCGTGGATGCATCGGTGATGCCGTCGATCACCTCGACCAATACGAATGCGACGGTGTTGATGCTCGCAGAACGCGCCGCGCAGATCATTCGCTCGCCGCGCGAGGCGGGCCTGACGAAGCAACGCTCGAAGGAGACTGTATGAAGGTGCTGGTGTGTGTGAAACGCGTGGTCGACTACAACGTGAAGGTCCGGGTGAAGTCTGATGGCACGGGCGTCGACGTGGCGAACGTGAAAATGTCGATGAACCCGTTCGATGAGATCGCTGTTGAGGAAGCGGTGCGCTTGCGCGAGGCTGGGGTTGCGACAGAAGTCGTAGCCGTGTCGTGTGGTGTGACGCAATGTCAGGAGACGCTGCGCACGGCAATGGCGATCGGCGCGGATCGCGCGATCCTGGTCGAGTCGACTGAGGATTTGCAGCCGCTGGCGGTGGCGAAGATCTTGAAGGCGCTGGTGGATAAGGAGCAGCCTTCGCTTGTCATTTTGGGCAAGCAAGCCATCGACGACGATTCGAATCAAACCGGTCAGATGCTCGCCGCGTTGGCGGGCCTGCCGCAGGCGACGTTTGCATCGAAGGTCGTTGTGGCCGATGGCAAAGCGACCGTGTCGCGTGAAGTCGATGGCGGATCCGAGACCCTTTCGCTGAAGCTGCCCGCTGTTGTGACCACCGACCTGCGCCTGAACGAGCCGCGCTACGTGACGCTGCCCAACATCATGAAGGCCAAGAAGAAGCCTTTGGAAACGTTGAGACCTACTGATTTGGGTGTCGATGTCACGCCGCGCCTGAAGGCGCTGAAAGTCGTCGAGCCGCCCAAGCGCTCGACGGGTGTATTGGTGCCGGACGTGAAGACGCTGGTCGAGAAATTGAAGAACGAAGCCAAGGTTCTGTAATGGAGACGAGCATGATAATTCTGGTAATTGCAGAACACGACAACGCATCGATCAAGGCGGCGACTTTGAACACGATTGCTGCCGCACAAAAGATCGGCGGTGAAATTCACGTGCTGGTGGCGGGTTCGAACGCGCAAGCCGCAGCGGACCAGGCGGCGAAAATCGCAGGCGTCTCGAAGGTGCTGCTCGCCGATGCCCCGCAACTCGCCGAAGGACTGGCTGAGAACGTCGAAGGGACGGTCTTGAATATCGCAAAGGATTATTCGCACATCCTGGCCCCCGCCACCGCTTACGGTAAAAACATTGCACCGCGTATCGCCGCACATCTGGACGTCGCGCAGATCAGCGACATCACAGCCGTTGACAGCGCAGACACGTTCGAGCGCCCGATCTACGCCGGCAACGCGATCGCGACGGTGCAATCGAGCGATCCGATCAAGGTCGTCACGGTGCGTACAACGGGCTTCGATCCGGTCGCGGTGGAAGGCGGCAGCGCATCGATTGAAAAAATCGAAGCAGCCGCCGACGCCGGCATTTCGCAGTTCGTGAGCCGTGAACTCACAAAGCTAACGCGTCCAGAGTTGACCTCGGCGACGATCATCGTGTCGGGTGGACGCGGTTTGGGCAACCGCGAGAACTACACGAAGGTTCTGGAACCGTTGGCGGACAAACTTGGCGCGGCACTCGGCGCATCGCGCGCAGCAGTCGATGCGGGCTTCGTACCGAACGATTACCAGGTCGGTCAAACCGGCAAGATCGTCGCACCGCAGCTGTACGTAGCGGTCGGCATCTCGGGCGCCATCCAGCACTTGGCCGGCATGAAGGACAGCAAGGTCATCGTCGCGATCAACAAGGACGCGGAAGCACCGATCTTTGGTGTCGCCGACTACGGTCTGGTGGGCGATCTGTTCACGCTCGTGCCGGAACTGGTGACAGAGGTTGCCTAAACCCGCATCGCCTGACAAGAACAATCAGTAGAAAAAGCAGACGACACCCTCAGGCAATCACCCGACTGTTATCGAAACTCGCGGCGGTGAGTTGCATCGCCGCGATGTCACTCGCGGCCGCCGCGCAGGAACCCAAGATTGGCTCACGGAAGCGGCCCGTATTTGGCCATTGCGGGCCCGAGCAAAGCGGGACCCTGACTGCTCCCGAAGACTCGCGCGCATGATGTGCGTTCATCACGGGGAACTCGACGCCTTGGCGTCTCCGATGAAGTTATCTGCGGGATATGAAAAGTTGCGGAAAGCACGAGAACCTGAGAGATTTATGCATATGGAAATGTACTACCGCGGCGCTCTTATTCGTCCGATTGTTTATCGCGCAAAGGGTGTTTTTCATTCGAGTGTCGTTATTCGTGATGCCGACGGCAATCAACAGCTGTTTGAATCCATCGGTCGTTTCGCGTCTGACCGCGCGGCGGCCTACTTCGCAGTCGATTGGGCCATTGCGCGGCTTAATGGCGAAGAACTCGAGCCGCCTTTCAGGATGCTGGACGCATGAGGCCTCGCTCAGCGCTTGACGGCTCGATCTTTCCGGAAGTTGCGAAAGCACATTTCATAAGTTCTGCGGCCAGATGTTGTCCGCATCTTCATAACATGGTGACCTAGCGTCGACGCAAATCGTCGCTGCTTGACAGGCAATACCGTGATCGGCGACCGTATGGCGCGGATCGCAACTGCATGCAGCGTCTCGACGTGGGCGCCGCGCTGCTGCGGATGCAGTTCTTCAACGGGACGCGATAATAAAAGGCGGCACCATCAAGTGCCGCCCATTCATAAGAGCACCGAGCCCCGTCAGAAGACTTACCGCACCTTGCCCGCCTTCCACGCCGACAGCAGTTGCTCATACTTCACTGTTTCGCCCTTCGGCTTTTCGTTGGCGAGCGCCTTCCACGGCGCGTGTTGGTCCGACAGCCACTTGGACGGATCGCTTTGCGCATTCAGCTCCGGCGCGCAAACCTTCATGCCGGCCCGCTGCAAACGGGCCAACACCTGGTCCATTTCCTTCGCGAGGTTATCCATTGCAGCCTGCGGAGTTTTTTCGCCGGCGACGGCGGTGCCAACGTTCTTCCACCAGAGTTGCGCCATCTTTGGATAGTCGGGCACGTTGTTGCCGGTCGGCGTCCACGCGACGCGCGCCGGGCTGCGATAGAACTCGATCAAGCCGCCGTACTTGTCCGCGTTTTTCGTGAAGTAGTCGCTATGAATGTCGGAGTCGCGAATGAACGTGAGACCGACAATCGACTTCTTGAGCGACACGCTCTTCGACGTCACGAACTGCGCGTACAGCCACGCGGCGGCGCGCTGATTCGGCGGCGTCGACTTGAAGAACGTCCACGAGCCGACGTCCTGATAGCCGTTTTGCATGCCGTCCTTCCAGTAAGCGCCGTGCGGGGACGGCGCCATGCGCCACTTCGGTGTGCCGTCCGCATTCGTAACGTTGCCCGGCTTGAGCATCGACGCCGTGAACGCGGTGTACCAGAACACCTGTTGCGCGATCCGGCCTTGCGCGGGCACAGGGCCCGCTTCGCTGAAAGTCATGCCGGACGCTTCTGGCGGCGCGTATTTCTTGAGCCAGTTGATGTATTTGGTCGTCGCGTAGACTGCTGCCGGGCTGTTGGTGCCACCGCCGCGCGACACCGACGCGCCTACCGGATGACAGCCGTCAGGCGTCACGCGAATGCCCCATTCGTCGACGGGCATGCCGTTCGGAATGCCCTTGTCGGCTGCGCCCGCCATGGAAAGCCATGCGTCCGTGAAGCGCCAGCCGAGCGACGGGTCTTTCTTGCCGTAATCCATATGGCCGTAAACTTTTTCTCCGTCGATAGTTTTCACGTCGTTCGTAAAGAACTCGGCGATGTCTTCATACGCGGACCAGTTGACCGGAACGCCGAGATCGTAGCCGTATTTCGCCTTGAACTTGTCCTGCAAGTCCTTGCGTGCGAACCAGTCCGCGCGGAACCAGTAAAGGTTCGCGAACTGCTGGTCGGGAAGCTGATAAAGCTTTTTGTCCGGCGCGGTCGTAAAACTCGTGCCGATAAAGTCTTTCAGGTCAAGACCGGGGTTCGTATATTCCTTGCCTTCGCCTGCCATGTAATCCGATAGCGGAACGATCACGCCATAGCGATAGTGCGTGCCGATCAGGTCCGAGTCCGAGATCCAGCCGTCGTAAATGCTTTGCCCGGATTGCATCGAGGTCTGCAATTTCTCGACGACGTCCCCTTCCTGAATGATGTCGTGCTTCACCTTAATGCCGGTGATTTCACTAAACGCGTTGGCAAGCGTTTTTGATTCGTAGGTATGCGTATCAATCGTTTCCGATACTACATGCACTTCCTTGACGCCTTGCGATTTGAGTTTCGCCGCGGTGTCGATGAACCATTTCATCTCGTCCATCTGTTGCTGTTTCGAAAGCGTGCTCGGTTGAAACTCGCTATCCACCCATTTCTGCGCCTCAGGCGTGCCCGCCACAGCCTGGTTCGCGAAGGCACCAGACACGATGCTTGCCACTGCCAGCGCGACGATCCGTCTCCTCTGATGCATGGTCTTCTCCTGTGTCTTCCGTGCCCCTTCGATCTTGTCGGCGCCCGCTGGGGGCATCAGCGGAACCGGCAGTTGCCAGTCTTCATTGCATGCTTCGGCTTTCTAGCCCTTCCACATGATTGCGAGCAACACCAGCACCGAGGCTGCGAAGCCCGGCCAGGAACTCGAGCCCTCGGCGCTGATTGCGAGCCACGCGAGATTCACATACGCGGCAGCTAGCAGGCCGATGAACAGGCGATCACCGCGAGTCGTCGCGATAGGCAGAAAGCCCTTGCGTTCATGAGTCGGCGAGCGCAGTTCCCATACCGTCATGCCGCCCAGCATAACGACGATGCAGCCGAAGAAGATTGCGACCTCGGGCGTCCAGTACATCCACGTGAACATCACACTCTCCCCATCGCGAAACCCTTCGCGATGTAGTTGCGCACGAAGTAGATCACGAGCGCGCCTGGAACGATGGTCAGCACGCCCGCCGCCGACAGCACGCCCCAGTCCATGCCGGCCGCCGACACGGTGCGCGTCATCACGGCAGCGATAGGTTTCGCGTTGACCGAAGTCAGCGTGCGCGCGAGCAGCAGTTCGACCCAACTGAACATGAAGCAGAAAAAAGCCGTGACGCCGACGCCCGACTTGATGAGCGGCAGGAAGATTTTCACGAAGAATGCGGGAAACGTATAGCCGTCTATGTACGCGGTTTCGTCGATCTCGCGCGAGACGCCCGACATGAAGCCTTCGAGAATCCACACCGCAAGCGGCACGTTGAACAGCATGTGCGCAAGTGCGACGGCAATGTACGTGTCGGTCAGGCCGACGCTCGAATAGAGCTGGAAAAACGGCAGCAAAAATACGGCGGGCGGCGTCATGCGGTTGGTGAGCAGCCAGAAGAACATGTGCTTGTCGCCGAGAAATCGATAACGTGAGAACGCGTACGCGGCGGGCAGCGCGACCAGCACCGACATCACCGTGTTCATCAGCACGTAGATGATCGAATTGATGTAGCCCCAGTACCACGAAGGATCGGTGAAGATCACCTTGTAGTTTTCGAACGTCACGTGCTGCGGCAGCGTGGCGAACGTCGACATGGTCTCCTCGTTTGTGCGCAGGGAGATCGAGAACATCCAGTAAAGCGGTATCAGCGCAAACAGCATATAGACGACGAGCATCAACGTCCGCGTCCAGCGGCGCCTATCCTGCATGGTCGTCTCCTTGCGCGGCGAGGCCACCTTTGCCCACGCGGCTCATCCAGTTATAGAGAATGAAGCACAGAAGCAGAATGATCAGGAAATAGATCAGCGAGAAAGCCGCGGCCGGGCCAAGATCGAACTGGCCGACCGCTTTTTGTGTCAGATACTGACTGAGGAAGGTTGTGGAGTCGCCGGGACCGCCGCCCGTCAGCACGAACGGCTCGGTATAGATCATGAAGCTGTCCATGAAGCGGAGCAGCACGGCGATCATCAGCACGCCGCGCATCTTCGGCAATTCGATGTAGCGGAATACCGCAAAACGGCTTGCGCCATCTATTTCCGCGGCCTGATAGAAGGCGTCCGGAATCGCGCGCAAGCCCGCATAGCAGAGCAGCGCGACGAGCGGGGTCCAGTGCCAGATGTCCATCACCAGCACGGTGAGCCATGCGGCCGTGGGACTCGCCGTGTAGTTGTAGTCGAAGCCAAGACCATTGAGCCAGTAACCGAGCAGTCCGATATCCGGGCGCCCGAAGATCTGCCAGATCGTGCCCACCACGTTCCATGGAATCAGCAACGGCATGGCAAGCACGATGAGCGTGGCCGATGCGCGCCATCCCGAAGCCGGCATCGAAAGTGCGAGGCCCACGCCCAATGGAATCTCAAACAGCAGAACGCACGCGGAGAAAATGACCTGTCTGCCGAGCGCTTCGCGCAAATCCGGGTCGGTCATGATGTTGCGAAACCACTCCGTACCGACGAACACATGCTGCGTCGGGCCGATGATGTCCTGCACCGAATAGTTGACCACCGTCATCAGCGGCAGGATCGCGGAAAACGCGACGCAGATGAACACCGGAATGACCAGCAACCACGCTTTCTGATTGACGGGCTTGTTCATCGCGCGGCCCCTTCGGAGATGCGGGTTTCGATTCTTTCGTCATTGCAGAAGAACACGGTTTCGGGCGCAATGAGATGCAGCCAGGCAGGTCCGTCGACAACCCGCACATGCGGCTCGAGCCTTGCATTGAACACATTGCCGTCGCATTGCGCGGTAACCAGTTGATAGTTGCCGAGCTGCTGCGCGCGCAGCACCCGCGCGTTGACCGCGCCGGCTCCTCCTTCTTGCGAAAGGCGGACGAATTCCGGGCGAATCCCAAGCTTGAGCGCGCCGTTTGCCTGCTGATGCGCGCCACGTAGCGTCGCAAGCGTACCGGCGTCGAGCGGCAAGCGCTGCGAGCCGATTCTTGCGCCGTCGGCGTCGAGCTCGATCGGACAGAGATTCATGCCCGGACTGCCGATGAAGTAGCCAACAAACGCGTGATCCGGCCGCAGAAAAAGCGCATCGGCTCCGCCCTTCTGAACGACGCGGCCATTTGTCATCACCACGACTTCATCGGCGAAAGTCAGCGCTTCTACCTGATCATGCGTCACGTAGATAAGCGTGAGCTTGAGTTGCTGGTGGATCTTCTTCAACTGCCGCCGCAGGATCCACTTCATCGCGGGGTCGATCACAGTCAACGGTTCGTCAAAGAGAATCGCCGCGACGTCCTTTCGCACGAGGCCGCGCCCAAGCGAGATTTTCTGCTTGGCGTCGGCGGCCAGATTGCTCGCCTTGTTCGGCAGGTCGCGCGTCATATCGAGGATATCCGCGACTTCGTGCACGCGCTTCGTGACCTCGGCGGCTGACATCTTGCGATTGCGCAGCGGAAACGCGAGGTTATCGAACACGGTCATCGTGTCGTAGACCACCGGGAACTGGAACACCTGGGCGATGTTGCGCTGGCGCGCGCCGAGCGCCGTCACGTCGCGTCCGTCGAACAGCACCTTGCCCTCCGACGGCTTGACGAGCCCCGACACGATATTCAGCAGCGTGGTCTTGCCGCAACCCGATGGCCCGAGCAACGCATAAGCGCCGCCGGCATCCCAGACCATGCTCATGGGTTGAAGCGCGTAGTCGTCGAGAGTCGCGGGGCTCGGTCTGTACGCGTGCGCGAGATTCTGGAACTCAATGCACGCCATAAGCCGCCTCCGGGCTGGACACCAGTTGGGTATCCGCGCCGAACACAAACAGTTCGTCAGGGTCGATGAAAACGTCGAGCTGCGTGCCGAGCTCGATCTGATGCACGCCTTGCAACTGCGCAACCAGGTCGACCGCGCCGGTGAGCGTGCGCAAGTGCAGATACGTTTCCGACCCACTCAGTTCAGCGAGCTCGAGCCGGCACGGAACGGCGATCGCATGAGAGGACTTCGCCTGAAGACGCAGGTGCCCCGGCCGGATGCCGATGCGGCATGCGCCGTTCGCCGCGGGACCGTGCTGGACTGGAACCTCCACGCCGATCGGCAGACGCGCGCGGCCGTTGCCGCAGTCGCTCGTCAGCATGTTCATAGGCGGGTCGTTGAAAACGGCCGCGGCCGCGACGTTGACCGGTGCGTTATAGACATCGAGAGTGGGACCGAACTGCAGAACCCGGCCTTTATCGACGATTGCCGTATAGCCGCCCAGCAGTAGCGCTTCGAGAGGTTCGGTGGTCGCGTAGACGACGGTCGTCTTGCCGTCAGCGAAAAGCGTAGACAGTTCCATGCGCAATTCCTCGCGCAGTTTGTAATCGAGATTCACGAGCGGCTCGTCGAGCAGCACCAGCGACGTGCGCTTCACGAGTGCGCGCGCGAGCGCGCAGCGCTGCTGCTGGCCGCCCGACAGTTCACCTGGCCGCCGCTCCAGCAAATGGTCGATATGCAGTCTGGCTGCGACTTCCTGCACGCGCCGGCGGATTTCGGCAGGGTCGGTTTTTTGCAGGCGCAAAGGCGAGGCGATGTTCTCGGAAACTGTCATCGCCGGGTAGTTGATGAACTGCTGATAGACCATCGCGAGATTGCGCTGGCGCACGCTGACGCCTGTCACGTCCTGGCCGTCGACGAGCACTCGGCCGCCGTGCGGCCTGTCCAGACCCGCCATGACGCGCATCAGCGCGGTTTTGCCGGCCTGCGTGGGTCCGAGAAGCACATTGATGGCGCCGGGGACGAGGCGCAAATCCACGCCGTAAAGATACGGTTGCCCGCCCGAAACGACACTGACCCGCTCCAGTTCCAGGACCAAATCGCTCTCCTTTGCGGCGTGCGCGACGCCAGTCGCAGAAGCCGGCGCTTTAAGGTGGCGTCAGTTGGGTTGCACATCGATTACATGCAGCAGCCAAAATGTCCCTTTTGTTGGTTTTTGTTTAAATCGGGGTAAACCTTACGACAGGAAGAATTAGAGAACATCGTCGGCGGGTGGGGGAGATCGAGGATGGCAGCACCGAGCTTTGTCGATACGATTTTCGGTATCGCAAAGATGCTCGGAGCCAAAAGCGGCTGGACGAAGTGGCGAGCATGAACTTGGAACGAGAGGATGAGCGTCTGGGGATCATCGATGATCTGAAGGTTCGAGCTGAGCAGATGGTCTCGGTAACCGCATTGACGGAAGCTGGCAACGAGAGGGGATCACGGAAGTCGGACGAAACGCATGTAGCCCCCGGGCTCGAGCTTGCCCCTCGCAGCCGCTCGCTTTTTCGCGGTGCGGAAAAGGCAGTGACTGTATAAACCCCTTAATTCAAACGCTTCTCGGGAGACTTTGATTCCCGACCGCTTAACACCTACAACAAGAAGTGTCCCACGACGTTCTTCGTGGCTGAAGTCAACCAGCAAACGAGGCGCATATGAGCTATCGAGTGAGGGGCAGCATTCTTGAAGTGTGCGAATGCAACGTGCTATGTCCGTGCTGGATTGGGGAAGATCCCGACAACGGCATATGCCGGAGCGCGATCTCCTACCACTACGAGCAAGGCTTGATCGACGATATCGATGTGTCCGGGGTGACGGTCGCGTTCGCCGCGTTCATTCCTGGCAACGTGCTGGAAGGCGGCTGGCGCGTCGCAATGTATGTCGACGAGCACGCAAGCGAGGCGCAATTCAACGCGCTGGTGAGCGTGCACCGTGGCGAACGCGGTGGACCGCTTGCGGATATCGTGAAATTGATCGGCGAGATGGTATCGGTGGAACGGGCTGTGATTGAATATTCGGTCGTCGACGGCAAGGGCAGGATGAAGGTCGGCGAAACCATCGAGGCCGAACTGGAGCCCTATCGGGGTCCAACGGGAGAGCCAACGAAACTTGTCGATAGCATCTTCTCGACGATACCCGGATCGCCCGCCTTCGTCGGCCGGGCGAACTCGTTTCGGCTGCGACACGAAGCCCTCAATCTTGATCTCGACTTGACGGGGCATAACGCCATTCAGGGATCGTTCAGCTTTACGTCGTGAAGATGCGCCTTCGCTCGCGGCTTTTCGCGTTGCTCTTTTCCACTTTGATAGCAAGTGCGTGGATCGCGCTATGGTCGTGGGATGCTGGGCCGTATGCGCGCTACCTGCATCATGCGAGCTGGAGCGAACTGCCGGGCGTTGGCCCGATATGTCGCGCGGTGCCCGCTGCCAGCGTCACGATCGTAGCGTCGCTGCACAGCGCCGCATGGCTCCTGATGATCGCGGCGATGATGTTGCCGACCGCTTTTCCTTTGTTCGACTGCTTCAGGCGGATGACCCTCTCACGCACCAAAGGGCGCACGCTAGTCGCGTTGCTCATCTCTGGTTACGCGGCTGCATGGGCCGCGTTCGGGCTTGTCGCGCATGGCTTCGATGCCGCACTCCATCTGCTCGTGGAGCGATCGACGACGCTGCTCACGCAGGGGTGGCTAATCGGCGCCGCCATCGTCGCGCTGGCTGGCGTCTATCAATTCAGCACGTTCAAACACCGTTGTCTCGACAAATGCCGCTCGCCGCTCATGTTCCTCATCGAGCATTGGCACGGCCGGAATCCGTGCCGCGAGAGCTTCCTGCTCGGGGCGAGACACGGCGTTTTCTGCATCGGCTGTTGCTGGGCGCTCATGTTGCTGATGTTCGCCGTCGGCACAGGAAGCGTTGGCTGGATGCTTGCGCTGGGTGCGATCATGGCGGCCGAGAAGAATTTGCGCTTGGGAAAGTTCATCGGCAAGCCGCTCGGTGTCGCGTTGCTTGTGTGGTCCGCAGGGATCGTGGTGTGGAATGCCCGTATCGTCTGAGTAGATGCCAACATCGGCTCGACCTTACGTAGCTTCCTACTGCATGCCTTCCCGTTTCCTGCACAAGAGCGAAAAAGAAGATCCGCAAAGTTGAAGATCGAGCCCAACGATTTCGTCGCCGACGACGCGCTACCACCGCGATTCCTCAGGCAGCGAGACTGCATGAGCAGACTTCGTGACCTTTGACTTCCTCCCGGTGTGCGGCCCAAGTAGGCGTCCCTGGCGCATGGTCGAAGGGACTCAGGACGGCCATTGACTCCGCTTGGCGGACGGAACTGGGTCGACTCGAGCCGGCCTGGTACCTACATTGCGTCGCGCGCACGACAAATGCAGCTGCCCGGCTAAGAATCGCTGGCTGACGAATTTCACGACAGCCGCCGCAACGCGAATGAACCCGCGCTGAGTTGATTGCGCAGAAAATCCACGGCCACGCGCACTTTCGCAGATGCTGACGAACGCGCCGTCGATACGGCCCACACGTCGGCGGGACGCCAGTAGTCTGGCAAAATGCGCATCAGTTCGCCCGACTCGATACCTTCGTCCGTGGCGTTGCTTGGACTCTCCGAATACAGGTCAACCCGTCAAACGGTCATTCGGCACTGGGGCGAGTATTGCTCCATCCGCCGATGCCGATGCTCGTCGAAGGCGACCGTTCTTTCGTACCTATAGGGCAGCGCTACTGCCTGTTTGTGAGGGCGTATCGCCCAGCCATTGCAAGAATCCGCCCACATGCTGCGCCCACA